>Ga0209583_10000329_pt1 | contig 14938 bp, 12 predicted proteins | sample Str014_FD_187201 | JGI IMG/M metagenome (GOLD analysis project Ga0209583, IMG submission 187201) | Freshwater sediment microbial communities in response to fracking from Pennsylvania, USA - Straight Creek_MetaG_SC_2014 (SPAdes) (version 2) | ecosystem: Environmental > Aquatic > Freshwater >... | reverse complement strand
GCTGAGGCCGAGGTTGCCGCAGGGCTACGGCCAAGGCGCCGTGCCTGACCAATCACGAACCGTCCGTTTGCAAGCAGCAGACGGGCGGTTTTATTTTTGCGGCGACGATAGTGCCGGGTCGGAGGCGCTGCGTTACGCCCGATCACATCGTTTGCGAGCCATCTCCCCAATCCAGATCGTCGCCGCGACGCAATTGCTTCGCGGGCGCCTGCAACGCCCTGAGAAATGCCCTCATCAGCCGCCCATCGGCATTTCCCTTGACCGGATTCCCCCTTTGGTAACCTCGCCTTAACCATGTTTGGCGTCTGGTTAGTCGCGTAATGACGCGCGGACCGGCCCTCGTTTTGACATGTTGGCAAGGGATGCAGAACCCGGCTTTCGGCGGGCCCCCAAGCGACACAGATGAGGCTCTCGCGCCGGCGCTTATTGCCGCGCCTGACGCGCGACTATGGAACCGGCAGCCAGTTGCTCCCGGAAGATCAGGGACACATGCGTTGTCAGGGACATATGCGTTGAGAGGATATCGCTCATGAATCCGGCCGACGTCGCCCAGTCAGCCCTGCCGATGGCATCCAGCGACGTGTCGCTGATTGCGCTGTTTCTGCAGGCCCACTGGGTGGTCAAGACGGTCATGCTCGGTTTGCTCGCGTGTTCGGTGTGGGTGTGGGCTATCGCGATCGACAAGATTTTCCTCTACTCGCGCACCAAGCGCGCCATGGACCGGTTCGAGCAGGCGTTCTGGTCGGGCGAGTCGATCGAGGAACTCTATCGCTCGCTGTCCGCCAGGCCGACGCAGTCGATGGCGGCGTGTTTCGTGGCGGCGATGCGCGAATGGAAACGGTCGTTCGAAAGCCAGACGCGGTCCTTTGCAGGACTGCAGATGCGGATCGAGAAAGTGATGAACGTATCGATCGCCCGCGAGGTCGAACGGCTGGAACGGCGGCTTCTGGTGCTGGCAACCGTCGGCTCGGCCGGTCCCTTTGTCGGCCTGTTCGGTACGGTCTGGGGCATCATGTCGAGTTTCCAGTCTATCGCGGCCTCGAAAAACACCTCGCTGGCGGTGGTCGCGCCCGGTATCGCCGAAGCGCTGTTTGCGACCGCGATCGGCCTCATCGCCGCCATTCCCGCGACGATTTTCTACAACAAGTTCATTTCCGAGGTGAACCGGCAGGCGCAGCGGCTGGAGGGCTTCGCCGATGAATTTTCAGCCATCCTGTCGCGTCAGATCGACGAGCGGGCGTGACGGGCGATATGCTATGAAGCAAGCGGTGGGCACCATATCATGGCGATGAACATGGCAGGTTCGTCCGGCGGTAGCGGACGCCGCGGCCGGCGCAAGGCGGTAATGGCGGAAATCAACGTCACGCCGATGGTCGATGTCATGCTGGTGCTGCTGATCATCTTCATGGTCTCGGCGCCGCTCTTGACGGTCGGCGTACCGCTCGACCTGCCGCAAACCCAGGCCAAGAGCCTGGAACAGGACAAGACGCCGTTGCAGCTTTCGGTCGATACCAGGGGCAAGGTCTTCATCAACGATACCGAAGTGGCGATGGCCGATTTGATCCCCAAGTTAAAGGCGATCACCGACGCCCGCGGCGGCACGGAAGAGCGTATATATATGCGGGCGGACAAGAAGGCCGACTACGGAACGGTGGCCAAGGTGATGGGGCAGTTGTCTGGCGCCGGCTTCAAGCGGCTGGCGCTGGTGACCGAAGTGGAGCAGGGGTCCTGAGCGGGTGAACGTCAAGGTCGACAAGACGCTTGTTGCCTCGGTTGCCCTGCACGTCCTCGTGATCGGGTGGGGACTGGTATCGTTCTCGACCAAGGCGTTCGTGTCGATGCCGGACGAGTCGCTGCCCGTCGACATCATTTCCGCCGACCAGCTTGCGCGTGTCACTGCCGGGATGAAGACCGGCAAGAAGGAAAATCCGAAGCCGCTGGTGGAGAAAGTTGCCGAGGCGAAGCCGCCGGCGGAGGACCCCGCTGGCAAGATTACCGAGAAACCCCCCGTGGTGACCGACAACGCGCCGCCACCGCAGCCGAAGGTCGAGGAAAAGCCGGTCGAGAAAAAGCCCGACCCGCCGAAGCCGGTCGCCGAGAACAAGCCGAAGGAAGAGCCGAAGCCGATCGAGAAGAAGCCGGAACCGCCGAAGGTCGATCCGATCGCGGAAGCCCTGAAGAAGGACGAGAAGAAGCCTCCGCCGAAGCCGCAGGTCCAGGCGGCCAAGCCGCCCGAGCCGGCCAAGCCGAAGCCGGAACGCACCTTCGATCAGTCGAAGATCGCCGCGCTGCTCGACAAGCGCGATCCGTCGCACCAGGCCGTGACCGGCGACACCTTGAACTCCAATGCCGCGCTTGGCCTCGCCAAGGGCAGGGCCTCGGACAATTCCGCCACATGGGGCGCGATGTTCCAGTTGCAAGTCGAGCGCTGCTGGAAGAAGCCCTATGGCGGGATCGAGGTGCAGAAATCGGAAGCGGCTTTCGCCATTCGTCTGAAGCGCGACGGGACGCTCGAGGGCATGCCGGTTCCGGAGGGAACGCCGGCGACGCCCTATCTGCGTGTCTATCAGGAGAGCGCGTTGCGCGCGATCATCGAGTGCCAGCCATATAACCTGCCCGCCGCCTATTTCGACGAATGGAAATATTTTGCCCCGGTATTCACCGAACGAAAGACCTGACGGCGTTCTCCCGCGTCTGGCCGATATGGAAAAAGTTCGCAACCAATGACCGACAAAGACGACATGCGTAATCCGCCGTTCCGGATCAACCGCCGGCAGATCATTTCCGGAATGGCTGCGCTTGGCGCGCTTGCGGGCGGCTCGATGCGCAGCGCATTCGCGCAAAAGCGCGTCACCGTTACCGAAGGTGACTTCGCGCCGTTGCCGATTGCGATTCCGAATTTCGTCGCCGGCACGCCGGCGGACGGTGAAGTCGGCGTCGGTGTGTCCCAGGTCATCACCAACAATCTGAAGCGCAGCGGGTTGTTCGCGCCGATCGATCAGGCCGCCTTCATCGAGCGCATCGCCAATATTGACGTCGCACCGCAATTCGCGAACTGGAAAACCATCAACGCCCAGGCGCTGGTCACCGGTCGCATGACGCGACAGAACGACGGACGCCTGAAGGCGGAATTCCGCCTCTGGGACGTCAACACTGGCCAGCAGCTGACCGGCCAGCAATATTTCACCTCGCCGGAATACTGGCGCCGGATCGCCCATATTATCTCCGACCAGATTTACGAGCGGTTGACCGGCGAGAAAGGCTATTTCGATAGCCGCGTGGTGTTCGTCGATGAAACCGGAGCGAAGGAGCGCCGCGTCAAACGGCTCGCGCTGATGGATCAGGATGGGGCCAATGTCCGTTACCTGACCAAGGGCGCCGATCTGGTGCTGACACCGCGGTTCTCGCCGTCGACCCAGGAAATCACCTATATGGAATTCGGCCAGGGCGATCCGCGCGTCTATTTGTTCAACATCGAGACCGGGCAGCGCGAGATCGTCGGCAATTTCCCCGGCATGTCGTTCTCGCCGCGCTTCTCGCCGGACGGCCAACGCATCATCATGAGCCTGCAGCAGGGCGGCAATTCGAACCTGTTTGTGATGGACCTGCGCTCGAAGTCGACCACCCGCCTCACCGATACGCCGGCTATCGACACTTCCCCTTCTTACGCGCCGGACGGAACACGGCTGTGTTTCGAATCCGACCGCGGCGGAAAGCCCCAGATCTATGTGATGCCCGCCACAGGCGGGCCGGCGCAGCGCATTTCCTTCGGCGAGGGCAGCTATTCTACGCCGGTCTGGTCGCCGCGCGGCGACTACATCGCCTTCACCAAGCAAGGCGGCGGCCAGTTCGCCATCGGCATCATGAAAACCGACGGTTCGGGCGAGCGAATCCTCACTGCCGGCTTCCACAATGAAGGACCGACCTTCGCACCGAACGGCCGCGTGCTGATGTTCTTCCGTGAACCCGGCGGCAGTAGCGGGCCTTCGTTGTTCACGGTCGATATTTCCGGGCGCAACGAACAGCGGGTTCCGACGCCCGGTTTTGCCTCCGACCCGGCATGGTCGCCGCTGCTGTCGTAGAAAAATTCCCGTCCAGGGTGTGGCAGCGGCGGACCGGCAAACCTTGCCTAGTACGTTGAATTTTCACGCGGATTTTTACAATCGTTCGCGAAAACAACGTCTCGGTAACGATATTCGCTCAGAAAGGCTTCATCTGCCGCGGGTAAAGCTACGCCCTGAACAGGACGCCTACCCCCAGCATGCAACTCGCAAACCAGAACGGAGAGACCGATCAGAAGATGTCGCCGTCGATTTACGCGGCGCTGATCGATTCCCTGTTCACCGACCCGGGTCCGATGTTCGCCGGCGCGCTGTGCGCGGCGATCGCCGCGATCATGACCGCCGTGAAAACCGGCGACGTCTGGCTGTGGCCGTGTGTCGCGCTGCTCGTCGCTACCGGTGCGTTGCGCGCGCTCGATACCCGTCGTTACCACTGGCTTCGCGAGGCTCTGAGCCCGGAGGCTGTGGCGCGCTGGGAAGTTCGCTATCAGATCGGCGCGATGCTGTACGCGGGCGCACTCGGGCTGTGGTGCGTTGTTGCGCTGATCGGCAGCGACGATGCCGTCGCTCACATGATCTGCACCTCGGTGACGCTCTGCTACGTGGCCGCCGGTGGCGGCCGCACCTACGGACGGCCATGGATATTCCATGTGCAGATGCTGCTGGCGTGCGGCCCGCTAACCATGGCGCTGGCGGTCTACGGCAGTTACTACTACGCCGGGCTCGCCCTGCTGAACGTGCTGTTTTTCCTTGCCCTCAAACACATCTCGAGCAGCCTGCAGAAGATCTTTGTGCGAGCCTTGATCGCGCGCGAACGCGAGGCGGCGCTGGCCGGTCAGTTCGACACTGCGTTGAACAACATGCCGCACGGCCTGTGCATGTTCCAGTCCGACGGGCACCTGGCGGTGATGAACAACCGGTTCAGCCAGATGATGTACCTGTCGGATGATTTCGTTCAGCGTGGCGCGAGCGCATCCGATATCTGTTCGGCCTGCGTTGACGCCGGGTCGGCCTCGGCTGCGAGTGCGAGGCTGATTCTTCAGGAGATCGAGAATTCGCAGGCCGGGGATATCATCACCACCGATCCGGATTTTACCAAGAACCGGTCGCTGTCCTGGACCTTCCAGCCGATGGTCGGCGGCGGCACCGTGGTTCTGGTTGAGGACATTACCGAGCGCAAGGATGCGGAAGCGAGAATCAGCCACCTCGCGCGCTACGATGAACTGACCGAGCTTCCGAACCGGGTCAATTTCCGCGACGAGATCGGGCGCCTGCTGGCTGTCCAGCAAGGCGCCGATCAATTGTCGGCCCTGTTGTTTGTCGACCTCGACCAGTTCAAGCAGGTCAACGACACGCTGGGTCATCCCTGCGGCGATCGCTTGTTGTGCGCAGTGGCCGATCGCCTGCGCGAAATGCTGCGTCCCGAGGATTTCGTGGCACGATTCGGCGGCGATGAATTCGTCGTGTTCCAGCAGAACATCAGGTCGAACGAGGATGCAGCCGGGCTTGCCCGGCGGATCGTCGATCGTTTGAGCGAACGCTACCGGATCGACAATCATCTGGTCGAGATCGGCGCCAGCATCGGCATCGCGATGACGGCACCGGATATCAGTGCGGACACCTTGCTGAAGAACGCCGACATGGCCCTGTACCGCGCCAAGTCCGACGGCCGCGGCACCTTCTGCTTCTTCCGCGACGAGATGGCACAAACCGTCGAAGCGCGCCGCGTTCTCGAGCTGGATCTGCGCAAGGCGTTGGCGAACGAGGAATTCGAGCTGTTCTATCAGCCGCTGATCAATCTCAAGTCCGGCAAGATTTCGACCTGTGAAGCCTTGCTGCGCTGGAATCATCCGGTACGCGGTACGGTTTCTCCGGTCGATATCATTCCAATCGCCGAAGACATGGGACTGATCGTCGATCTTGGCCGCTGGATCCTGCGCAAGGCCTGCATGGAATGCATGAAATGGCCTGAAGCGGTCGGCGTCGCCGTTAATTTTTCACCGCAACAATTCCATCAGCGTGACGTGCTGAGCGAGGTTCGCTATGCGCTGGAAGTTTCCGGCCTGCCGGCGCACCGGCTCGAAATCGAGATCACCGAATCTTCGCTGTTGCGCAACACCCAGATGACCCACGATTTGCTGGCGCAATTGCGTTCGCTCGGGGTGCGGATATCGCTGGATGATTTCGGCACTGGCTATTCGAGCCTGAGCTATCTGCACAACTTCCCGTTACAGAAGGTCAAGATCGATCGCTCGTTCCTTGAAGGAATCGATACCGATCGTCCGCTAACGCTGCTGCGCGGCGTGGCGCGGCTTTCCGCCGATCTCGGCATGTCGGTCGTGGTGGAGGGCATAGAAACCAACGAGCAACTTGAACTGATCAGCGCCGAAGGTACCGTCACCGAGGCCCAGGGCTATCTGTTCAGTCGGCCGGTTCCCGCAGTCCGGGTGCGTCAATTGCTGAACGCGTCGCATGGCCGCCGCGCGTCGGAAGAGCCGTTGGCGCTGATTGCATCGCGCTCGATCGCTTGACCGCTTCCATCAGATTCGCCTGACTTGCGCGGGATGGTCGGTGTTCGATTGCAGGATCGCCTGGATTAACCCTAACGCGTCGAATGCTTTGCAGAAACGTTAATGAGGTGTTAAGCTTCTCACATAAACGCTGGAGTTGTCATCGCGTGAGGAGCACTTATGAGGTCCGCGGCTGAAGCAACCGTCTTGATCCCAGAACGCAGCGCAGACCCTCTCGAACATGTCGACTATCGACTCGCGGAGACGCCGGAGGAAAAGGACGAGATCTATCGGTTGCGCTACCGGGCCTATCTGCGGGAGGGCGCTATACTGCCCTCCGAATCCCAGCGGGTCACCGATCGTTACGATGACGAGCCCAACAATTTCACCTTCGGCGTTTACTATCGCGGCGAGCTCCACAGTTCGATCCGCATCAGCGTGCTGACCGCGCAATGGCGGGGCTCTCCCTCGTCCGAGATGTTCAGCGATATCCTTCACCCCCAGATGGATCGGGGCAAAATCATCATCGACCCGACCCGCTTTGTCGCCGATCCGGACAAGGCGAGGGTCTTTCCTGAACTGCCCTATGTCACGGTGCGGCTCGGCTATGTCGCATGTGGCCATTTCAATGCCGATATCGGTCTTGCCAATGTTCGCCCTGAACACCGGGCGTTCTACCGGAAGGTTTTTTTGCAGGCACCGCTCGGCGAGCCCCGATTGTTCCCGGGTCTCATCAAGCCGGTCGGCCTGATGGCGGCCGATTACCGCGATATCCGCGATCGCGTGTTCGCGCGCTTTCCTTTCATGCGGTCGAGCGCGTTCGAACGGCGGACCTTGTTCCAGCGCTCCGGCGAGGCGCGCTCATTTCCCGGCGTGGTGGTATCTCCCTTCGAGCGAGCCTCCATCGTTCCCGAGCCGGTAGCGCGCCTCCCGCGCCAAGGCGCAGGTTGACAGGCATCCCGCCGAAGCCATGCGATAAGACCATGCGCAAATGCCCAAAAATGAGTGATTCGGGCTGCGCCCGCACTTGCCTTCACCCTCGCGCCACATTTACAAATCATTAACTATCGCGGTCGCTTTTCGCGGTTCCCCGGCATTTGATAGGGTCTGGCAAGACCGCATCAAGGTTGACGGAACGTTCGCTTAACCATCGCCCTGTAGACCGGATGATAGTAGAAAACGAGAGCGTGGAGGCTCCCGAATGAAACAACAGATGCGTATCCTCCAGGGATTGAAGCTGGCCGCGGTGCTTGCCGTGGGGCTGTCGATGGGTGCCTGCGCCAAGAACAATGTCGGCGCCGATGGCGCGATGGCCAGCGCAGCGACCCCGGGCAGCCAGCAGGATTTCGTGGTCAATGTCGGTGACCGCGTGTTCTTCGAGAGCGACCAGACCGATCTCAGCCCGCAGGCGACCGCGACCCTGGAAAAGCAGGCGCAGTGGCTGCAGACCTATAACCGCTATTCCTTCACCATCGAAGGCCATGCCGACGAGCGTGGTACCCGCGAATACAACATCGCGCTCGGTGCGCGGCGTGCCCAGTCGGTGCGGAGCTATCTGGCATCCCGCGGCGTCGACGCGAACCGGATGCGGACTATCTCCTACGGCAAGGAACGCCCGGTCGCGGTCTGCAACGACATCTCCTGCTGGTCGCAGAACCGCCGTGCCGTAACGGTGCTCAACGCCAGTTCCTGAGCGATCGGTCTTTCGTGAATTTCAACGCCGGCGCCCTCGGGCGCCGGTTTTATTTTTCCCTCGCGATAAAGTCGCGGATCGTCGCCAAGGTGCGTTCAGGCGCATCGGTGATGGCCGGAGCAGCTTCACCCCGTTCACGGATACGTGCATGGCCGGGTCTCCTCGGTTTGATGAACGGTCCGTTGGACCAAGCCGCTTGCTTGTTCTGAATCCGATACTAAACCATGGGGCGATCCGGCGTTCGGATTCGTAAAGCGCCAGTCACAATTCTGGCGTACTCGCTCTCGCAATGTGTTGGGCTTTCGATGTCACGCGATTTTCGTCGTCAGGGCAAAATGTCATCCAGATATCTCAGACGTGTCGGCGCCGCGGCTCTTGCGTCGTTGTTGGCGCTATCTTCGCAAGCACTGGCGCAATCCGACGATGCCGAGGCGGAAATGCGGATCCAGCGGCTGGAGAATCAGCTCCGGCAACTGACCGGCCAGAACGAGGAACTGCAATATCGCAACCGTCAACTTGAAGAGCGCCTGAGACAGCTCGGCGCGCCGGCGGCGCAGATCCAATCGGGGGGCGGCCAGCCCGCCGTCGCGCAGCCAGGCGTGGCCGCGCTGCCCCCAGCGGCCCAGCCCGGTTCCGGCTACCGGCAGCCGCAAATCCAATCGGGGGCCGGTCAAATCCAGCCGGGGTACGACCAGCCGCAGATCGCCGCGCCGGCGCCCATCGTTCAGGAGCCGCCCGCACCACAGGCGCCGGGCCGGCGCCGGGGCGATGCCTTCGATCCCAGCCAGAATCCGACTGCGCCTGGCGCGCCGCGCGCGCTCGGCGGCGGTCAACTGCCGGTTCCGAGCGACGGGCCGGTCGGCGCTCCCGGCGGACGCGGGGCCGGCGAGCCGCTGGTCCTTGGAACCACCAGTCCACGCGATCCTGGCACCTTGCCCCAGCCGCGCGCGCCCGGAGCGAGCGCCTCGCTGACCACGCTGGCGCCCTCGGCCACGCCGAAGGACGAGTTCGATCTCGGCATCGGCTACATGCAGCGCAAGGATTATGCGCTGGCCGAAGAGACCATGAAGAATTTTGCGCAGAAATATCCGACCGATCCGCTGATCGCGGATTCGCAGTACTGGCTCGGCGAAAGCCATTTCCAGCGCCAGCAATATCGCGACGCCGCCGAAGTCTTTTTGGGCGTCACGACCAAATTCGATCGATCCGCCAAGGCGCCCGATTCATTGCTGCGGCTCGGCCAGTCGCTGGCCGCGCTGAAGGAAAAGGAAGCTGCCTGCGCTGCGCTTGGCGAGGTGACCCGAAAATATCCGCGCGCCTCGGCCGGCGTCAAAGCCGCGGTCGACCGTGAGCAAAAGCGGGTTAAGTGCTAGGATGCGAGCTGGTTGAGGCCACCATCGGCCGCAAACGACCCGGCGACAGCATGTCCGATGACGACCGAACCGTGATCTCCGCACTGGAGGCGAAACGCCTGTTCGCACCCTGGAAGGCGACGCCTGCGCTGGTACTCGCAGTCTCCGGTGGCCCGGATTCCCTCGCCTTGATGTGGCTTGCGGCGCGCTGGCGCCGGACCTTGGCGCGCGGGCCGCGCCTGATTGCAGTCACCGTCGATCACGGCTTGCGGCGGGAGGCAGCGCGCGAGGCGCGGGACGTGAAGCGGCTGGCGCGCGCGCTCGATCTGTCGCACCGAACGCGGCGCTGGATTGGCGCCAAGCCAAAAACCGGATTACCTGCCGCGGCCCGCGAGGCGAGATATCGCCTGCTGGCGCAGGCCGCGCGGGCGAGCGGCGCGACCCACATCCTCACCGCGCATACAAGAGACGATCAGGCCGAGACGCTGTTGATGCGGTTGCTGCGCGGCAGCGGCGTAGCCGGATTGGCGGCGATGGCGCCGGAGTCCGAGCGCGATGGTGTGGTGCTGGCGCGGCCATTGCTGGATGTCTCGAAATCTCGGTTGGTCGCGACGCTCAAGAAGGCCGGAATCGACTTTGCCGACGATCCGACCAATCGCGACTCCACTTTCACGCGCCCGCGGCTGCGGGAGCTGATGCCGGCGTTGGCTGCCGAAGGAGCCGATGCCAGGAATCTGGCACGATTGGCGTCGCGACTGGCGCGAGCCAATGCCGCGGTGGAGGTGTTGGTCGATGGCGCGGAGCTTTATCTCGCGCTGAGGGAGGGCGGCGCCTCGCGGCCCGGCTTCAATGCGGGCGATTTTGCCGCGCTGCCCGAGGAGATCCGCCTGCGGCTGTTGAGGCGAGCGATCGACCGCTGCGGTCATGAGGGGCCAGCCGAACTGGGCAAGGTCGAGGCATTGCTGGTGGCTTTGGACCGGGCTGCCGGTGAAGCCATGCCGAAGCTGAAGCAAACCCTCGCGGGCGCGGTAATTAGCGTCCTCAACGGCCGGATCCGGATCGAAACGGCTCCGCCGCGCCGCCGGCGGGCGGTCCCGAAGTTTGAATCGAAGGCGGGTGAGATCAACAGGAGCGGACGGGAGTCTTAACCACGCCGGAAACACCCGTTACCAGCCCTGGAAAGACCCGTTCCGGCGCCATTATTTCAGCGGGAATCACGTCAGGATGCGTTAAATAGTCCTGCATGGTTCCCTTGGCATCGACCGGGCCGGCACCTAGATTGTATGCAGTCGGACTGGGGGTATCCCTCGTGATTACCCAAGCTTACTGCCGAGGACACAAGCGTACTGCCAAGGACACAAAGGCCGCGATCCGCGCGACCACGAAGGAACATCGATGAACGCCAATCTGCGCAACTTCGCCCTCTGGGTCATCATTGTCCTGCTGCTGTTGGCACTGTTCACGCTTTTCCAGAATCCGGGTCAGCGCGCCTCCTCGCAGGACATCTCGTTTTCGCAGTTGTTGAGCGAAGTCGACCAGAATCACGTTCGGGACGTCGTCATCCAGGGGCCAGAGATTCACGGCACCTTCACCAACGGCTCCTCGTTCCAGACCTATGCGCCGAACGATCCGACGCTGGTCTCGCGCCTCTATAACGGCAAGGTTTCGATCACGGCAAAGCCGCAGGGCGATAACGTGCCGTGGTTCGTGTCGCTCCTGGTGTCATGGCTGCCGTTCATCGCGTTGATCGGCGTCTGGATATTCCTGTCGCGGCAGATGCAAGGCGGCGCCGGCAAGGCGATGGGCTTCGGCAAGTCGCGCGCCAAGATGCTGACCGAAGCGCATGGCCGCGTCACCTTCGAGGACGTCGCCGGTGTCGATGAAGCCAAGCAGGACCTGCAGGAGATCGTCGAATTCCTGCGCGATCCCGGAAAATATCAACGGCTGGGCGGACGGATTCCGCGTGGCGTGCTGCTGGTCGGCCCTCCCGGCACCGGCAAGACGCTGATCGCGCGCGCTGTCGCGGGCGAAGCCAACGTTCCGTTCTTCACGATTTCGGGGTCGGACTTCGTCGAAATGTTCGTCGGCGTCGGTGCCAGCCGGGTCCGCGACATGTTCGAGCAGGCCAAGAAGAACGCGCCCTGCATCATCTTCATCGACGAAATCGACGCGGTCGGCCGCCATCGCGGCGCCGGCCTCGGCGGCGGCAATGACGAGCGCGAGCAGACCCTGAACCAGTTGCTGGTCGAGATGGACGGCTTCGAGGCCAATGAAGGCGTGATCCTGATCGCGGCGACCAACCGGCCGGACGTGCTCGATCCGGCGCTGCTTCGTCCGGGCCGTTTCGACCGCCAGGTGGTGGTGCCGAACCCGGATGTCGTCGGTCGCGAACAGATCCTCAAGGTTCACGTCCGCAAGGTGCCGTTGGCGCCGGATATCAACCTCAAGATCATCGCCCGCGGCACGCCCGGCTTTTCCGGCGCCGACCTGATGAACCTCGTCAACGAGGCCGCGCTGACCGCGGCGCGGCGCAACAAGCGCATGGTGACGCAGGCCGAGTTCGAAGAGGCCAAGGACAAGGTGATGATGGGCGCCGAGCGCAAGTCGCTGGTCATGACCGAGGAAGAGAAGATGCTGACGGCCTATCACGAGGGCGGCCACGCCATCGTCGGCCTCAACGTTGTCGCGACCGATCCGATCCACAAGGCGACGATCATCCCGCGCGGGCGCGCGCTCGGCATGGTGATGCAGCTTCCCGAGCGCGATAAACTGTCGATGTCGCTGGAGCAGATGACATCGCGCCTCGCAATCATGATGGGCGGCCGTGTCGCCGAAGAACTGATCTTCGGCCGCGAAAAGGTCACCTCCGGTGCGGCCTCCGACATCGAGCAGGCGACACGTCTCGCGCGCATGATGGTGACGCGTTGGGGCCTGTCGGAAGAACTCGGCACCGTCTCCTATGGTGAGAACCAGGACGAGGTTTTCCTCGGTATGTCGGTGTCGCGCACCCAGAACGCTTCCGAGGCGACGGTGCAGAAGATCGACACCGAGATTCGGCGGCTGGTCGAGGAAGGCTACAACGAGGCGACGAAGATCCTTACCGAAAAGCGCGCCGATCTGGAGACGCTGGCCAAGGGGCTGCTCGAATTCGAAACGCTTAGCGGCGACGAGATCATCGACCTCCTGAAAGGCAAGAAGCCGAACCGCGAGTCGGTGCTGGAGCCGACCACGCCGCGCGCTTCCGCGGTGCCGCCCGCCGGCAAGCCGCGCCCGCGCCCCGATCCGGACGCCGGCCTGGAGCCGCAGCCGCAGGCATGACGATGACATATCGAATCTGATCGGGTGGAAAACGGGCGCTTAGGCGCCCGTTTTGCTGGCACGTGATCGAGGGGTTGGCATGGCCGTGGTCGAATGCGACATACCATCCAGCAGCATGCTTGACCGCAGGTTGATCGAACGTTGTTATTTCCGCGATTCATATCGTGTGGCGCTCACCCGTGCCGATCCAGGAATCGCCGGCATTTTCTTTGCCGTATTCGAGCACAAACCGCTTTGGATGAAATTGTTGTTGATCGCGCGCAACGCCGTGGCAGCACTGGGCGGCCTGCAAGTTCCCACCATCGCTGAAATCATGAACCTGGAGGTCAAAAGCGCTTACCGCGTGGGTGACAAGATCGGCCCATGGCCGATTTTCTTTATCGGCGAAAACGAAATCGTCGCGGGCCGAGACAACAGGCATCTCGACTTCAGGCTGTCGGTGCTGAAGGCAGGGGATGTCGGTGCGCCGGACGTCGTCGTATCGACCGTCTGCACCGTGCATCATTGGTTCGGGAAACTCTATCTCTTCGTCGTTATACCGTTTCATCGCCGGGGCGTTCGGTTGCTGATGTCGCGCGCGGTCGCGGCCGGACGACTGTAAGGGTTGCGCTGCCGCTTCGCCCGGGTCGGTGCGACTGGCTTTGCCTCTGCAACGCAACGATTATGAATGGCATCAATTGCCGTGCCATGGCATGTTTCGTGGCTTGCGAGAGCGCGACAACCACGCCCGCCAGTGGCCGTCATGGCGCAAGCCAGCAACCCGACAAGGGGGAGGCAATCGATGCGTTTGGTTACCGGAGCCGGCGCGCTTGGCGTCGTTGCATCGCTGATGCTGCCGGCGGTTTGCGGCGCCGCCGAAATGCGCGGCGTCACCGCCACCGAAATCAGGATCGGCCAGACCATGCCCTACAGCGGACCAGTCTCCGCGTTCGGCGCACTGGGCAAGGGCGAGGTCGGTTATTTCAGGATGGTCAATGAGCGCGGCGGCATCAACGGCCGCAAGATCAATTTGATCTCGCTCGACGACAGCTACGCGCCGCCGAAGACGGTGGAGCAGACCAGGCGGCTGGTGGAGAGCGACGAGGTCGCGCTGATCTTCTCCTCGATCGGTACCGCGCATAACACCGCGATCGCCAAATACCTCCAGGGCAAGAATATCCCGCAATTGTTTGTCGGCTCCGGCGCGTCGAAATTTTCCGACATCGCGCAATATCCGCAGGCGACCCTCGGTGTGCAGGGGCCGTTCCGCTACGAGGCGCGGCTTTATGCGCGTTACGCGCTTTCGAAAAATCCCAATGCCAGATTCGCGGTGATTTCGCAGAACGACGATTTCGGCCGCGACTATCTGCTCGGCCTGAAAGACGTACTCGGCGAGAAATACGATTCGCTCGTCACTGGCGTGACCTACGAAATCCAGGACCCGACCATAGATTCCCAGATCGTCAAGCTGAAGGCTTCCGGCGCCGACGTGTTCGTGATCGCGGCCACACCGAAATTCGCGGCGCAGTCGATCCGCAAGGCGTTCGAGATCGGCTGGCGGCCGATGACGTTCCTTTCCAACGTCGCGGTCTGGATATCGACCGTGATGGAGCCGGCGGGGCTCGAGGCCGGCACCGGCATTCTATCCACCGCCTATGTGAAGGACCCCGACGATCCCGCATGGAAGGACGATGCCGGGGTCAGGGGATGGCGGGAATTCATGACCAAATATGTGCCCGACGGCGACCTGCACGACACCAACTACGTCAATTCCTATAACAGCGCGATGGCGCTCGAAGCGGTTCTGAAAGCCTGCGGCGACGACCTGTCGACCGAGAACATCCTCAAACAGGCCTATTCGATCAAGGATCTGGAATTGCCGATGCTGCTGCCGGGCATCAGGATCAATACCTCACCGACCGATCATGTGCCGGTCGATCAGATGCAGTTCATGCGCTTCAATGGCAAGACATGGGATCGTTTCGGCAAGTTGCAGACTGGAAATTGAGCGCATTGCCTCAAGCG
>Ga0209583_10000328_pt1 | contig 14986 bp, 20 predicted proteins | sample Str014_FD_187201 | JGI IMG/M metagenome (GOLD analysis project Ga0209583, IMG submission 187201) | Freshwater sediment microbial communities in response to fracking from Pennsylvania, USA - Straight Creek_MetaG_SC_2014 (SPAdes) (version 2) | ecosystem: Environmental > Aquatic > Freshwater >... | reverse complement strand
TCCTCCAAGAGATCGTTGAGCTGGCCAATGTCCGGGGCGGTCTCGACAACGCCACCTGCGTGCTGGTGTGCGTCGATCAGCTTCCATGAGCGAAGTCGTCCGGCGCTCCGATACCTTCGCTACGCTGGTTGGGCGCCAGCCAGACAACGAATTGTTCCGTTTCAGCTTCGCCCAAGCCCTCGTCGCCGAACATCGCTACCTTGATGCCGTCGAACACTATAAATTCTGCGTCCAGAAGAAACCCGAGTGGATGATGCCACGCATCCTCCTGGGAAAACTCTTTCTCGAACTCGGCCGCTACCCGGAAGCTCGGCTCCAGCTCCAGGAGGCGCTCCACCTCGCGGTTGATCAACAGCACGAAGACCCCGAACGAGAGCTGCGCGCCCTGCTTAGCGATTTGAAGTAACGCATCCGAACGAAAAGACGGTCGCGAAAAAAAAGCGCCGCAATTTTGCGGCGCCGTCAGCATAAGGTCAGGCAAAAGGTGTTCAGACCACGTAGCGGGCGTCGGTGGTCCAGCGAGCGTTCCAACGGACAGTCGAACGAGACGACCAGGTGGTCGGCGCCGACTTGATGCTTGCCTGTCCGGTCGAGGAGCCGAAAACCGCCGCGTCCATCGCCAAACTCGCACTCGCGCCAATCGCAGGCACACTCGCGACCGACTTTTCGTTGGCCACATCCGTCCCAGAAACCAACGTCATCGACAAAACCACCACGGTTGCGCACAGGCAAAGCGAAATGCGGACCAGGGAGTTTGCGGGTGAGTGGTTGTGGTTAGGAATCATAGACTGGGCGGGAATTGGGGATATTGCTTAGGACGGCGTGGGGGGTACTAGCTGGGCGACGACAACACACAAACCCACCTGGGTCCTTTTTGCAAGTAATTTTCATGTAAAAATGCCTTCTCGGAGCTCCTCTTATTCCGGGTGCCGCCGCCGATGTTAAAAACTTATGACCTTGCAGGGAGTTAACATATTTACATCATGCTTTATATAATTATCTTATGAAGCTACTACGAATAATATTTCATCTACGAGAATTCAGATAAAGAGTCGTACCTAGACCAAAACCTTAGTCCGCTTGGAAATTGGCACGGAATCGCTCGGGGCGGCTCCGGAAACCACGCGACATTTTACCGCCTGGAGGCCGCTGCCGACGGACGATTACTCCGTGCCGTCACCAAAACGTTGCATAGCATGACTCGCTGTCCACGGTGCTTTCCACCCAGGCTCCGAAACAAACCCATGCGCATCATCCTTACTTCACACGGCTCCACCGGTGACATCTATCCCGTGCTCGCGTTGGCCGTGGCCATGCAAAAAGCCGGGCATGAGGTTCGTTTCGCAACCATTCCTCATTACCAAAACGAGATCGAGGCCGCAGGGATCGAGGTTTATCCGCTCTGCCCCAATTGGGAACAAGCCGACCTTAGTTATTGGATGGGCCGCCTACAAAAAATCCGCACACCCATCTATCAGCTGCGTGAGATCTATGTCGGCGCCAAAGCCTACATCCCCGAGATGATCGCGCGCATGGACACGGCCCTGGCGACGGCCGATCTGCTCGTGTCGTCGTATCTCTTCCCGATGAACAAAAGTATTGCCGACCGGCGCGGCGTGCCCTTCGCCACGTTCGCTTTTGCCCATCACGTCGTACCTTCGCCCGATTATCCGCCGGAGGGCATCCCTTCGCCTCTCTGGTTGGGGCGCAAGACCCGCCGCGCGTGGAACCGTTGGCTTTGGAAAATGGGCAACGGGATCGTCGACCGTGTGATTAACAATGCGATCCGCAGCGATCTGCGTAACGCCGAGTTACCCAAGGTGCGCCATTTCTTTTCCGAGCCAGCTGATCGCGTGCTCGTCGCTGTATCCGAAAAACTGATGCGTCCCCCGCAGGCCGAGATCGACCCGCGCTTTCGTTTTACTGGTTACTGCCGCTGGCAGTCGCCCACCGATCCTAAGCTTGAGGCCGAGCTGACTGCGTTCTGCGCCGGCGAAAAAGTGCCGGTGCTCACCTTCGGCAGTATGGTTTACGAGCGTCCGGGCGAAACGATGGAGCGCTTCATTCGCGCCTGGCCGAGCCACCGCAAGATTATCGTGCAACGCGGCTGGGCCCAATTCCCGGCCCTCGCCGAGGACGGTCATATCAAAATCATCGGCCAAGTGTCGCACGACCAGTTGTTCCGCCATGCCTCCGCGGTCATTCATCACGGCGGAGCCGGCACGACCGCGAGCGCCCTCCACGCCGGGAAGCCGCAAATTATCGTGCCCCATATTGGCGACCAAAATTTCTTCGGCAGCGAAGTCGAACGCTTGGGCTGCGGCTTCCGCCTAACGCCACTCAAACGTTGGCCCGAACTGCTACACAGCGCACTCGACCGACTACAGGGAAATCCCGAACACCTTCGGAACGCCGTTCGGGTCCAATCCGTCCTCCTGGCGGAAAATGGCCCCGCCCGCGCCATCGACGAACTCGAACGCTACGTGGGCGAAGCCCTGAGCGCCAAGACATCCACGTTAACCTCGGGCACTCATTAACCCGTTAGCGGGGGGTGGCGTGGGACAGCGGCAATGAGGGCCAGCGCCGTTGTTTTTTGCCGACGGTCTCGCAAAAAACAGCGGTTCCACTAGCCTTATCGACTCATGGCATCGGCACCCATTACCGTCTTCTCCTACCGCAACTGCAGCACCTGCCGTGACGCGGTCAAATGGCTACGTGACCGCGGGGTGCCCTTCGTCGAAAAGCCTGTTCGGGAAACGCCCCCCACGCTTTCGGAACTCCGGCGCATGCTTGCCCACCAAAACGGCAGGCTGCTCCGTCTTTTTAACACCTCGGGCCTGGAATACCGTGCGCTCAAGCTCAGCGAGAAACTCCCGACGATGACCGAAGGGGAAGCCCTCGCCTTGCTCGCCACCAACGGTCGACTCGTGAAGCGCCCCTTTGTCCTTGGCGACAAGATCGGTTTGGTGGGCTTCGATCCGGCCGTTTGGTCCGCTGCATTCACGGAACGAGACTCGCACGATGCGCTCCCATGATCGTGACCGTCGAAGAACTCGCTCGCCGCTACCGCATGTTGCCGCCGCGCCCGACGATCTCCGCCCGCGTCGATTCCCTCTGCGTGCGTCCGGATGTTGATCGGCGTGAAAAGCGGGCTGTCGTGGAATGCGACCCGGCCAGAGGCGCGATTGGCGACCGCTGGGAGCACAAGACCTGGCGCCATCTCCCCAACGGGAAACCGGATCCTCGCGTCCAGATCGCGATCTGTAATTCCAGTATACTCGCGCTCATTCAGGACGCCACTGGCGTTCAGCACCACCCGGGCGACACGGTCTTCACCGATCTCGATCTCTCCGTGCAAAATCTTCCCGTCGGCGCACGGCTCAACGTCGGGACCGCCCAGTTGGAAGTTTCCGATATAGAGAACGACGCTTGCGCGAAATTTTCCGCCCACTACGGCGAGCCCGTTTTGCAATGGATTCGACTGCCACAGAATCGCCCGCTCCGCCTCCGTGGACTTTTCGCCCAAGTAATCGTGGGCGGTACGGTGCGGGTCGGCGATCCGGTTATAAAAGTCGAATAGCGATCAAACTCGAAGGGGACACGTCATCCTCGCCGGGACAAAGAATGCAGGTTGTGCGATGCTGAAGTGTTTTATGCCAGACGCCGGCCGATTGCAAACGTCGGCAATCACCGAACCGCAACAGGTCGTCCCTGGGTGGAGGCCCGTGCCTTTACGACCACGATCACTCAAACGGACGTTCACGCGGCGGGGAGTGGGACACATGATGCACCGGCCCGATGGCACGAACTACCCAAATAGAAGCGCACGCAAAGAATGAGCCGAACCAAAATGTATCGCCTATTCGCACGGCAGAGGGAAAGAAGGCGATGTGAGCGGCCTGACGCAGTGGCCACTCACACGCGAAATCGATCAACCCCGCGATCGGTTTGCAGGTCCGAATTGGCGTTTTCCTTAGCAAAAGATCAATACGGTGCTCGCTGATCGATCTCATCTCGATCATGGTGCATCCGCTGGCTTCACGTTTCAAAAACCAAAAGAAAGACGCGCTCCCATGAAACAAAGATTCCTTGGTAAAAGCGGACTGCAGGTCTCAGCCATCGGCTTTGGCTGCATGGGCCTCGATTATGCCTACAGCAACACACTGACGAAACCAGAAGGCATCGCCCTGCTGCGCGCTGCGCTGGACCGCGGGGTCACTTTCTTCGACACCGCAGAAATCTATGGCCCGTTCACCAACGAAGAATTGGTCGGCGAAGCGTTCGCCCAATGCCGCGACCAGGTGGTCATTGCTACGAAATTCGGCATCCGCCGAGTCGACGGGAAGCAGGTCCAGGACAGTAAACCTGCGTCGATCCGCCAATCGATCGAGGGGTCTCTCAAACGCCTCAAGACGGACTACGTCGACCTCTATTACCAGCATCGGGTCGACCCACAGACCGCGATCGAGGAGGTGGCCGGAGCGATCCAGGTCCTGATCAAAGAGGGCAAGATTCGCCACTGGGGCTTATCCGAAGCGGGCGTGAAGACCATTCGTCGGGCGCACGCCGTACAGCCCGTGACGGCAGTGGAAAGTGAATACTCGCTATGGTGGCGCCGTCCCGAAGCGGAACTGATCCCGACGCTCGAGGAACTCGGCATTGGCTTCGTCCCGTTCAGCCCGATGGGAAAAGGTTTTCTCACCGGCGCACTGGGCAAGGATGCCAAGTTCGAAAAAAACGATTTCCGCAGCATCGTGCCCCGCTTCACAAGCGAGAATCTCCAAGCCAATCAGGTGCTGGTCGACCTGCTGGGCCAAGTCGCGAAGAGAAAACAGGCGACGCCAGCCCAAATCGCCCTCGCGTGGATACTCGCTCAAAAAACCTGGGTCGTGCCGATCCCGGGCACGACGAAACTGCATCGCCTGGAGGAGAACAATGGCGCAGCTGCGGTGGTTCTCACGGCAGCGGAGTTGGCGGGAATTAATTCCGTGTTGGAAAAAATCAAAGTTGCGGGCGACCGATATCCGGAAGAACTCGAAAAACGAACCGGCCTTTGAGCCACCGTTCGGCAAAAGAATTTGCTCCCGATGATCACAAAGACGCTACGCTCCCTGCTCGCCGATATTGCGGCTGGCAACAAAGTCGGCTTCCTTGCGAAAAGCACCGACATGTTTGCAAAAGTGGCGGAGCCGCAGTTTGCGGCGATTTCAAAAAGTCTCGCGCCTCATTTGAAGTCGGGCTTTACGCTGGAGCGGTTGGGCACCCTGAAGCGCCGTGGCGGTGATGCCGCGATTTTCAAGGTCGTGTTTTCCGATGCCGCAGACGAAGCGATGGCGATGATTTCGGAGAAAGACGGTAAAGTCGCAGGTTTCACTTTGAAATGAAGATCCCAAACCAATGCCATAGCGCAACGCCCGTAGCGGAGCCGTAACGTTACGCCGCACTCACGCCTGTGGTCTCAGCGGTTTTCAGTGTGAAGAAGACGAAAGCATTTATCCAAAAAAGGAGCATCCCATGGAAATCAAACGAATTGGAACACAACCTTCAGCCAAAGGACCTGCCGATTGGTTTACCGGCACGGTGCGAATCGATCCGCTCTTTCAAACGCCCGATCCCGCTCGGGCGGCGGGCGCGCAGGTCACCTTCGAACCGGGCGCCCGAACCGCATGGCATACGCATCCGTTGGGCCAGACACTGATTGTGACATCTGGCTGCGGTCGCGTGCAGCGGTGGGGCGGACCGATTGAGGAAATCCGCCCGGGCGATGTCGTTTGGTTCCCGCCGGGCGAGAAACACTGGCATGGCGCCGCGCCGACCACGGCCATGACGCACATCGCGATCCAAGAAAAACTCGAGGGCAAGGTCGTGGACTGGATGGAGAAAGTCAGCGACGAGCAATACTCGGCCTGACTGCGCGTGGGCCGGAAGCGTGAAGCGAGCGCGTGGATCCTAAATTAACAGCGCTGAGAATTCTGGGTTGCCTACGAACTTCTGCTCACCAAGTTTGGCCAACCCCCTCTTTCGCCCCCCTCTTTCCAATCAATAATGGTCCGTACCAAAGATCCCATTTCAGGCTATTTCGAGATTCGCTGGCATGGCCGCGGCGGCCAAGGTGCCGTGACCGGGGCAAAATCGCTCGCCGAATGCGTCCAAGGCACCGGTCGCAACGTGGTCGCCTTCCCGGAATATGGTCCAGAGCGCCGCGGAGCGCCGGTGAAAGCGTTTAATCGTTTTAGCGATAAATACATCCGCATCCACACCCCGGTGACCACGCCTGACGTGGTGATTGTGATCGACGCGACCTTGCTTCCTCTGCCTGCGATCAAGGACGGAGCCCGGGAGCACACCATCTTCTTGGTGAATATTGAGAAGACACCCGATCAGGTACGCGAAATCCTCGGGCTGGAAAACCGCGTCGTGACCGTGGCGGCCAACAGCATCTCGCACAAATTGTTCAAGCGCGAGATCCCCAACTCCACCATGTTGGGCGCCTTCGCTAAGGTGGCGCCCCATATGATCGGAATCGACCAGCTGAAGCACGAAGCGAAGCACGTCTTTTCGGAACTGTTGGGCGCCGAACTCGTGGAACGAAATTTGCAGGCCATCCAACAGGGGCATGACCTCTGTCACATCGGTTAAGGAAACGATATGAGCGAACTTAAGAATTGGCAGGAACTCCCCTACGGCGGGGTCATTTTGGAAGCAGGCAGCGCCGCCAAATACGAAACCGGCTCCTGGCGCACGTGGAAGCCCGTCACCCATCGCGAGAATTGCGTCCATTGCCTCAAGTGCTGGGAATATTGCCCGGAGGATGCGATCGTTTTGGAAAATGGCCGCGACAGCGCGGGTGCGCCCCGAAAGTTCGTCAAGGAAGTGAACTATTACCACTGCAAAGGCTGCGGCCTCTGCATCCGTGAGTGTCCGGTCAACAAAGAGGGAAAGGCCGTGGCGTTGGAATTTGTTCGCGACGAGGTTTGACATGAAGACCGTCACTGCTGGAAAACCCAAGATCGTTCCCATCACCGGAGCCGGTGCCTGCGCCCAGGCGATGCGCCAGATCAACCCGGACGTCGTGGCCGCGTTCCCCATCACGCCGTCCACGCAGATCGTGGAAGACTTCTCCGCTTTCGTCGCCAACGGCCAGGTCGACACCGAGTTTGTCACCGTAGAATCGGAACACTCGGCCATGAGCGCCTGCATCGGAGCGAGCGCTGCCGGTGGCCGCGTGATGACGGCCACGAGTTCCGCGGGCATGGCCTACATGTGGGAGTTGCTCTACGTGGCCGCTTCCATGCGCCAGCCCGTGCTCATGAGTCTGGTGAACCGCGCGCTCACCGGCCCCATCAACATCCACTGCGATCACAGCGATTCGATGGGCGCCCGCGATGCAGGCTGGATCCAGCTTTACAGCGAAAACAATCAGGAAGCCTACGACAACCTCGTCATGGCGGCCCGTATTGCCGAGCACCCGGACGTCCGCCTCCCGCTCATGGTTTGCCAGGACGGTTTCATCACCAGCCACTCCATCCAGACGATGCAGTTGGAGGACGATAAGGCGGTGCGCGCGTTTGTAGGACCGCACAAACCACACCATAGCATTCTGGACACCGATCATCCCGTGACCTGGGGCGCGCTCGATCTGCAGGACTATTACATCGAGCACAAACGCGGACAGGAACAGGGCATGCGCAACGCCCTGCGCGTGATCCAGGAAGTGTCAGACGACTTCGCGAAAACCTTCGGCCGCCACTATGGTTTGTTTGAGGACTACCGTTTGGAAGACGCTGACATCGTGCTCGTGGCGCTCAACTCAGCCGCCGGCGAAATCAAGGAAGTCATCGACGAGATGCGCGCCAAAGGCGAAAAAGTCGGCCTCCTCAAAATCCGCAGCTTCCGTCCTTTCCCCTACGCCGAGATTGGCAAAGCCTTGTCCGGCGCCAGCATTGTCACCGTGCTGGATCGCAGTGCGAGTTTCGGCGCGCACGGGCCGCTTTTCACCGAGATTACCACCGCCGTCTACAACTATTCACCCAACCGCCCGCTGCTCCTCGCCCATACCTTCGGCCTGGGTGGACGCGAGCTCACCTTGCGCCACATCGAACATATCATCAGCGAAAGCCGCATCTGTCTCGACAAAGGTGAGGTGGGAAACCGCCAGGGACTTTGGGTTAACGTACGGGGGGACAAGCTATGATCGAGACCACCGGCCATCTTGCCGAACTATCGCCTGAGACTAAGCTCATGTGCGAGCGCCCCGGGACCTTCTCCGGCGGGCACCGCATGTGCGCCGGCTGCCCCACCGGCATCTTCACCAAGATGCTCACGCGCGTGTCGGACGAGTACGAGATCGTGGCGGGTAACGCCACTGGCTGCCTCGAAGTAGCCAGTTCGATTTTCCCGTACACCAGCTGGCAGATTCCATGGATCCACACCGCCTTTGAAAATGCCAGCGCCATGATGAGCGGCGTGGAAGCTTGTTACAAATCATTGGTTCGGCAGGGTAAGCTCCGCAAGAAACTCAAATTCGTGGTGATGGGCGGCGATGGCGGTACCTACGATATCGGGCTCCAGTCACTTTCCGGCGCGATGGAACGAGGCCACGACCTCACCTATATCTGCTACGACAACGGTGCCTACATGAATACCGGGGTGCAGCGTTCGTCGGCCACCCCGCTCGGTGCGGCCACCACGACCACACCGGTCGGACGCGAATCGTACGGGCGGAAAGGCAATCGCAAAGATCTCACCAAGATCATGCTCGCCCACAATCTCGGTTACATCGCCCAAGCCAGCATCCACGATATCGGCGATCTCTTTCGGAAGATGAAGAAGGCCATCGATCACGACGGGCCCACCTTCATCAATCTGCTCAGCCCGTGCATTCCCGGCTGGAAGATCGACGCCGACAGGGCGGTCGAAAGTGCGCGTCTGGGCGTGGACTGTAACTTCTGGCCGCTGTTCGAGGTCGAACAGGGCAAATTCACGATCAACTACCGTCCCTCCGCCGTGAAACCCGTTGCGGAGTGGGTCATGTCCCAAGGGCGCTTCAAACACCTCAAGAAACATCCAGAAGTCATTACTACCTTTCAGGCCGAAGTGGACAAGCAATGGGCCTGGTTGGAGATGGAAGAAGCCCGGACCAAGTAGTTTCGCGCAGCCAACGAAGGTCCCTTTTCGGCGGCGAAGCTTCGTCTGCCGCTGCCCAGACTAAACCACCACGAATTCGCTCCCCGAGGACCGGCCATAGGTCTTCATTGGCAAACCGCATCGTTCGTAGATCCAAGGCAGATCTTCAAACCAAGGGTGGTAGAGATAGCGCAATGGTTCTGCCAAGTAACGACGGTGCATATCGTCCAACAGTCGTTGGATGAAGGGCTGCCAATAGAGAAGGTGATAGCGAAAAAGAAGCACCCCGTTTTCGCTCAGCAAGTCGGATTCGGCCAGGAGCCGAACGACGCGAAGGCGGTTCAACGTCACAGCGAGCGCCTCGCCCGAAGATAGATTGAGGAAGAGTGCGCTCCGATCCCTGGAGAGATTGCGCACATTGGCATCGCCAAGGAATACCAGCAGTACCGTCTCGTAGTCCTGTGGAGGCATTTGAAAAAGAGCGAACCCATGGCTGCGCAATAAAAACGATTCCTGCGAGAGGAACTCGGCAAAGAAATCGATCGTGCATCGATTGCGGCTCTTGTTGCGATCATGAATAAAAAACGCCGCACTCAATACAAGTGCCACGGCTGCGAGCACAACATTCGCGACATCTTTATCCATCGGGGGCGGCACTAAACCAGCGGAAATATCTTATGCTGATGTAGCCCGCACCGCAACGGGGAGTCACCGAAATTTCCCAGGGACGGGGGGATCGACGCTCGCGGTCATTCGCGCAGCCATAGGGAACAATTCGTCCCAACCTTCAGCGATTTAGCAGGGATCCGCTTGCGGCCGTGTCCCGGCCAGGCTTACGCCTCAGGGGATACTCGATTCCGAAACCAGCCGGGCAAAAATCATTTTGCCTCCCGCCGAAGGCAGCACACTCGCGATTTCGACCTGGACCTGACTTCCGACGAACGTGCGCGCGCCGCTCACGACCACCATCGATCCGTCCTCAAGATAGCCGATCGCCTGCCCCTCATCTTTGCCGGGTTTGACAAGTTCGACCTCAAGCAGCTCACCGATGTTAAGTTCGGGGCGCAGCGCTTTCGCCAAAACGTTCAGGTTCATCCAGTGCACGCCGTGAAATTCGGCCATCTTGGCAAGATTGAAGTCGGTCGTGAGCAACTTGGCCTTCATCGACTGCGCCAAAAAGACGAGCTTGGCATCCACGTCCTGCTTCTTTTTGACGTCGCTCTCTGGGATGCGGATGTCGACGTTCTGAATTTTGCGCAAAACATTCAGTGTCTCCAACCCGCGGCGTCCACGCGCTTGCTTGTGCGGGTCGGATGAATTGGCCACCGCGTTGAGCTCATCGAGCACGAAACGCGGGATCACTAGGGCCACACTCAGAAAACCTGCCTCACACACCTTGGCCATGCGCCCATCGATTAGGGCACTGGTATCCACCACCACCAACGGAACATCCACCTCGTGCGGTACGAAACGAACATAGGGGATGAGGAGATTGAATTCATCCTTACCCCGCAAGGCGATCACCGTGCAGAGATAGGGAATGATCAAAAACAAGGCCAACCGCACCAAGAACAAGATCTGGGGATCGCCTTCCTTCATGAGGGGGGAAACATGAACCATGTAGGCGATCAACAATCCTACCGCTAACCCAAAAGACACCGCTGACAACCCGCGCAAGGAGAACCCCCTGAGCATAATATCGGTCAACACCACCAGCACCCCAATAAAAAACCCAATACTAATCGCCACGGGTTGGTAGCTGTCCCACTGGGAATTCGTCAAACAGACCAAGCCACCGCCAACCGCGCATAAGGCCACGAATACCAGACGAATAGGCAACAGGGTTTTGTTCATCAGGATGATTTAGAAAGGCTTATCTGAGGAGAAAATACAATAAAATAGGCAGCCCGACGCCTAAAACCATGCATGCATAAAGAATGAAGATAGCCCGGCGGGCTTTTGCCTTTTCTTCGTCGGTCGCGGGCATGTCCAACCACTGAAGACACGGCCGTGTGTGTGACAAACCAATTTCGTCCCGGTGTCTCCGCATTGCGCCATCCTCGAAGAACTCGACATTCACGCTCGGTTCGCGTTTGCAATTCCTGTGTTCGATCAATTGACGATTCTCGCTCCCGGTCTGCTCGGCGGCTCGGTGGCCAAAGCTGCCCATGCGCGCGGGCTTGCGCGGCGCATCGTCATCTGGGCACGCCGCCCCGAAGTCCGACTGGCGTTGCGCGAGCAGCCCTGGTGTAACCAGGTTTTCGATACTCCGACAGAAGCCGTGCAGGCGGCGAATCTCGTCGTCCTCGCCGCACCGGTCGAAAAATCGTGGAGCTTGCCCGTCAGGTCGCGCCGCATCTGCCGATCGGGGCCGTCGTCACCGACGTCGGCAGTGTCAAAACCGAACTTTGCCGCCTCTGTACCGCGGCCATGCCTGCCCAAGCCACTTTTGTCGGTTCGCATCCCATGGCCGGCAGCCAAAAAACTGGCTGGGAAAACGGTTCACCCGCGCTCTTCGAAGGTCGGACCTGTTTTGTCACCCCCCTCGCCCAAGCTTCTGCGGCGGCGGTCGAAACCGTCGCCCAATTCTGGCGGGCGCTCGGATCGACGGTCACCACGCTTTCGCCCGAAGAGCACGACCAAATCGTTGCCCACGTCAGCCATCTACCGCAAGCGCTCGCCACAACCCTTTGCAGCTTCCTCGCGCAAAAAAACCCCCAATGGCGTAACTTCGCCGGAGGCGGCTTACGCGACACCACCCGCATCGCCGCGAGCGATGCCACGATGTGGATCGAGATTTTCCAGCAAAACCACGGTGAAGTACTCTGCGCGCTGAACGAGTTTCAGCACGAACTCGATGGATTTAGTGCCGCCCTCGCTCACCGCGATTGGGACGAGCTCCGCCGCCGCGTTGAGCACGGCAAAACCTACCGGGACGGGTTCCCTAGCTGAGTCCCCTTTCTAGGGGGCCAGAGTTGCGCGCCGCTTTGTTGGCGTGCGCTGGAAAGACCCGAGTGGAACCGAGCCCCAGCACCGGCAAGCGAGGATCGTGCGCTTTCGCCTTGGCGTCCCGACCTCTTTGCGTGAGCAATGAAGCCTGCATGGCCCTGCCCGACCTTCTACCGATCCAACCGTTCACGCGCCCGTTGCCTGATATCGGACTCACACTACCCGGATCCAAAAGTCTCACGAATCGCTCCCTACTCATCGCCGCCTTAGGCAACACCGCACTCACGTTAACCGATGCGCTCTTCAGCGAGGACACGACCCTCATGATCAAGGCGCTAGAAAAACTAGGGATAAAAATCGTTCCAAACGAGAATAGCCGGGAAATATTTATCGAAGGAGGAAACGGAAAAATGGTGCAGGACCAAGCTGAGCTCTTTGTTGGGCTCGCGGGCACGGCTGCACGGTTCCTGACTGCACTTTGCGCAGCCGCACCAAATGGTATCTTCAAAATCGACGGCGTCGACCAGATGAGAAAACGGCCAATGGAAGGTCTGATCGACGCCCTCCGTACGATTGGCGCTGATATTCGATGCCTCGACAATGAAGGGTTTTTCCCCATTGAAATCCATGCCCGTGGCCTGGCAGGAGGAAGGGTTACGATCGATGCCGGAGAAAGCAGTCAGTTACTCTCAGCATTGCTCATGGTCGCACCTCTCGCGAGGAACGACATGGAGATTGCCCTGAACGGAATGGTGCGTTGGCCATTTGTTCAAATGACCGTCTCGTTGATGGAAGAATTTGGCCAAAAGTTACGAATTAACCGACAACGTTCCGATGGCGCCCTGAAGAGTATCTGGATCAAGGCCGGCCGACCTTACCACTTACAAGGCAGTATCAATTCGATTTATGCGATCGAACCAGATGCCACGGCAGCAAGCTATTTTCTCGCCCTTCCTCTGGTAACTGGCGGGACACTGCATCTGCCTTTGCTCAGCTTGCGGCAGGATGGACTGCAGGGTGACACACGCTTTGCCAATGTGCTCGAAAAAGTCGGGCTAATTCTTGATACCCTTGGGCGGGTTCCCGGCATCAAAGCATCGTTTGTTGGCCCCCAAAGACACGGCGTGGTGCAAGACTTTCGCGAATTTTCCGACACGTTCCTCACCCTCGCCGCTATTGCTCCCTTGCTCGACGGACCGACCACGATCACCGGCATTGTCCATACGCGCAAACAGGAAACCGACCGAGTCGCCGGTATGGTGCGCGAGTTGAAGAAACTCGGTCAGGATGTTCATGAACACGAAAACGGCGATGGCCTGACTGTCAGGCCGGATCTCGAGATTCTGCGCCAACGGGCTGCCCAGGGGGCCCTCGAAATCGAAACCTACGGCGATCACCGGTTCGCGATGAGCTTCGCCATTCTCGGCTGCCATGATCTGCTCGGTAACGGACAACCCTGGCTCACGATCAAGAATCCGGCCTGCTGCGCGAAAACCTTCCCCAACTTTTTTGACGAGCTTGCACGGCTGCACGCCGCCTCTCACAACGTTGCGTCTTAATGGCCAGCCCTTCCTTCATCATCGTCGCCATCGACGGCGGCGCCGCCTCCGGCAAATCGTCCACCTCGCGCGCCATCAGCGAGCGGTTTAATCTGCTCCACGTCGACACTGGCTCGTTCTACCGCGCCATCACCGCGGAACTTCTCCAACGCAACGTTGCCCCCGGTGACCTCGCTGCGGTAAAAAATGCCCTCGTCCACCTCGCGCTCGGCACACGCGTGGTCGGTCGCAGCGCATTCATGGAGATCGACGCTCAGGTCGTCCCCGAATCGCGCATCCGCAGCGCCGAGGTGACGGCCGCTGTCTCGCATTTCGCCGCGATTCCTGAACTACGCGCCGCGCTCCTCGCCTATCAACGCAACCAGACCGCAGTCGCCCGGGAAAACAAGTTTAGCGGCCTCGTCATGGAAGGTCGCGATATCGGCTCCGTCATTTTCCCTGATGCCGATTTTCGCTTCTTCCTCCACGCCGACCCAGTCGAACGCGCTCGCCGCCGGGCCCAACAAGGCCAGCCCGACCAGATCGCCGAACGCGACCGGCTCGATACCCAACGCAAAACTGCTCCGCTCATCCTGCCGCCCGGCGCAACCGGCATCGACAGCACCGATTTGACCTTGGAACAGGTGGTGGAAAAAATCTCCGCTGCGATCGCCACCCGGCTGCCGTCCGCATGAACCGCCATCACGACCAGCTGGACATGGAACCGCTGTATGGCATCTGCCACTACATCCTGCGGCAGTTCTACGAAACGTTTTTCCGGGGCGAGGCCATCGGTCGCGAAAACATCCCAACCGACGGCGTCTTCATGATCGCCTCGAACCATGCCAGCCATCTCGATCCTCCGACGGTGGGCTGCCTCATTCCTCGCCAGGTCAGTTTTTTTGCCCGCAAAACGCTTTGGAAACCCGGCTTCGCGTCATGGTGGCTCAATGGCGTAGGCACCATCCCGGTCGACCGCGACGGAGGTACCGACGTGTTGGCGACGGCCGACGATCCGTTCCACCTCGTGCACCGGCGCGCCCTCAATCGCCCCTTCAGTGAGAAGCGCATGCTGGACGTCGAGGATGAGTTGCGGGCCATGGTCGGTGAACTCATCGATACGCATGTCCCGTCGGGCACGATGGAATGCGGGTCCAGGGGACGTCAGGCGGACCGCGAAGGCCAGAGCGACGATGAGGGGGCTGAAGATGACCAGGGCCACGCCGGCGATGGCTCGCCCGATCAGGTCAGGCATGATGAGACTCTCGGGACCCCGTCGTCGAGCGTGCGACCGACATCATCGACCATGACGATACTGGAGAGGTCGGGTTGACGAAGGCTGGAGTCGTCTGTGACTGAGGTGACCCATTCGC
>Ga0209583_10000327_pt1 | contig 15000 bp, 14 predicted proteins | sample Str014_FD_187201 | JGI IMG/M metagenome (GOLD analysis project Ga0209583, IMG submission 187201) | Freshwater sediment microbial communities in response to fracking from Pennsylvania, USA - Straight Creek_MetaG_SC_2014 (SPAdes) (version 2) | ecosystem: Environmental > Aquatic > Freshwater >... | reverse complement strand
CCTTCTCAAAAACCGGCAAATATTCCATGCCCATCGAATCCTTCTTAGGCATCGCAGAAATGTCAGGCTCTCCCATCGGATTGCGATAATAAATGATCCTTTGGCCATCCGATCCCATCGTTCCATTTTTGGGAAGCTCATCGGAATAGACGGGCAGATAGTCCATTCCCATGGAATCTTTTTTTGGTTTTGCCGAAATGTCTGGCTCTCCCATCGGGTTTTTATAGAAGACAACACGACGCTGCGTTGGAGCAGCGCTGTCGGCAACCATGATCTGTGAAGTCATGGCGTCAAATTGAGAGCGGTATTTAGTGGCAGCAAAGAAGCCGCTCACACTGCCGAAGGTAATGAGTATCAAACTCAAACCGAGTTTTGCGAAAATGCGCATAATAAAATCCTCTGAACAAATGAAAATAGCGGACAACGCCAAGCGCTGCCCGTTCGGTCAGTTTCAGTGGATCAAATGCGTGGTGGTCGTCGTAAGGGTGGCGGGGCCGTCGAGTCGGGCCGTATCGTCGTTGGATTTAACAACACAATTGCCATGAAAGACACCAATCGGTCTTCCACCGTATTAAGTATTGCAAGGCTGGCACCGCATTGAACCACGCAAGATTGAGGCGACGGGCATCCTGATTTTTCATCGCCACAGCAGTCTTTCTTCTGCGGGCAATGCGTCTTGGCCGTGCCTGTCATTTTTGCCATCGCCATATCGGCCATAGCAACATGAGCTTTATCGGGAACCGCCGCTTGAACGGGAGCAAGCACCATTGCTAATGCAATCATTCCCAAAAGAATGCGCTTACAAGTCGCAATGATAAAGCGTTCAAACATGAGCGTGATGTAGCTGCACGATACTCAAGCCGTCAAGTCACGAGATTGTTGACGATTAAAATCCAGTAATAACTTGTCTTTCATCTGATACATGAAAATTACATGGCTTTCGAAACGATAAAAAGTGTGAAAACTACATCTAGCGGCCGAAACAGTTTTTCAATTATATCAATCGTGCGGATCTGTACCCCAGCGCGATTCAATTCTTGATAAATTCTCTGAAGTGTTTTGAACCTATAGTCTAAACCAAAACCTAGGATCATCTTTGTCCAGAGTTTTCAGCCGTTGGCTCCAGAATTACAAATTCGAGCTTTCACGCTGCTGACTGGAACAGCAAGTTCAGATGCGGGCTGACCGCCGCAAGTATCCTAAATTGCGCTACAGTGTTACCTAGGCCGACTATCCCAACCAGGCGGCTATTTCTTGTCCGCAAGTTCTGATGGTTGCAGGCTCCTGATTTGAACTGCCACCATTGGCTCGCTGCAACGCGACACAGCTGCTTAAAGCACGAATTTTTACGTGTGGTTGCAGGAGCTTGATTTGAACTTACGGATTTGGAAGTGGCGCACCCGACAGGATTCGAACCTGTGACCTTCGGCTTCGGAGGCCGACGCTCTAATCCAGCTGAGCTACGGGTGCCTGTGCGATTGATTACCCAACGTTGAGGGTAAGAGCAATGGACATTTCGTTGCACACTTTTAGCCTAATGAGATAGGATTTGAACGGTCTTTGATATTGCGTGGCACGATTGAGTCACTTGCGCTGCGATCATGATGGCCGGACATCATATCAAAAATTGTCAGCGCTACTTTGTCTGCCGCTGCGACAAGAACAGAGTCGAGGTGGTGTATATATCGACTGGTAACTGAACCGGCGGCATGACCGAGCATCGCAGCGATAGTGGGCTCGGTGTATCCCAAGTCGCCAGCCACCGATGCGAATGAATGGCGCAAAGTGTGCAGTGTCACATCATCGAAACCGGCTCGCTTGGCTATGCGTGTCCAGCCCTTTGGCATGCCGCCAAATACTTCGCCCGAACGCACTGGCGTCAACACCATCCTGCTATTGTCTTCTTTGGGGATGTTTTCAATATGTTTGAGTAGCGGACGTCCAGCCGGCCGGACTGAAGCACCTTCCTTGCTGTCGCTAAGTCGCAACGCGCCCCCAGCCGAATCAACATCGCTCCATTTGAGATTCACGATCTCACCTAATCTGCATCCACTAAGTGCGAGCATCCACACGCCATCGACAACTTTTTTTGTCTCGCCATTTATTTGGGCGGTGGCCAGAGCGCGACCGAGAATTCCATATTCATCTGGCGAAAGTCGGCGCACTCTACGTTTGTCAGCTGGCTTCTTAACACCCTGAACAGGGTTGGAATCGATGATGCCGTCCGACACCGCATAAGTTAGAATTCCGCCTAGAAGCCCCGTGGTGCGCGCAGCGGTGCCATTGCCACCGCGCACAACCGACTTGCCTCGCAATTTTGATGTCTTTTCCACCTTCGCTGTCTTTCCGCCCGCAACGTCGCGAAGGAACCTATTGATGTCAGCCTTCGACAGATCGATGACCAGCTTTGATCCCAGTAAGGGAACTATGTGGCGGTCAATTCTTCCGCGGTCTGTATATAGCGTGCTGGATTTTTTTGGACGATTTCCTTTTCCCAGGATCAGGCCCTTTTCAGCGTCGCAAAGATATTTCTCGCAGAGTTCGCGAACTGTGATTGATTTGCGACGCGTTGTTCGTTCTTCGGCCGGATCTTCGCCCCTCAAGGTATCGCCGAGCGTAGCGATCGCGAGCTTGCGGGCCTGTTCGGCGGTGATCGTCCCGTGCCGACCAATCGTCATTCGCCGTCGCGCATTCTGAGCGTTGCGATAGTCGACAAAATAGGTGCGAGTCCCGCTCGGATGGACAAAAACGCCGAAGCCCTTCAGATCACTGCACCAGATCGTAAACTGCTTGTCGCGTGACGTAGCTGCATCGACTACAAGCTTTGTTAGTTTCGGCATTTTATTCTCCAAAACTCATCAAAAAAACTCACCAAAAACTCACCAAAAGATGGTAGGCTCTAGCGTATTCTACATAGCAATGGAGAGCGGTACTCGTCAACAATTAGTGATTTTTCATATAGTTAGAGAGATATAGAGAACTAGTGCGTATCTTGGCGAAGGCTAAGCTTCGCCCTCCGAAGGCAGAGGTCACAGGTTCGAATCCTGTTGGGTGCGCCAAATTTTTTATAAAATTCAATTATTTGCTGCAAACAAAATAGCTGAACCGCTTGTTCATTTGTAACTGGCAACCAATTGGCAACCAGTGACGCTGAAATTATGCCTCAGGCGGTAAATAGAGAAATTGCTGAAAACCAACAAATGTTTCTCTAATCAACGGCACACCGCCCAATTGCTCCGCTGCTTCGTTCACAGTGTGATATTTGAGTGTGATTAGATTGCCCAACTTATCTTGATCTAGCTCGCTCACACCTTGCTTGACGTATTGGCCCAAAACAAAATCTAGAAAGGCTTGGAGCTTCGCCTCATAGCGCGGCATTATTTCAAGTTTGCGATCATCGACGCGCTGTTGCCTTGAGATTGTGGGCAAAGCGAACGCCACATATGCCAGCACATCATAAAGGTCACATTTTTCGGCATTAATCGAGGCACTGATTTCGGTCAATTGTTCCGATCCGAAACCCTTTTCCGAGAGCTGCTGCAAGAGTGCTTTGCGGGTTGTTGGATTGCCCCAAAGATGGCGCAACTCATCTTCGTCTTTGAACAATTGGGGAAGTTCACCGAATAGCCTTTCCACAAATTGCGCGGCAGACATTGGCCGCCCATCCGGACTCCAAAAGGTGGTTGCCATCATGTGTTGGATGGTTCGTTCTTTGCCGTCGGCAAGTTTGATCACAATTTTTGCAGGGCGCTCGGTGCTTTCTTTTGGTGGTGGTTGCTGACCGTCTTCAGCTGCCGTGTCTTTTGGCCGGGAATTTGTTGCTTCAGGCTCCAGCGGTTCGCCATCCCATTCCGGGTCATTGAAATGCTCATAGGCTTTCACGAAATCCAGCACCGTGAAATAGTCTTTGTCATCAAATAGGCGAGTTCCACGCCCGATGATTTGTTTGAACTCGATCATCGAATTGACCGGGCGCATAAGAACAATATTGCGAACATTGCGCGCGTCAACACCTGTCGAAAGCTTTTGCGATGTAGTGAGAATTGTCGGAATAGTCTTATCGTTGTTCTGGAACGCCTTCAAATGCTGTTCACCGATTGCGCCATCATCGGCAGTTACGCGGGCGCAATAAAGCGGGTCTTTGCTTTTCTTGGTTTGGTTGATGAGATCACGAACCGCTAGCGCGTGGTTTTGGGTGGCACAAAACACAATTGTCTTTTGTGATTGGTCAATCTCATCCATCATAATTTTAACGCGATGTTTTTCACGTTCGACAATTTCAATTACGCGGTTGAAATCTGATTCTTTGTAACGTCGCCTTTCGTCGATCTCGCCTTCAATGATTCTATCATCGGGCGTGTAAACATAATCATCCAACGTGGTGGCGATCTGCTTCACTTTGAAAGGTGTGAGATAGCCATCATTAATGCCTTCTTTGAGTGAGTAGATATAAACGGGTTCACCGAAATAAGCGTAGGTGTCCACACTATCGCGGCGCTTTGGTGTGGCGGTTAAGCCCAATTGCACGGCAGGTAAAAAGTATTTGAGAATATCCTGCCAAGAGCTTTCATCTTTTGCTCCGCCCCGGTGGCACTCATCGACTATGATGAGATCGAAAAAATCAGGCGGATATTCACCGAAATAGGGCGTGTCATTTGCGCCACTCATATAAAGGTTTGGAAAATGGTGAAAAAGATATTGGCATTTTTGGGAACGCGGCCCTTTTTCTGAATTTCATCGGGGGCAATGCGGGCGCGCGCATCTTCGGTGAAACTGGAGAAGGCCAGATAGGCTTGATCAGCCAAAATGTTACGATCAGCAAGAAACAAAATACGCGGCCTTCGTGTTGGTTCCTTGCTTAGGTTCCAGCGGCTTTGAAAAAGCTTCCACGCGATTTGGAACGCGATTGCCGTTTTGCCGGTTCCGGTGGCCAGCGTAAGCAATTTGCGATTGCGGCCAGTGGCGATTGCTTCCAGCGTGTTTTCAACGGCATTGTGTTGATAATAGCGCGCGGCCCATTGCCCGCCATGGTCTTCGTAAGGCACTTCGGCAAAGCGATCACGCCAATCATTCTGCGCTTCAAATGTTAGCGCCCAAAGTTCATCCGGCGAGAGATAAGCGGCAATGCGGCCCTCTTTGCCAGTTTCCATATCGATTTGATAAATGCCATCGCCATTGGTGGAATAGGCAAAGCGGGTTTGCAGCTCGGCGGCATATTGCTTGGCTTGGCCAACGCCTTCGGTGTCTGGCAGGGAACGCTTCTTGGCTTCAATCACGGCCAGCTTGTGGTTGCGATAGGTCAACACGTAATCGGCAATTTCAGGCTTAGCGCGCTTGCCAGCACCTTCCAAGCGGCCAAGTGTAATCTGTTCACGCCGTACTCGCGAATCTTGAACCTCGCCCCAGCCAACGGCTTTCAAGGCGGGGTCTATCAGTTCGGCGCGTGTTTCTGCTTCGTTCATTCTTTGGGCTGTTGTTGATCTTCATACAACTTGAAGAGGTTATTCTCGGTCGTCAACAGGTCATAGAGCTTGGGGTGAACGAACAGCTTTTCCTTGCCGCTTTCCACTTCGGCCAAAACCCCCGCTTCGACCAATTGTTTCAGATAGCTGGAAGCCGTTTGGCGCTGGGCAATGCCCGCCTCAATCACATCGCTGATCCGGCAATAGGGCAGCTTGAAAATTAAATTGATAAGCTCGTGACTGTAGATTTTGGGAAGGCGATTGCGCACGAAGGCGGTGGTGTGGCTTTCAAGATCACGAATGGCGCTGATTTTAGCCGTGGTCCAGAGCGCGGTTTCCTCCACGCCTTTGATCACATAAAGCACCCACGATTCCCAATCGCCTTGAACGGTAACGCCTTGCAAAAGGCGATAATAGTCAGCGCGATTTTCGATCACATAGCGGCTGAGATAGAGAATAGGCAAGGTGAGCAAGCCCTGTTCAATGAGAAACAGGCTGTTGATAATCCGCCCGGTGCGGCCATTGCCATCGATGAAGGGGTGGATGGCTTCAAATTGATAATGCGCCACGGCAAGGCGAATGAGCGGATCAAGATCAGTTTCGGCATGGATGAAATCTTCCCAATTTTTTAGAAGATCACGCAACAGGTTTTCGCCTTCGGGTGGCGTGTAAACCGTTTCATTGGTGGCTCTGTTGACCAACGCAGTTCCCGGCACTTTGCGCACTGTCATATCAGCGCCTTTTATGGTGCTGCAAATGCGCTCTGCCGTGTTGGTGTTTAAGGGCCGCTCTTTAAGCATTTGGAAGCCTTGAAATAAGGCGCGGCTATAGCGCAAGGCTTCCTTGGTGGCCGGATCGGCATTTTCTTCGCTGCCAACGTTGCGGAACAGCTTATCGGTGGTGGTGACAATGTTTTCGATTTCAGAACTCGCCTTGGCTTCCAGCAAGGGCAAAGTGTTGATCAACATGCTTTGATTGGGAATGCGAAAGGCGGCTTGCTTCAGTTCGCCAAGCGCTGCGCGGGCGGGAATGCACTGTTTGAGAATGGCCATGGTTTCGATGGCCGCCTTTGGCGGCAGGCGCGGCAAGTGATTATAGGGCTTTTCGGCCTGCCAAGGGAATAGGTCAGTTTCCATTTACGCTTCAATTTCAAATAGTTGATGCCATATGTCGATGTTTTTCGCTTTTATCGACATATCCAGACCTTATGTCGACTAGATCGACACATCAAGATAATATGTCGAAGAAATTGCATTTTATCGACATATCTTGCCCACATGTCGATTGGATCGACATATTCAAAACTTGTGTCGAAGAAACTGCATTTTATCGACATGAACGAGAAAACAAGGTTAACGCGGTCTAAGCGTCCACCCGCGCGCTGGCTTTAGGCGCGGCCACGGACGCACAAAAATCCTTGGTCAATTCCCCCGCAAACGCTTTTTGCAGAATGGCTTGCTTGAGTTCGGCGATGGCGGCGAGTTTTGATTTAAAGTTGTCAGCTGCTCTTGAACTCAACTCTTGAAATTCCCTAATCTTTTGCACCAAATCAATTTGAACTCTCAGAGGGGGAATAGGCACCATTAGTTGTTCCAAATGCCGGATTGACATTGAGGGTATAAGTGACCGCTCGGACGCTTTTAGCAATTCGCCTCTTACAAACTTAGATGGAACTAAATGAGATAGAAAATCGTCGTCCAGTTGGTTTCGATCCAAGTTAGTTATCTTGCACAACGCAACGTTAAAAGCGCCATCCGCTCCCCTGAAAGCTCTGCCAATGTGGCGATAAGCCACCATTAAAATGTCATTGAACCGCACCGGGATTGCCGGAGGCTCCAATTCTTGAGAAGAGAGCCGTTCAAATTGTTCAGAACTCGTAAAATGCGATTCGCGGGTGCGTGGGGCCAAGCATTGCCATATCGAAGTGCCGCCCACTGGCACAGGCTCTTCAACGCCCCCGCCTCCTCCAACAACCAAGCCCGCAGGCACGGCGGTTTCTGATATGAGAGCCAAGACAAATCTGCATCTGATTGGAACGACTGTTTTGGATTTGCCGCTCTATTCCTTTGAATATAAGAACAGGCCCGGCACTTTTATTGGTGTCATGGCCCAAGATGTCTTGAAGGTGAAGCCATCGGCCGTGATACTGGGCAGCGACGGGTTCTACCGCGTCAACTATGAAGCGCTGGGCATTGAAATGTATCAGGTCAAATAGTTTTGCGCCGCTGATAGATTTGGAAAATGGAGGCCTCGCCTGGATTTGAACCAGGATATGCAGGTTTGCACCCCGCCGCGTAGACGTTCCGCCACAAGGCCTTCGGAGACAATCTAATCTGATTGCGCCCGAAGAAGCGTTAATGCGTGGAAAGAACGTGCAATTGCGGTAAACGCAATCTTAACATGGAATCAAAAAACCAACTGCTGGGCGTGGCATCTCTCCTTCTTGCGGGTCTCGTTTTCGTCTTCAACGACAGTCTGATGAAATTGGCGATGGCCGATGTGCCACCTTACGAGGTGCTGGTTTTACGCGGCATTGCCGGGGCAATATTCGCTTTGGGCCTGCTGTGGCTGCGGGGCGAAGCGCGTTGGCACCCTGCCGTTTTGTCCAAACCTGTTCTGCTGCGCGCCGCGTTGGAATGCGTGGCCATTCTCACTTACATCATCGCGCTCAACCATGCGCCTATTGGTGATGTGACGGCACTGTTTCAAACCACGCCGCTTTTGGTTTTCATCGGCCTAGTGGTGTTGCAAGGCGAAGAAGCCAGCGGATTGCGCATTGGCCTGGTATTCCTGGGCTTCATTGGTGCCTTGATGGTGGCCCAGCCGGGGCGTGGCACCATCTCAGCCTTTGCGATGCTCGCGCTGATCACTGCCGTTTTTGCGGCGGCGCGTGACTTGGCGGCACGCAAGATTGCCGCAAATCTTCCGGCCCTGCTTTCAACTTTGGTGTTGATCCTTGCAGTGCTGGCGTGTTCGCTGATTTGCAGCCTGCTGTTTGAAACTTGGGTGACACCGCCGATTGCTGTTCTGGCACTGCCACTTTGCGCAGGGCTGATGATGATGCTTGGGCATCATTTCACCTTGGTGGCTTACCGTTTGGCTAGCGGACAGGTGGTTGCACCTTTCTACTATAGCTTCATGGTGTTTGCAGTAATTGCGGGCTATTTCATATTCAATGAAGTGCCTAACGCGCTGGGCTTTGTGGGCATGGCGGTTATTGTGTTGAGCGGCTTGGCTATCTTGTGGCTAGGAAAAAGAGATGACGCAGATGTCTTTCAAAGTCCTGATTTGTGATCATGTGGGCCTTCGGTTTGGTGCAGATGGAAAGCCTGATCCGTCTGAAGTGAAGGCGCATATTGAGGCCAAAGGCGGGGTGTTTCACCTCGGCCTTGAAGGTGATGCTGAAGAAGGCAAAATCAATTTCTGTTACGCGCCAGATTTATCGACGCGTGAGGAGTTGCTGGCGGCCTCACCTTTTGATGCGGTGATTGCGGCAGCAACTTTCATTCCGGCAGAGTGCCAATTTCCACAAGGCGGCGTGCGCATCGGCGCTGGCACGGGCAATATGGGGTCTACCTCTTGGGGTGGGCCCAATGGCATTGGCGGTGTTGCCCCTTTGATGAATACGCCGGGATTTAATGCGCGGGCTACGGCACAAATGGCATTCAAGGCCTTGCTGCATTTTCTGCCATCGCTACCGTTTGCGGAACTCCATGCGCGCGTGCTGGCTGGTACATTCGACACTGGCAAACACCTGCGTGATTTTCCCACTGCTAAGCTTGAAGGCCAGACCATTGCCGTCATCGGTTACGGGAACATTGGGCGGGAAGTTGCCAAGCTTGCCGCGGCCTTTGGCATGCATGTGAAAGTGTTTGCACGCGCCCACCACCACGCCCGCATAGCAGCTGATGGATTTGTTGCCTGCTCCGCCATCTTGAAAGCAGCTGAAAGTGCGGATGTTATTTCCGTACACACTGGCCTTGGCACGTTGGATGCCAGCACCGGGCGCTTTGCCAATCAAGGCCTGATCAGTGACGAGATCATCAGTGTGCTGAACAAGTCAGCGACCGTTCTGAATTTTGATCGGGGTGAATGTGTTGTTGCCAATGCGTTGGACGCGGCGATGGCTTGCGGCCAAGTGGCCCACGCTGCCATTGATGCCGATATATTCAAGGCTGACGGCAAGCTCTCTGGCCCGATGGTGCCTTATCTGCCGCTGGCTGAAAAACACGGTTCGCGCATTTTGCTTTTGCCGCATGCGGCGGCAGATACGGATCACCCGTCACGCGTGGCCGGGGCCAAACAGGCCGTGGATCAAATTTATGATGCGATTTTCAACAGGCGCGTGGTGAACCTGAAGGGCGACTTGCCAGCAGGCTACAGCAACGGTGGCGTCAAACTGGGCGTCTAAGCGCTGCCAATCAAGATGCCTGTGATAAACACCAGCAAGCCACCCAAGGCGATTTGCAATGCCGCTTTAAAGATTGGCGTATCCATATATTTATTGCGGATCCAGGTGATCGCCGCCAACTCGATGAGCACCACAACGACGGCCAAAATAAATGCGGTGTGAAATTGCGGAATGAGAAACGGCAACGTGTGGCCAAGGCCGCCGACGGCCGTCATCACACCTGCAGCAAGGCCGCGAATGAGCGGATGGCCACGGCCGGTGAGTTTGCCATCATCCGATAAGCCTTCAGCCAAGCCCATGGAAATGCCCGCACCCACTGAGGCTGCCACACCCACAAGAAAAGTCTGCCAGGTGTTGCTGGTGGCAAAGGCCGCCGCAAAGATTGGCGCCAGAGTGGAAACCGATCCATCCATCAGGCCCACAAGGCCGGGCTGCACCACTTGCAACAGGAACAGACGGCGCTCGGCCTCGCTCTCATTAGCGGCAGCGTCTGGCGTCACATGGGTCAGGCCCAGCTTATCAGCAATGGACTCATGGCCTTTTTCCGCAGCAGCCAAATCCAGCAGCAGTTTTTTGATGGCGGGGTCTGCGGCGCGTTCTGCCGCCTGTTTATAGAATCGATAGTTCTCGGCTTCCACCACTTCGGCGCGTTTGCGCATGGTGTCGATGCCCAGCTTGGTAATGGTATAAACCGGCTTGTGCTTGACAAAACCATGCACATCGGCGCGGCGAATAAGCGGCACAAAATCGCCGAATTTGCCACGGTAAGCCTTGGTCAAGCGGTCGCGATGTTCGAATTCCTCTGCTGACATTTCCATGAAAACCTTGGCGGATGACGGATAGCTCTGCATCAGCTCGTTGGCGAACATGCCGTAGGCACGCGCGTCATCTTCCTCAGATGAAATCGCCAGAGCGAGGATTTCTTGTTCAGTGAGATCGGAGAAGCTTTTCATCTGCCTGCCCTATTTTTTAAATGTCACGGTTGTGTAACAGCCCAACCAAAGCACGAGGTTTAGTGCTGATCAATTCTCATCCATCTTGAGCGCCGCGATAAAGGCCTCTTGCGGAATATCGACCTTGCCGAATTGCCGCATCTTTTTCTTGCCTTCCTTCTGTTTGTCCAGAAGTTTGCGCTTACGTGAAATGTCGCCGCCGTAACACTTCGCGGTCACGTCCTTGCGCATGGCGGTGATGGTTTCGCGCGCAATGATCTTGCCGCCGATGGCGGCTTGGATCGGAATGTTGAACATGTGCTTGGGGATCAGGTCTTTCAACTTTTCGCACATGGCGCGGCCACGCTGTTCGGAACGGCCACGGTGTACAATCATCGAAAGCGCGTCAACAGGTTCGGCATTCACCAAGATCGTCATCTTCACCAGATCAGCTTCTTGATAGTCGATCATTTTATAGTCGAACGAAGCGTAGCCTGATGAGACAGATTTCAAACGATCGTAGAAATCGAACACCACTTCGTTGAGCGGCAATTCATAGATCACCATGGCGCGGCTGCCGGCATAGGTTAGCGTCTTCTGGCGGCCACGGCGATCTTCACAAAGCTTCAGCACTGCGCCGAGATATTCATCTGGCACCAAAATCTGCGCCTCAATCCATGGTTCTTCCATGTTCAAGATCAGCGTTGTGTCTGGCATGTCTGCCGGATTGTGCATGTGAATCTTGGTGCCATCGCGCATGTTCAGAATATAGATTACCGATGGTGCAGTGGTGATGAGGTCAATATTGAACTCACGCTCCAAACGCTCACGAATGATTTCAAGATGCAAGAGGCCCAAAAAGCCACAACGGAAGCCGAAGCCCAAGGCGGCGGAAGTTTCCATTTCATAGGAGAAGCTGGCGTCATTCAAACGCAGCTTGCCCATCGCCTCGCGCAGGTCTTCAAACTCTGCGGCATCCACCGGGAAGAAGCCTGCAAACACCACGCTCTGAGCTTCACGAAAGCCGGGCAAGGGCGCATCAGCCGGGTTCTTTTCCTCAGTAATGGTATCGCCCACGCGCGTGTCCGCCACTTGTTTGATCTGGCCGGTGAAGAAGCCAATTTCGCCGGGGCCAAGTGACTCAACAATTTCTTTCTTGGGGCGTGAGACGCCGACACGGTCGAGCACATAGCCACCGCCCGTGCCCATCATTTTCACTTTCATGCCCTTTTTGAGTTCGCCATCGATCACGCGGGCCAGAACCACAACGCCGAGATAGGGGTCATACCAGCTATCCACCAACAGCGCCTTCAGCGGCTTGTTGATGTCGCCCTTGGGGGCGGGCAATTGTGTGACAATGGCTTCGAGCACATCGGGAATGCCAAGGCCCGTCTTGGCCGAAATTGGAATGGCACCTGAAGCATCAATGCCGATCACGTCTTCAATCTGTTGGCGAATGCGCTCTGGCTCAGCGGCGGGCAAATCCACCTTGTTCAAAACAGGCACGATTTCGAGATTGTTGTTAATGGCCTGATAAACATTGGCCAGCGTCTGGGCTTCCACGCCTTGTGATGCGTCAACCACCAACAATGCGCCTTCGCAAGCTGCAAGCGAGCGTGAGACTTCATAGGCAAAGTCCACATGGCCCGGCGTGTCGATCAAGTTCAGCACATAGGTCTTGCCGTCTTTGGCTTTATAATCGAGCCTGACGGTATTGGCCTTGATGGTGATGCCGCGTTCGCGCTCCAAATCCATCGTGTCCATAATCTGGCTGACCATTTCGCGCTCAGACACAGCGCCACAAAGCTGGATGATGCGGTCAGCCAGCGTGGATTTGCCGTGGTCGATATGGGCGATAATGGAGAAATTGCGGATAAGGGAAATGTCTGTCATTTGCGGCGGTGTTTGGCAGGGGGGCGCGCTGAGGTCAAGCGCCAGTCGATGCCAGCAAATTCGTCTCGCCCCAGCGCTTCATGTCCAGCAGCAGTGGCAGGAGAGATTGGCCGAGTTCGGTCAGCTGATATTCGACTTTCGGCGGAACCACTGCAAAAACTTCTCTGGCGATCAGGCCGTCTTTTTCCAACTGGCGCAGCTGGTTGGTGAGGGTGCGCTGGGTCACTTTCTCCAGCCTGCGTTGTAGATCGCTGAAGCGCATTTTGCCGCCTGTGAGCAAGAACAGAATCACGCCTTTCCACTTGCCGCCGATCACATCCAGCGTGGCCTCGACAGGGCATTGGGCATAAGCGAGGTGACGCTGCTTTCGCACTTTGGGCCTCCATGGTGAAAAATAAGACACTGGCAGCAAGATTACTGCCTACTTCCCAATCACCAGCGTAACAGCCAAATGCCGTCATAACAATTGGCAAGGGGAGTTGAAAATGAAGTTAGAGCTATTCTGGGCAATCTTGGTGGGCCTGATGACCAGCGTGATGTGGGCACCCCATATCCTGCAACGCATCATTGAGATGAGGCCATACGCGGCGTTCCGTGATCCGCGTCACGATCAACCCACCGCCGCCCCATGGGCGCAACGCGCCATCCGCGCCCATAGCAATGCCATTGAGAATTTCGCGATCTTCGGATTTCTGGTTTTGGCTTTGGTGTTTCTGCAGAAGGGAACCTGGCTGACAGCCGCCGCAGCTCAGACCTATTTCTGGGCCAAGCTGGTGCATTATTTTGTCTATCTCTTCGCCGTGCCTTGGCTGCGCACGCCAATCTATCTGATCGGCTGGGCCGCGCAGACGGTGATTGGGTTGACGCTGCTGGGGGTTTTTTAGCGCAGAGCCTTCAAATGCCCCAGCAACCCAATCGTTTAGCCATCCAGGCCCATCACTTCCTTGCCCAACTCCAAGCCCCATTGGTCGAACGAGTTCAGCCCCCAGATCACACCTTTGGCAAACACGCCGTATTCATGAAATGCGATCAGGCGGTTCAGGCCTCATTTAAAACACTACAGTGACTTGGGATGCCTTTTAAACTGTTTTGCTTCGTCGCAAATCTCGTACCATGACGGTTTCTCAGCGACGAAGCCGTGTAACTGGTTCCTCAGTTCAAACTCAGTGTCGAGGGTATTTGCGGCAATTGCTATCGTTTCGTCTTCAGACAAAATCTCGCCAAGGGACGACCCACAAACTTTGCAGAAAGACCTGCTGTATTTGTAAGGAGCGGTGGGCTCGTAAACAGCAATGCTCTCCCTGCCCTGAATCCACCTCAAGTTTTTCTTTTTGACATAGACGATGGTGCTGGCCCCGACTTTGCGGCAACGAGAGCAATGGCACGTGCCCATCATTGTCGGCTTTTCCAGAAGCTCAAATTTTATCGCTCCACAGCAACAGCTTCCCTTGATCATTGAAGGCCTTTCGAATTACCAATTATCTAGGTTTCGCTAAGTGCTTTTGCTAACGCCGGAGGCGCTCTATCTCAGCCCCTTCAAATGCCCCAGCAGCCCAATCGTTGAGCCATCCAGGCCCTTCACTTCCTTGCCCTCAACAGCGGGCTGCAGGCCTGTGGCCAGTTCCTTGCCCAGTTCCACGCCCCATTGGTCGAACGAGTTCAGCCCCCAGATCACGCCTTCCACGAATACGCGGTGTTCGTAGAGCGCGATCAAACGACCGAGGGTGAACGGATCCAGCTTTTTATAGGCCAGCGTGAGGGATGGCCGATTGCCGGTGAAGGTTTTATGCGGGGCTAAGGCGGCGGCTTCTTTCTTGGTCTTGCCCGCTGCAATCAACTGCGCTTCAGCTTCTTTCAGCGTGCGGCCCTTCATCAAGGCTTGGCTCTGGGCCAAACAATTTGAGACGAGCAAAGTATGGTGGATCGGATCGCCCTTCTCATGCGCTTCGGCGGCGATGAGAAACTCTACTGGGATGACATCAGTGCCCTGATGCAGAAGTTGGAAAAACGCGTGCTGGCCATTGGTGCCGGGCTCGCCCCAGACCACCGGGCCAGAATGGTTTTTCAGCGGCTTGCCGTCTTTGCCCACACGCTTGCCGTTGGACTCCATGTCGAGCTGTTGCAGATAGGCGGCAAAACGGCTTAGGCGCTGATCATAGGCAATGATGGCGCGGCTGGAATAATTGCAGGCATTGCGGTGCCAGATACCCAGCAGGCCCATGATGAGGGGCAAGTTTTCGTGCGCCTTGGCGGTGGCGAAATGCGTGTCCATGGCATGGCCGCCGTGCAGAAAGTCCATGAA
>Ga0209583_10000326_pt1 | contig 15006 bp, 19 predicted proteins | sample Str014_FD_187201 | JGI IMG/M metagenome (GOLD analysis project Ga0209583, IMG submission 187201) | Freshwater sediment microbial communities in response to fracking from Pennsylvania, USA - Straight Creek_MetaG_SC_2014 (SPAdes) (version 2) | ecosystem: Environmental > Aquatic > Freshwater >... | reverse complement strand
GAACATGCCCGGTGGCATGCCCAAGCTGCCCGGATTGGGCGCTGGCTTGCCGGGGCTTGGTAATCCCTTCAAGAATTTCCCAGGTTTGGGGAAGAAGAAATGAAATGGTTGAACTTGAAACAGAGAGGCTGCGTTTGCGGCTTCCACGCGAAGGCGATTTGGAGGGACTCTACGAGCTTCACGCAGACCCGCTCACCGTTTCAATTTTTCGCGCGGGTTTCAACCGTGTTGAAATTTGGCGCCGCATTGCCATGGCACTCGGCCATTGGCAACTTCGCGGCTACGGCCCATGGTCGCTCGAAGACAAAATCTCTGGTGCCTATGTTGGTTCATGCAGCCTTTGGTTTCCCGATGGCTGGCAGGATGTTGAAGTTGGTTACAGCATTCACCCGTCGTTTCGTGGGCGCGGCCTTGCCGTTGAAGCGGCCAGATGCGCACGCGATTTTGGCTTCAACCATCACAAATTCAAACGTCTCGTTTCCTACATTCAACCATCAAATGTTCAATCCATTCGGGTTGCTGAAAAGCTCAGCGCTAAACCCGATGGTGAATTTATGATGGGGGATATTCCACACACAGTTTATCTTCATCAACACAACTAGACTTTTAAGGAGAACTACCCAATGTCACTGAAAATTCGTCTGGCTCGCGCTGGCACCAAGAAGCGTCCTTACTATCACATCGTGATCGCTGCTGCGACTTCACCTCGCGATGGCAAGTACATCGATGTGATCGGCGCTTTCAACCCGATGTTGCCGAAGGATTCGGTTGATCGCATGAAGCTCGACACCGTGAAAGCTGCCGAATGGCTCAAGAAGGGCGCGCAGCCAACTGACCGCGTGGCGCGTTTCCTTGACAAGACCGGCGTTAAGAAGCGCGATGCCCGCAACAATCCAAACAAGGCTCTCCCAGGCAAGAAGCGCCAAGAGCGTGAGAAGGCCGCTGCTGATGCCGCTGCCAAGGTTGCCGCTGCTGAAGCTGCCAAAGTTGCTGCAGCCGCTGCTGCCGCCGCTGCACCAGCTGAAACGCCTGCCGCTTAAGCAAAACCATAATGTCGTCATCCCCGCCTTCGCGGGGGTGACGAATGAATGGGAGCCGCTGCCATGCAGAAAATTCACGTTGCCACCATCGTTGCTGCCCATGGCATCAAGGGCGAAGTGAAAGTCAAAAGCTTCACGGCTGTGCCCAAGGCTTTCGCGTCTTATGGTCGGTTGACTTCGCAAGATGGCCGGGTGTTTGACATCACCAAGCACCGCGCCCAAAAAGACGATTTCCTCTGTACACTGACGAATATTTCGGATCGTAATGCCGCCGAAGCGTTGCGCGGCACTGAACTTTTTGTGGCGCGCGATAAATTGCCCGCTCTGAAAGATGGGGAGGTTTATCTCTCTGATCTTCAGGGCAAGAATGCCGTTGCTGATGGCCAGGTCTTGGGTCTGATCACTGGCTTCCAGAATTTTGGTGCTGGCGAGTTGATGGAGCTGGAAGGTGGGATGTTGGTTCCGGTTTCGAGCATTGCATCGATTGCAGACGTTGTGTCGCTGGATTTACCTGATGGATTTTTGGATGATGAAAATTAATCTGTCATCCCGACGTAAGTCGGGATCCATCGCCGCCTCTGACAGGGGTCCCGACTTTCGTCGGGATGACGATCTAAAAATGCGCGGCAAGTTATGACCTTCCACACCTCCATCCTCACGCTCTTTCCGGACATGTTTCCGGGATCGCTTGGCCTATCGCTGGCGGGCAAGGCTTTGCGCGAGGGCAAGTGGGGTTATGACGCGGTGGATATTCGCACCTTCGCCACTGATAAGCACCGCACGGTGGATGACCACCCCGCAGGCGGCGGGGCTGGCATGGTGCTCAAGCCAGATATTTTGGCCAAAGCGATTGATGCCACCGCCCATAAAGGCCCACGCTTGCTCATGAGCCCGCGCGGACAACCGCTGACGCAATCACTCGTTCGCGAATTGGCGGCAGGTGAGGGCTGCATGATTATCTGTGGCCGCTTTGAAGGCATTGACCAGCGGGTGATTGACCAGCGCCAGCTCCAAGAAGTTTCGGTGGGGGACTATGTTTTGTCCGGCGGTGAGCCTGCGGCACTGGTTTTGCTGGACGCGGTGATCAGGCTTTTGCCGGGCGTTATGGGCCATGACCAATCCCACGCTGAAGAAAGTTTTGAGGATGGGCTTTTGGAGCACCCGCATTACACCAAGCCAAATTCATGGGAAGACCTTGAAATTCCAGCGATTTTACAATCCGGCGATCACAAGGCCATTGCCAAATGGAAAGCCGCCCAACGCCTTGAGTTGACGCAAAACCGCCGCCCCGACCTTTATGACAGATTCATCAAGGGCAAAGGTTGACTTTTGCACAGCTTTGCCGTTTAAGCCCCACAACTTCGAAGAATAGGATATTTCCCATGAACATTATTGCGCAGCTTGAAAAAGAGCAAATGGCCGTTATTGCCGCCAAGCGCCAGCTCCCAGATTTCCGCCCCGGTGACACGGTCATCGTGAATGTGAAAGTTGTTGAAGGTGAACGTACCCGCGTGCAGGCCTATGAAGGCCTGTGCATTTCGCGCAACGGTGGCGGCCTCAATGAAAGCTTCACGGTTCGCAAGTTGTCATACGGCGAAGGTGTGGAACGTATTTTCCCAATCTATTCGCCACTGCTCGATTCAGTGAAGCTGGTGCGTCGCGGCAAAGTGCGCCGTGCGAAGCTTTACTATCTCAAGGGCCTCACCGGCAAAGCCGCTCGTATCACCGAGTTGCAGGACTTCAGCGGCGCGCTGGCTCCTGCTGGCGATGTTCATACCCATAAGGCTGAAATTGCAGCTGATGATGTTTCATTGATCGCGGGCATTGGCCCAAAGGTCAAGGCACAGCTGGCCAAGGAAGGCATCACTTCCACCAAGCAGATCGCTGCGATGGATGATGCAACACTGTTTGCCTTGGACGAAAAGCTCGGCCTCAAGGGCAAGAGCAAGAAGGAAAACTGGGTTGAAGTGGCCAAGGATTTGGTTGCTCAAGGCTAAAGTTCTCGAATTCAGAATTTAAAAGGCCAGTCGCAAGATTGGCCTTTTTACTTTCTGAAAGACGCCCGTCCGAAACGGATCATAAAAATTACTAACGTGTAATAATAAATAGACTGTTTCTGACACAATTCTGAGTTTATTACAGGTCTAGGAATACATATTTTAAATTTAAACCCCGAAAAACCAACTCTTTAACGGAGACTACCATGATGAAAAAACTTCTGACCTCAAGCATTCTTTTTGTCGCTCTCAGCGCGCCATCTTTCGCCGCAACCGCTGAATTTTATGTTGCCCAAGATGCAAAATCGCATGCTTGCATGGTTTCTGACAAGAAGCCTGATGGCAAAATGATGATGGATGCTGGCAACAAGTCCTACGCCAGCGAAGCCAATGCCAAGCAAGCTATGGCTGCCTTGAAAGCCTGCGCGCCAGCCGCTGCTGTTGTTGCACCTGCTGCTCCAGCTAAGGCTGCTGCTCCAGCCGCCGCTGCGCCAGCCGCTCCAGCTAAAGCCGCTGCTCCAGCTGCAATGGCTGCTCCAGCTGCTGCCGGTTTCTATGTTGAGCAAGATGCCAAGACCCACAAGTGCATGGTTGATAGCAAAGCTCCAGATGGCAAGATGATGATGGATGTTGGCACCAAGGTTTACGAAACCAAGGGCCGCGCCGAACAAGCCATGGGCATGTTGAAAGCTTGCAAGAGCTAAGTTCTGATTCAATCCGGATAAGTGAAAGGCCAGTCGCGAGACTGGCCTTTTTTATTGAAAATCTGCAGTTATTCCACGAACACCCGCAGAGAGCCGCTGGAGCCGATGCTCACCCCTTCAATGCGTTGGACTGCGATACCCTGTTGCGCCAAGGCGCGACGGGTGACCGGGTTGGCCCGCAAGGCCCGGCGCAATTGATTGATCGCGCCCTGATTTTGGTCAGCGAAAATTTGCAATCTTGTGGCTTGTTCGCCTTGTCTGCTGAAGGGCGATGCAAATGCGTAGTCTATTCTGATCACGCCCACGCTTGGCACGTGATGAAGACTGCGGATTTGTGCAGCAACACGCCCTGCGCCTAACACGGCAGAAAGGGCTTCGGTATCGGTGGATGAATCGAGCTGCGCCCAAGCCGCAGGCGCAGCCAGCGCTAAGGCCATTGCCAATATTGAAACAGAAAAATATCTCTTCATCAAAGCCTCCCGCAATTGATCTCAGTTTTGCGCTTTCTGGATGTGGGGTCAAATTACCGATTGCACAAGGGGGCGTGCCGAGGTGATTTGACACGCCCGTATGAAGCGCTAAAAGCCGCCCAAACGATCAGGAATTTTGCAATGACCAAAGCACGCACACTTTATGACAAGATCTGGGATGACCATGTGGCCCATGAGGCTGCTGACGGCACCTGCCTGCTTTATATTGATCGCCACCTTGTGCATGAAGTGACCAGCCCGCAGGCTTTTGAAGGCTTGCGTTTAACGGGCCGCAAAGTGCGTCATCCTGAGAAGACTTTGGCCGTTGTTGATCACAATGTGCCAACCACGGATCGCTCCAAGGGCATTGCTGAGCCTGAAAGCCGCATTCAGGTGGAAACGCTTGCCGCCAATGCCAAAGAATTCGGCGTGCCCTATTTCAATGAGCTTGATAAGCGCCAAGGCATTGTGCACGTGGTTGGGCCTGAGCAGGGCTTCACTTTGCCTGGCACCACGATTGTGTGTGGTGACAGCCATACTTCAACGCATGGTGCATTTGGTGCCCTGGCCCATGGCATTGGCACGTCTGAGGTTGAGCATGTGCTGGCCACCCAAACGCTGATCCAGAAAAAAGCCAAGAACATGCTGGTGCAGGTGGATGGCAAATTGCCCCCACATTCCACCGCCAAGGACATCATCCTTGCTGTTATCGGCAAGATCGGCACGGCCGGCGGAACTGGCCATGTGATTGAGTTTGCGGGTGAAGCCATCCGCGATCTTTCAATGGAAGGCCGCATGACCGTTTGCAACATGACCATTGAAGGTGGTGCGCGCGCTGGCATGATTGCGCCTGATGAAAAGGCCTTCGCCTATTTCAAGGGCAAGCCCATGGCACCCAAAGGTGCCGCATGGGATGCCGCTGTTGCCTATTGGAAGACGTTGCAAAGCGACGAAGGTGCGCATTTTGATTCAATCATCAAATTGGATGCCGCCAACCTGCCGCCGATTGTCTCTTGGGGCACTTCGCCCGAAGATGTGGTGGCTGTTGATGGCACCGTGCCCAACCCAGACCTCATCGAAGAAGAAGGCAAGCGCCAATCAAAATGGCGCGCACTGGAATATATGGATCTGAAGCCGGGCCAAAAAATCACCGACATCGGTTTGGATGTGGTGTGGATCGGCTCTTGCACCAATGGTCGCATCGAAGACTTGCGCGCAGTGGCTAATGTGGTGAAAGGACAGAAAGTTTCGTCACGCTTGGCTTATGCCATGATCGTGCCGGGCTCTGGCCTTGTAAAGGAACAGGCCGAAGCAGAGGGCCTCGACCAGATTTTCAAAGCCGCTGGCTTTGAATGGCGTGAACCTGGTTGTTCCATGTGCCTGGCGATGAATCCAGACCAGCTGAAGCCCGGACAACGCGCCGCATCAACCTCAAACCGCAACTTTGAGGGCAGGCAGGGCTACAAAGGCCGCACGCATCTGGTTTCGCCACAAATGGCGGCTGCGGCAGCCCTTGCAGGACATTTCGTCGATATTCGCCATTAATTTGTCATTAATAAAACGCATAGCAGCAATGCTGCGTGCGCTAAGGATATTTGACGAAAAATTTTGGCAAATCGGTCATTTACTCTTAATGAACCGCGTTGCGCTAAGGGCTCGGGGTGAGTTTGGGCAAGCGTATTAGTAAAAAAGGACGATTATGAGCGGGACAACGGTTAAAGCTGACGCGAAATTTCTGCGTCGTGTGTTGGTGGCTTTGGTGGGTTTGACAATGGTAACAGGCGCTATGGCCGGGTTCACCGCAGTTCATGCCATGAATGCACAAGCCAGCGAGATTGCGAACCACTAACTTTGAAGTTATAAAAATTTGAAAGCCGCCAATTGTCTTGGCGGCTTTTTGCTTTTGTGGGTGTCTTGGATGTTTGCAGCTGCAGATTAACGGCAAACCCAGACGCGACGGTGATGATGGAAGCCGCCCCAAACCCAACCACAAGCTGGGCGGTGATGCCAACGATGGCGATAGCCATAGCCGTACCCATCGCCGTAGCGGACAGTATCATAGCCAGGGGCATAGCCATCTGTTACAGCCAAGCTAAATCCAGGGGCACCCATGCCGCCTGACGAGAAACCAAATCCGAAGCTTGGGTCAGCCTTGGCGGATGCAGAAAAGCCAATTGCCAAAGTGGCGGCCGTGGCGAGGGCGAAGAGGGTCTTTTTCATGGGGCGTTCCTTTTTTCAGGGGCTTGATTGCCAGTGATGAGAATGGGTTTAGCCGTGGCCCACTGAACCAAGCCTGAGGTCCGTGTTCATTTTCAATTCAGGTTGAAAGCCAAACGAGTGAGGTCTAGAAGCCGCGCCATGACATCAAGAACCACCATATTCATTGACGGCGAAGCAGGAACCACTGGCTTGCAAATCCGTGACCGCCTGAAAGGGCGCACGGATTTGGAGCTGGTTTCGATTGCTGCGGACAAGCGCAAAGATGCACAAGCCCGCGCTGACCTGCTCAACGGTGTTGATGTGGCCATTCTCTGCTTGCCTGATGAGGCCGCCGTCGAGGCTGTTTCATTAATTAAGCCATCATCCAAAACGCGGGTGATAGATGCCTCCACCGCCTTTCGCGTGAACCCGGATTGGGCTTACGGTTTTGCTGAGATGGACAAGAGCCAGCGGGCCAAAATTGCCGCTGCTGCGCGCGTGGCGAACCCAGGCTGTTGGCCGCAAGGGCTGATTGCCTTGGTGAAGCCATTTCTTGATGCTGGGCTGATGCCAAAATCTTATCCGGTCTCGTACCACGGGGTTTCTGGTTACACCGGTGGTGGCAAGAAGATGATTGAAGACTATGTGGCCAAGGGTGACGCGGCGCCGCAATATTTTCCCTATGCGCTGGGCTTCAACCATAAGCATTTGCCTGAGATGAAACACTACACAGGCCTCAGCCATGATGTGTTCTTTGAGCCCGTGGTGGGCCGCTTCGCACAAGGCATGCAGACATCTGTTCCCTTGTTCACTGATTTGCTAAGTCGCAAGACTTCAGCAGTGGAAATTCACGACCTGTTGGCTCAGCATTTTGCAGGTGCGCGCTTTGTTGAAGTGGCGCCATTGCAACATATTCAATCTGCCGCTGAAGTGACACCCGAAGTGCTAAACAACACCAACAATATGCGCCTCCATGTGTTTTCAAATGAAGCACGTGGACAAGTGTTGCTGATGGCAATTTATGATAATCTCGGCAAAGGTGCCTCTGGCGCTGCCGTGCAGAATTTGAATATCATGATAGGGGCAGACGAAGCTGCCTCGGTCGATTTGGTTTAAAGGGAATAGATGATGCAAAAATTTGAAGTGCTTTCTGGCGTGGCCGCTCCGATGAATATCGTGAATATCGATACCGACATGATCATCCCCAAGCAGTTTCTGAAAACGATCAAGCGCACTGGCCTTGGCAAGAGCCTGTTCTATGAAATGCGCTATACGCAGGAAGGCCAGGAGCTGCCTGAATTTGTGCTCAACAAGCCAGCTTACCGCAAGGCGGAAATTTTGGTGGCGGGCGATAACTTTGGTTGCGGCTCTTCGCGTGAACATGCACCTTGGGCCTTGTTGGATTTTGGCATCCGCTGTGTGATCTCCACCAGCTTTGCCGATATTTTCTACAACAACTGTTTCAAGAACGGCATTTTGCCGATCAAGGTTTCGCCTGATGATTTGAAGAAACTGCTGGATGATGCCTCGCGTGGTTCCAACGCCACGCTGACCATCGATCTGCCCAATCAAGAAATTCGCGGGCCAGACGGCGGCAAGGTGAAATTTGAGATTGATGCCTTCCGCAAACATTGCCTGCTCAATGGCCTGGATGACATTGGCCTGACCATGGAAAAAGCACCAAGCATTGAGGCCTATGAAAAGAAGAATGCCGCTAGCCATTCATGGTTGTGATCATTTTCGCCCGCTGCGGGCGTTAATATGACTGCAATTTTCAGCACCGTTCTTCCGGTCTTTGGCTTGATTGTTCTGGGCTACGCCTTGGCTTTTGCCAAGCTGATGGATGGTGACGCCACTCGCGGGCTTTCGCTGTTTGTATTCAATGTGGCAATCCCTGCATTGTTGTTCAAAACCACTGCGACAATGGATATGCAAAATGTAGCGCCATGGAGCCTTTGGGGCGCATTCTTTGGCGGGTTGGCATTGACTTGGGTGGTGACGAGCCTTGTTTCGCGCCGTTTTGAGAGCTTGAATTACGGTGGCGGTGCTGTGGCCTCCATGGCGGCAGGTTTTGGCAATCTGGCGATGCTGGGTGTGCCGCTTGCTCTGTCACATTTTGGCCAACAAGTGGGCGTGCCACTGGGCATTATCCTTTCAGTTCATGCACCTGTGTTATGGACAGCGGCAACTTTGCACCGCGAAATCGCTCGTCATTCAGGTGATTTGAACTGGTCTGCTGTTGGTGGCGAACTTTTCAAAACACTCACCCGCAATGCCATTGTGATATCGCTTCTTGCAGGGGCGGTTTGGCGAATAAGCGGTCTTGGAATGCCCGAAATTCCAGACAAGATGCTGATCATGTTGGCGGATGCTTCCGTGCCCACTGCGCTGCTTGCACTTGGCGCTTCGCTGTCTGGATATTCCTTGCGGGGGTCACTGGACGGAATGGCAACATTGATCGGGCTTAAGATGGTGGTCTTTCCGGTCATCGTTGTCATCCTAACTCACACAATTTTTTCGTTGCCGCCACTTTATGCAAAAATTGCGGTGCTTTTTGCAGCCATGCCCACTGGGGCCAATGCCTTTCTTTTTGCGCAACGCAATAAGGAAGCCGTTCCTGCGGTTTCAGGCGCAGTGGCCGCAGGCACAGGGCTTGCGGCAATCACCGTAACTGTGCTGCTATATCTGATGGACGCCGGGTGGATTTGATGAAGCATTATGATGTGGTGATTGCAGGTGGCGGCATTGTGGGTTCTTCCACTGCTTATTATTTGCGCAAGAATGGCTTCACGGGTTCGATTGCTGTGGTTGAAAAAGACCCGACCTACAGCCAGGCTTGCAGCCCGCTTTCTTGGGGCGGCATTCGCGGGCAGTTTTCCACGCCGGAAAATATTTTGCTGTCAGGCTTCACGCTGCGCTTGATCCGAGGGTTGAAACAGGAATTTGGTGCGGAGGCCGATATCAGTTTTCGCGAACCTGGTTATCTGGTTCTGGCCAGTGAAGCTTCGGCTTCGGTTTTAGAAGACAATGCCAAGCTGCAAAATTCCATGGGCGTGGACACGGTGTTGCTCAGCCCTGATGATCTCAAGAAGCAATTTCCTTTTGCCAATTTTGATGGCATTGCCGCGGGCACTTGGGGCCGCACAGGGGAGGGTTGGTTTGATCCTTACGGCTTGCTCACATTGATCCGCAAAGGGGCCATTGCCAAGGGCGTGGATTATATCGCTGACGAAGTTGTGGGTATTGAGGCGGGCGAAAAGGTAACAGCGGTTAGTTTGAAGCAAGCTGGCAAAATCAGTGCCGGAGCGGTGGTCAATGCCGGTGGCACACAAGGTGGGGCCATTGCCGCCATGGTGGGTTTTGAGCTGCCGGTGTCGGCCGCCAAGCGCTACGTCTACGTAGTGGATTGCCCAGCAGCTCCCGAAGAATTCCGCAAAGGTCCGGCCTGGTTCAACACCGACGGGGTTTATTGGCGGCCAGAGGGGCGGAATTTTCTGTTCGGCTTCACGCCCTCCGAGGAAGAAGAACCCAAGATCAAAGATTGGGAAATGGAACACCACTGGTTTGAGGAAAAAATCTGGCCCTCAGCCTATGAGCGCGTCCCTGCCTGCGAAGCGATGAAGGTGGTGTCGAGCTATGTTGGCCATTATGACTACAATTGGTTCGACCAAAATGGCATCATTGGCCGCCATCCAAGCCTGCCCAATTTCTATTTCGGCAATGGCTTCTCAGGTCACGGCATTCAGCAAGGCCCAGCCACGGGCAATGCCATTTCTGAGCTCATCATCCATGGCGAATATCGCACCATTGATCTGACAGCGTTGGGTGTTGAACGGATAGCGCGGAGCGAGCCGCTTTTTGAGAAGAATATATTTTAGGCCTTCACATAATTTCGCCAATTATGTTCTTCTTTGAAATCCAGCACTTCACGAATTTTGCGATTGCTCAGCGGGGCTTCAAAGCCTTCCAATTTGCGGCGATGTGGCGTGGTGGGGCAGGATTTTTTGAGGAACTGTTGAGTGGGTTCATTCAGCGTGATGGTGTCATTCACGGCGTTGAACACTTGAAAGCCCAAGCCATCCTTTTGAATGCAGAGATGCACAATCTGGCCCAGATCACGCGCGTCGATATAGCTCCACGCATTGCGCTTGCGTGACATCGGATTAGCCATAAAGCTGGGGAAGCGCTCATATTCATGCGGCTCAATCACATTGCCGATGCGTAAGGCATAAATATCTGTCTTGAAGCGTTCAGAAAAAGCACGGGCGGTTTTTTCATTGACCACTTTGGAGAGGCCATAGCTGTCCATTGGGTTTACGTCATAGTCTTCTTCCAGAGGGAAGTGATGGTAATCGCGGTCGCCTTCAGCAAAGCACACGCCATAAGTGGTTTCGCTTGAGGCGATAATCACTTTGCGAATTCCCAGTTTCATGGCGGCTTCAATCACATTGTATGTGCTGGTCACATTGGTGTTGAAGGTCTTGTTATCTGGCTCTGCCAAGATGCGCGGGATGGCCGCGAAATGCACAACGGCATCAGGTTTATTGGGCGCATGGCCCAGCTCATAGCCATCATAATCGAAATGTTGTGAGAGGGCGTTGAAGGTCTGTCCGCTATCAGTGAGATCAGCGGTGAGGTTCTTGATACCCGGCAGCTGCAATGGCCGCAAATCCACATTCAAAACATCATAGCCTTTGGTCATAAGCCAAGGGACAACATGGCGGCCAGCCTTGCCCGAACCGCCGGTGAAAACAATGCGCTTTGACATCAAGTTTGATCCTTCGCTGATGTTAACCAAAGGCCTTGGCCATCATGGCGTCAAGCCGTTTGGCAAAAGCTGCCGGGTCGGCAACCACTTCGCCCTCCAGCATGGTGGCTTGATCGAGCAGCAGGTGCGCTGCGTCTTCGACTGCTGTTGCACCCTTGGCTTTCAATGCCGCACCGAGCGCCTTGATCAGGCCGTGGGTTGGGTTGATTTCCAACACGGGCGCTGAAATGCTCACGCCCGAATCCTTTTGCCGCGACAATAACTTCTCAAGCGTTCGGTCCATCTGGCCATCATTGATGATGCAACAAGCGGAATCTGTCAGGCGCTTGGAAGTGCGCACATCTGAAACACGAGCACCCAAGGCTTGTTTGAAGCTTGCGATCAGCGCGGCGGTTTCGGGCGTGTCTTTGGCTTCTTCTTTCTTCTCCTCGGCAGGCTTGATGGCATCGAGATCAGCGGCACCTTGGCTGGCTGATTTGAAGGGCTTGCCCTCAAAGCCCATGGCCGTGCGCACCCAGAAAGAATCCACCGGATCGCTCAGCAACAACACTTCTATGTCACGGGCCTTGAAGCCTTCCAACTGCGGGCTGGCGGCGGCTTTGGCGGCATCTTCTGCGGTGAGATAATAGATCGCTGTCTGATTTTCTTTAAGGGCAGCGATGTAGTCCTTCAGGGTTATTGCCTCGCGCTTGGTGGATCTGAAGCGTGCCACGTCAAACAGGGCATCACGGCGCTCCCAATCCTCATAGAGGCCTTCCTTGATGACAGAGCCAAAGTTCTCCCAGATCTTGGTGAAGCCTTCAGCATCGCTATCGCCGAGCTTTTTCAGCTCTTGCAACACGCGGTTGGTGACGGCTTTGCGGATCGTGGCCACGTCAGGATTATTTTGCAGCATTTCGCGGCTGAGGTTGAGCGGCATGTCAGAACTGTCAATCACGCCGCGCACAAAGCGTAGATAGGGCGGCAACAATGCAGCATCATCGGCGATGAAGACGCGTTTCACATAAAGCTTCTGGCGGCCTTTGCGTTCTGGGTCATACAAATCAAACGGGCGTTCGGCTGGCACATAGAGCAACACGTTGTATTCTTGCTTGCCTTCGGCGCGGTAGTGGATGGTGAGGGCTGGGGCTTCGCTGGTGTGGGATAGCTGGCCGAAAAACTCCTTGTGTTCCTCAGCTGTCACTTTGGCTTTATGTTGCATCCACAAAGCAGCAGCGGAATTAATTTGCCTGGACTCTCCCTCGCCCGCCAACATGATCGGGTGGGTGATGTGATCAGAATAGGTCTTGATCACCTCTTCGATTTTCCAGTCTTCCAGATAGTCTGCTGCGTCATCGCGCAGATGCAGCACAATGCTGGTGCCACGCGCGGCTGTTGGCGCCTCTTCAACGGTGAAGGTGCCTTCACCTTTGGAGCGCCAGACATTGCAAGCCTTGGCCCCGGCCTTGCGGGAGAAAACTTCAACTTCCTTGGCCACCATGAAGGCAGCGTAAAAGCCCACACCAAATTGTCCGATCAGCTCGGGCGCGTCTTTGGTTTTGGCGGTGAAAGCTTGGGTGCCGGATTTGGCAATGGTGCCCAAATTGTCGGTGAGTTCTTTGGCTGACATGCCAATGCCGGAGTCTGAGACAATGAGCGTCTTGGCTTTTTTGTTCGGCGTTATGATGATCGACAGTGCGGCATCCTGTTCCAACAACTCTGGCTTGGCGATGGCCTCATAGCGCAGCTTGTCGAGGGCATCAGACGCATTAGAGATCAGCTCTCGCAAAAATACATCACGGTCTGAGTAAACCGAATGCACCATCATGTGCAGCAGCTTGCCAACTTCGGCCTGGAATTCCTGTGGTTTTGCTTTCGACATATCAGCCCTCACTTCAACGCATTACACGCGTAAATTTTCATTTGCGAAGTTGTGGGCATATATGGACAAAAAAAGGGCGGTTGCAACTGGCAACCGCCTTCAATTACCACACACTCACAAACAAAGCCTTGAGGGTTACGCTAGTGAGTACAGGGGACCCGGCCAGTTACAGGGGCTTTGAGGGGCTGGGGGGCTTTAACAAAGCGAACCGGCCGGGCTGTCGAGGCAACGATCACTTTATGCTCCTGCATCTTGTTCAAGACTTGGGCGAAATAGGGCAAAACTTTGATATTTCGCCTCTTGCACAACGAACATCCGCGCCGCATGTTACATCCAGATGACAGCGACCGATCAAGACGGAACTCAGGTGCTGCGGTTTCCACAGAAATCGCAGAAGCCCGTGGTTTTTGATCGCCATGAGCTAGGCTTGATCATGGGCCTTTATGGGCGGCGTGTGGCCGAAGGTGAGTGGCGCGATTATGCCATGGATTTTGGCCGAGATGAGGCGCGCTTTGATATTCATCGCCGGGCTTCTGAGCAGCCGCTGTTCTCGGTCGTGAAAAATCCGGAACGTGCGGCCAAGGGCGGCTTGTTTCAAGTCGTGGCGCAGGGCGGTTTGATCATGAAACGCGGCAATGATCTGGCCCAAGTGCTGCGCGTGTTGGACAGCAAGCCGAAACTTCAGCAAGTCTGAAAAACAAAACGCCGCTGGCAAGCAGCGGCGTTTCAAGATGTTTTAGAATCAGCTGCTTAGCGGCGGTCGCCAAACAAGTTCAGCAAACTGGTGAACATGTTGATGAAGTCGAGATAAAGCTGCAAAGCGCCCATGATTGCGGATTTGCCGAGCGAAGCTTCTCCTGAATTATAATAATACATGGCCTTGATCTTCTGGGTGTCATAGGCGGTGAGGCCAGTGAAAATCAGAACGCCCATCACGGAAAGCGCAAAGCTGACCGCTGAGCTGGCTACGAAGATATTGACCAGACCAGCAATGATGATGCCAATCAGACCCATAAACAGGAATGAGCCCATGCCGGTGAGATCACGCTTGGTGGTGTAGCCATAGAGGCTCAAGCTGCCGAAGGTGGCCGCCGTGATGAAGAAAATCTTGGCGATAGACGCGCCCGTATAAACGAACGCAATCGGCGTCAGGCTCACACCCATCAGGGCTGAGAAAACCCAGAAGGCAATCTGTGCGCCACCTACACTCATCGACTGGACGCGGAAAGACAAGAACATCACCATCGCCAGTGGCGCAAACAGCACCACCCACTTCAATGGGGATCCAAATAATACAGGCGCAATGCCTGATGTCATGGTGATGGCACCAGCAAGACCAGTGATGACCAAACCCATGGCCATGTAATTGTAAACACGGATCATATAGGCCCTCAGGCCTTGGTCAACTCCAACGGTGCGCGCACCAGCTTGGGGGTAGCCACGAAAATCTGACATAGTTCCTCTCCTCTAGTTGCTGATGAATATGGGCTGCCACTGGCAGAGAATCAAGGGATCAGCCTGTCCATAGCTGCTGCCAAGGTTAAATCCTGCTCAGTCACCCCGCCCGCCGAATGGGTGGTGAGAGTGACTTCAACCTTATTATACACATTGGCCCATTCAGGATGGTGATCCATTTTTTCGGCAATCAGTGCAGCCCGCGTCATAAACCCAAAGGCTGCATTGAAGTCTTTGAATTTGAAAGTTTTATGAATGGCGTCGCGATTGGCCAAACGCGTCCACCCGGTGGGGGCCTCAAGCATAGGCTGGGCCATAGGCTTCCTCCACCGCGTAAGGCCCGCCGCCGCGCGAAGGCTTGGATGAGAACAACACAAAGCGCTCAATCTCCATGGGCCTTGAGCGGTAAAGTGCGTGGCTTTCGATGAAATGGCGCAAGGCCAATGGATCAGGATCTCTTAGCCGGGCGAGAGTGACATGCGGGATGAATTTGCGCCCCTCTGGCATTAGGC
>Ga0209583_10000323_pt1 | contig 15064 bp, 9 predicted proteins | sample Str014_FD_187201 | JGI IMG/M metagenome (GOLD analysis project Ga0209583, IMG submission 187201) | Freshwater sediment microbial communities in response to fracking from Pennsylvania, USA - Straight Creek_MetaG_SC_2014 (SPAdes) (version 2) | ecosystem: Environmental > Aquatic > Freshwater >... | reverse complement strand
CGCCTGAAGCGAGGCCGCAAATGAACAGAGAAAAGCCGCGGCGATCAGAAGCGGCCGCAACAAGGACGTCTTTCGACGTAATTTAGGCGAATACATAACAGGCTGTTTAGGATTTAGGCTAACTAAACGCCTCCGGCAATGGGTTGCACATTCCGACACACGCCTGGTTGATTAAACCGAGGCTGCGTGCAAGAACGCACAGCTCAGAACAGGGGGGCAGGTGATGATGGTGGTAACTAACACCCTAAAGCGGTAAGCTGGGAAACAGCCGCGGGGGAAGCGGTGAAAAAGATAAAAGCACGCATGAATCGCCACAGTTCTTTCCCGCAAACGTTGCAAATCTGCGGCTCGATAAAGAGGCTCATCGTACAGATGTCGTTGGGTGCCGGTCTCTACGTGGAGTTATAAAATCGTATTATTTAAATCGGCCCCCGTTTGGCGCGAAATAGAAACGAAGCGGCCGATTTAGGATTTTTCGGCAACCCGCATCGATTTAGCGATTACATTGAGTTATGCTCAGTCGGTTGTAGCCTAAAAACGAAGCATCCCTATGCCGAAAACTGGCTTAACTTATTATCGTCGAATATTATGTATTTCCTGGCATGGCCCCACTTCTCCGCCGCAGGGCTTACGAGCCAACGAGCACAGGGCCTAGGTTCCTCATCGCACCCAATCAATATTGCCGACTAGGCGTAGCGATTGAGCTTTCCAAAACTCAACCAATACGTGTGCCCCTTGTATTTGGAAATGACTGGGGCGGTTTCGTTGCGGATCGCCACGCGGAGCCAGACAGGCGGAACGCACCCAACGATATTCAGCTCTACTGGCTCAACCCCGCGTCAGAGAGAACCAACGACGACGATCCTGGGGAAAAAGGATGCTGAGTCGTCGTTCCCGCCGGCCAACGAACCTGGACTTGCCGTGGTGGATTCGCGTCCTGATAGCCAAAAAAGCATGCTGCGGTGGACTGGCTATAGTATCCGGAACCTGCATACACCTCGTCGGTCAGCTCCGTTCCATCGGCCAGCTCGACGGTGATCCGCGCCCCGACCCCGGTCGGATTGCCAACCGGTCCACGCAAAGTGATACGTACGGATTTGCGACCAGCAACGCCGTTGTTGCGAAAGGCGAGCGTTTCATCGTTGTTTCTCGAGACAAGAAAGTCCGGCCAGCCGTCGTGATCGAGATCGAGCACCACCAGCGCTTTGGCATCACCGGGCACCAACAAACCGCTCTCAGCGGGCGGGACCGCGGTAAAGTGCCCGTGCCCATCACCGCGAAGCAGTTGGCTGAGGCCGCCATCGAAACGACCGACCGCGGGAATGGGCGCAAACGAGTTCTGCACCGCATAAATGTCGGCATGTCCGTCGCCATCAAAGTCGCCCGCCACGATCCCCTGAAGCGGGGCAATTTGCGCGATCCGCGGCAATGGTTCGAAACGATATGTTCCATCGCTCCGGCTGAGAAATACGCCACTGCGCAATTCGGTGGCGGCGAAGCGCTGCGCCTTCGCCAGCTTATCCTCGCCAAAAATTTCACCCAACGTCGCCCGTGCGTAATTGTTGTTCAGGGGGAAACGTTTTAAGATGACGGGAAATACAGCTCCCAGATCGCGGCGGGCGCGCCAGGGATAAACTTTATCGTTTTCATAACAAGCCTCGACGACATCCGAGGAGCCGTCGCCTCTAAAGTCGCCCGAGTAAATCAGCGCCGGGTGCTGCGCGTCGGCATGGTATTGCGTATTCAATCCCACATTACCGACCACGTAGTCAGGCCGGCCGTCGCCATTGAAATCCGCTGCAGCGATCGACGTCCACCAGCCAGTACCTGCCGCGGAAAAACCCGCCTTCTCCGTCCAGTCCTCGAAACCTTTACCTTGATTGTTATGGAAGTACTTCACGTTGCCCCACTCCAGCGTTACTAGCAGGTCCAACCACCCATCACCGTCCACATCGCTCCAGAGGGCCGACGTGACCATGCCGACTTCACGCAACGCTGGCGCCAGGCTGTCGGTCACGTCTTCAAACTTGCCGCCGTGGTTGTGCAGCAGGGCACTCTGCGGAGCAAACGGGTACTGTCCGGAGCTTATCCGGCCGCCGATAAACACGTCCAGCCATCCATCGCGATCAAAGTCGGCGGCCGCGACAGCGCCCGCGTTGATGAGCAACGGCGGCAAGGCGTCCTCGTCAGCCGGATGCATCCCGCCATGGCCATCTCCATAATAGAGACGTGGCTGGTACTCCGGCAGCCCGGCGGGGAGCGTATTGCCTCCCATAGTGACAAGAATATCATCATTGCCGTCACCATTCGCATCCAACACTAGAATCGGTCCATTGTTGAGCGGACTGGGTGAAATCCCCGAAATGGGAGCGACCTCAAAGTTCTTCTCGCCCGCATCGCGAGCGAGCTTCGGCGGGTCCTGCGTCGTCCCTCCAATCACAATGGAATCCTGGTCTCCTCCGGCGAATTTTCCCACGGCCAAACTCGGACCACGGCGATTGAAGCGAAACGGCACCAAACGCTGCAGAGAGGCTTCATTGACCGTCTCCTCACGCACGCGCACGTCCAAGCCTAGATCGTGACTCACTTCCTTGAAGGTCGTGCCCCGAGGAAGAACCTCGGCATGCTTTGAGACAGATAAAGGCGTAACAGTTCCAGCCGGTTCGGTAATCAAATAGCGCTGATCCACCGCCACATTTTCCCAAGTCTGAACGCGACCGCTCGGCCAAGTGAGAACCAGGCGCTTGATCACCGTATCTTCGCCCAGACCGAAGTGAAGGATGGGCTCGCTGCTCGATTGGTAGCCCCGTGAAAGCTCCAGGGTGGATACCTGCACTCCCAGCGCACTTTCGATTCGAATGGTCGCACCGATGCCAAAGTGATTCGACGTCGTCCCGCGCAGGTCAAAAACTACCCGATGTCCCGTTTCGCAATCGTTCCTGAGGATAGTGACACCATCGTGGTAGTTAGTGTAGACGAGATCGAGGTCTCCGTCGCCATCGAGGTCACCGAAGGCGGCACCAAAACTCACTCCAAGTTGGTCGAGACCCCAAGCTGCACTCACATCTTCAAACTGAAGATTTCCGAGATTGCGCAAGGCAATGTGTTTTTCCGCCCGGATCGGACTCTCCATCATGATTCGAATGGACTCGGCCACGCCTTCGGCGCTCATCTGACGTTTCACGACGTCGACGTTAGGATCGTACGGAAAGCCATTGGTGACGTGCAGGTCGAGGCGGCCATCGTTATCCAAATCCACCAGACGGATCGACCAGGTCCAATCGGTGGAAGCAACGCCCGCCAGGAACGCTGCCTCCTGACAATAACCCGTTCCCGTATTGATCAGCAGGGCATTTCGAGGAATCTTCGTCACGGTGCTGGCGCCATCCGGTCGATCGCTGAGGCGCGTCCTGGAATCGGCCATCATGCGCTGGTCCTTCTCATGAGTCGCAGAAGCCATATCCGCCACGATGAAATCGATCAGCCCGTCATTATTTACGTCACCGTAATCAGATCCCATTGAGGAGAACGATGTGTGAGGCAATACTCGCCCGGAAACATTGGTAAATGTTCCATCCCGGTTGTTATGATAGAGGAAATCCGGCACGCCGTAGTCGCAGGCGACGTAAAGATCCGGCCAGCCATCGTTATCATAATCCCACCAGGTTGCAGAATGGCTTCGCGCGCGCACATCCATGCCTGCCTTATCGGTGACATTTTGGAATGTCCCATTGCCTTGATTGTGGAACAGGTACCCTCGCCGCCCACCGTCATCGCTGGTGATCCCCAGCATATTGGTCGTAAGGTATAGATCAAGGAAGCCGTCGCGATCGAAGTCGCAGAAGGCGGCCATCACCGACGAATCCTTCACGTCGAGGCCGTACTCATGTGCCATCTCCTTGAATGTGCCGTCGCCCTGGTTGATATAAAGAAGATTGGGCGCATCAAAGCGACAGACGTAGATATCCAGCAACCCGTCGTTGTTCACATCAACAAACGTGGCACCAAATTTCCAGATCCTCGCCGCGTCGCCTTTGTCCCCGATCCCCGCCTTTTCCGTCACGTCCTCGAACTTGAAGTTGCCGAGGTTGCGGAACAAGCGGCATGATTCTGTTTTGCTAACGACAAAAATGTCCGGTTTCCCGTCGTTGTCGAAATCCCCGATCGTCACGCCCGTGCCGACAGAGCCCCCGTTGTATTGCTGGAAAAGATCGCCCCTCATGTGCGGATCGGCGTACTGGTTTTCCGTCCGCACACCCGTGTATTCGGGCGAAAGCGTAGTGAACATCGTTTTTCCGCGCGGGCCAGAGTGCGGATTCAATTTTTGCCCGACCAATGGCACCATCTCATCCGAGGCGTGAAGGCCGACCGCACCCGAAACCAACAGGATCAGCGCCGCCAGCCTAGAGAGAGGCCAAAAGCCGGTGGGGAGCGATGCATTTTGACTTCGGCCAAGACGGTTCATTTTAGCTTCTGAAACGACGCACCAAGTTCTGGAAGTCAAGAGCGTTCAGCCAGGCAGATACGTCACCTTTGACTAGGCACATGGGCCCGAACCCTGTACGTCATTTTGCTCTTTCGAGCACAAAACAACCCGCAGTCAAAGTAAAGATCCTCGGGGCAAGCCCCGAGGATCCTTACTCTCGACAGTATGGGCTCGCATCTGACTCGGCTCGACGACGGGATTATCGCGCAAAATCTCGAGGCGTGGACAATGATCCCAGGCCCTTCGATCTGGCTGTTTCTGACCCTCGCGCCGTTGAGTTTGCTGCTACCTGCCTTTTGGGTGCTAACGAATAATCAGATCGCGAGGCCCACTCGGGCAGCAGTCGCGATGACGCTGGGAGCTTTGTTAATCGCACTCGCAATCGCCTGCGTTAAGCTGATCTGGTGGCAAAGCCTTGATGCCTTGCTCCTGGTTGCGCTGGCCGCGACGGTGCCGGCGATTTTATCCAGAGAAATTGCCGCCAAGGCACGCGCTGATTGGATCAGTGTTGCCCTCACTTCCTTGGTCCCTGGGTTTATTTATGTTCTGGGCTGGGATCGGCCAACCAAGGGTAATGCGCGCGAGCAAACAGAACTTCAGGGCCTTATTCTTCGCGATCTCGCTGGGTGGATCAGCCTGCATTCGGAGCCGGGAACCGTGAGTATGCTTGCTCCCCCGAGCGCATCGACGGCTCTTTGCTATTATGGCGCATTCCGTGCGCCTCGGTTCGTTGTGCGAGGAAAATCAAGACGGTATTGCGGCGGTGGTTCGCATCATGAGTATGCGTGGCCTCCAAGAGGTAGAGGAAGTCGTGAATCGCCGCAAAATCACGCCCATTGTCCTGCTATCTTAGGATTCGTTTTTCGATGACTGCGCCCGCGCTGAGTAATATCGTGCTGTATTTTGTCGAAACAGGAAACTTGGCACAAGCCCGCTCGGCCGCCGAAGGCCTCGCCCACTTTCCTATCGATTTCGGCGCTTGGGTGGCCCCGTGCACAAGTGGCCGCAGCCACCGGCGACGATGCTGAACTGGTAAGGGCCCTCAAGGTGCTCCAGGCGCGTCCGGCTGCGAGAGTCCAGCCACTGATCTCATGGCCCTCCAGTCGACCTCGCCGTGGTCTTGGCCCGAGCAAAAACGAAGCCCTCGCGAAGAAACAATTGGAGCAGTGTATAGATACCATCGACGATGCAAGCATCCGTTCCCTGTCCCCCGGATCCGTATACCGTTTGCTAGTAATGTGTCGTGGATTTAGCGTAACCGTGCCGCCGATGATCGCTAGCATGCGGCTAAAACATGGCGGGGCAGATGCCGAGCACATCGCGCCGACTTCAAGCTCGGACAACAGCCCAAAGAATGACGCACCGGAGAATTGGTTTCCGGCGCAGTCATGCCTCCTCGGTCATCACCGTCGAAACATATCGAGAACGAGTTTTCTTAGCACCGCGAAAAAATGGATTTTTTCGGCGGATTTCCGAACTGGCGGGTGTTATTTGGCACAAACATAAAACATGACCGACGCTGAACTATTATCTCGCTTCGTCTTGGAGAAATCGAACACGGCTTTTCGGCAGTTGGTGAACCGCCGGCTCAATCTGGTGTATTCCGTCGCGCTTCGTTACGTAGGTGGCGATGTCCATTGCGCACAGGACGTGTCACAACTTGTCTTTATCGATCTCGCACGGAAGGCTAAATCACTTTGTCAGCACGAGGCTTTGCTGGGGTGGTTCTATACCAGCACGCGGTACGCCGCTTCCAAAGCCAGACGTAGGGAATTGCGCCATCAGCAACGAGCCGTTGCCGCCGCAATGTTGGATCGGTCAGAGGCACCGGCACCGTCCGATTTGGAAAGGCTCCGCGCCGTGCTCGATGAAGTGAACCTCGAGTTGAATCACCGAGATCGTGAACTCGTTCTCGCGCGCTTTTTCGACGAGAGCCGCCTCGCCGTTATCGGTGAAAAAATGGGGATAAGCGAAAATGCCGCACAGAAAGCGCTCGATCGTGCGCTGCAAAAAATGCGCCTACTTCTCACACGTCGAGGCATCACCACGACGTCGGCCGCGTTGAGCGCGGCATTCTGCGCCCAGAGCGCGACTGCGGTCCCGGACGGACTACTTGAGTCCATCACAACCCGCGTACGGACACCCGCGAGCCCAGCCAATAACGGCAGGTCGCTTCAGCACATTCTTAATTCAGTGAAAACGCATCAAGTCGCAGTGACTGGTGGCTTGATCGGCCTGGGGTCCATTCTGGCAACCGCTTTGTTTTTTTTCGACATATGCCCGGGAAAAAACATCCAGGCGCCGGCCCCGGATGGGAGTGGAGAAAGAAAACCGTCAACTACAGCTTCTACTATTTCAAGCGAGGCGGCGGAGCCCCCGGTGAAAATAGTTGCCCGACAACGCAACAACCTCGTGCAGATAGCTGCCCCCGCCTCTGGATTAATTTTAGCACCCAACCCAGCAAACACAGCGGGAGATACAGGGCTTACGCACCTGACAGAACTGCGGCAACAGGGTCAGATCGATAGACGTTACGGCGCACTGTTTAGGCATCTCGGTTTGGGTCCTGTGCAGCTGGCGACATTCCGCGAACTCTTGACGGAAGAAGAAATGGCGCGGTTTGACGTGCATCGCATCGCGACGGAGCGAGGGATATTTCCCGGAAAAGATCCCACGGGGTTCCGCCAGCTTGCGGCAGAAACAATCGCACCGTTCGAAAACGAGATCAAATCGACCATCGGGGACAACGGTTATACTGAGCTCGAAACCTACCGGCAAACGCTGGCGCAACGGATCACCGCCGGTCAGCTTGAACAGGCCCTCCAAGGCACCGCAGCTTACTTGACCGAGCAACAAACCGAGCAACTGGTTGAACTCTTCGCAGAGCGTGCACCGTTACCGGTCGCGGCGACAAACGTCCCAGTCGGCATGTTTTTTGAAGCTGACGGCGACGGCGCTACGTTAGGGACAGACCAGCTCGCCGGAAGCAGAATTACCGACGCCGCCGTCACGCGGGCGGACACTATTTTATCCCGACCTCAAATCCAGGCATTGCGGGATCTCCAGCGAAAACAGCAGTTGCAAGCATGGGCGGACCGAAAAACGAACGGCCCTTTCCTTTCGCCAAAATAACCGACCGATTCGTTGGCGCCGACCGAAGTTGGTTCGTTCAGGAAAACAAGAATTTTCTGCTGGAGCGGAGCTGCGTCCCAGTGGAGTAGCCCTACCCCGCCCTACAGCGAAATCTCAAACTCAGTACCAAGCAGATATAGCCACTCCATTTCCCCAGTCGTTAATCAACAATCATGAGAAAAATCCTATTATTCACCACAGTCGCTACCATCTGTTTTTTAATAACCACTTCGTCCATCCAGTCCGAAGTCGATTCGCCACGGTCACCGATCTTAAGCCGATGCCGCCAGGTGCAAGCCCAACTGACCTTGCCGAAGCCAACCGGCCCCTACGAGATCGGAACTATTGCACTGCACCTAATTGATCACTACCGCCAGGATCCGTATACCGCGACGACACACCCCCGTGAATTGATGGTCAGCATCTGGTACCCGGCGTTGCCTGAGAATCGTTGCGCTCCAAGAACCGTCGCTCCGTGGATGCCAGTAGCGGCCCTTGATTATTTTCGGGCCGACTTAGGAGATTTGCTAGCGACTCTGCCCCTCTCGCTACCGCCTCCTGGCCCGCCGTCAAACCAACCTCCTCCGGCGGGATTACCGTCGCCGGAAACCTCTTCCGAACCGATGTCTCTCGTTCAAGCTGTTTTTCCCCATACGCATGCCCGAAACGGTGCCGCGGTGGAGCGATCGCGACATCGTTTTCCCATCGTACTTTATTCCCCGGGTTTTGCGTTCGACCGCGAGGCCGGAACTGCGTTGGTCGAGGATTTGACGAGTCATGGTTATATGGTGGTCACGGTCAGTCACACTTATGATTCTTCAGAAGTGCAGTTTCCGGGGGGGCGCGTGGAGTTGGGCAAGGGCATGGACGGTCCCAATAACCCAGCAACCCCGTACGTGGGAGTTTCCATCCGGCTGGCGGATATCCAATTCGTTATCGATTGTCTGACGCAGCTTGCGAGTGGCTGCGACGCCCTGCCCAATCAACAAAAATTGCCGTTTGGCCTCGCCGCAGCACTCGACTTAACCCGAATCGGGATGTTCGGCCACTCCGTCGGGGGTTGCACCACTGCGTCTGTGATGGCGATCGACCCAAGGATTCTTGCTGGGGTTGATTTGGATGGAACCATTTTCCCAACGGTTCCAATTAACGCGCCTGGCGACGCTGCCGAGGCCGAGGAATCGATCGCCCGCATCGCACGCGGAATTGGGCTCAGACCATTCCTCGTGATGGCCAGCGACCTGCCGAATGGCCCAACCTCAAGCCCCGCCGCGATCGGCCCCCGTTTTTGGGAAAATCTGATTGGATGGAAACGCTTCATTAAGATTAAAGGCTCCACGCATTACAGTTTCACCGATCTCTCCGACTTTATCGCCCAGTTGGGACAAGCGGGATTGATCCCGCAGGTGGACCTCGAAAATCTACCTCCACTTATCGGAACAATTGAGCCGCGGCGGGCAATCGAACTGCAACGCGTCTACGTTCGCGCGTTTTTCGATCGAGCATTGCGAGGCCAGCCGAATCCGCTGCTGGACGGCCCGTCGCCGCAGTATCCCGAGGCGTTTTTTGGCGACTAAATTCACCACGTGTCTTCTTTTCCCGTTGTGCACTGAAACGCGCTTTCCACAGTGTCGCGTGGAGGAGCCCAAAGACAACAAGGCCCGTAACTCATTATGATTACGGGCCTTATACCATGGCGTCCCCACGGGGATTCGAACCCCGGTCTCCACGTAAGCCATTTTCATAGAATGAGTTGTGTTATCATAAAATGAGTTATGAAATCGACGCCCTCGTAGAAACTCCGCGTCATTCTTACTGTCATTCTTACCATGTCCTCTGTTTGGAAGCATCCGAAAAGCCAGTTCTGGACCGCTTGTTTTACCGACGAAAATGGGCGTCAACTCAAGCGCTCCACCAAACTGACCGACCGCAGCAAGGCCGTCGTTATGGCCCAGAAATACGAGGCCTCCTACAGGATGAAAATGACCGAGGCTCAGGCCCGGAAAGTCGTTTCGGACATTTACGAGCAGATTCACGGTGAGCAGCTCTATCAGGCGACCACGCGAAAGTTTTTCACTGATTGGCTCACCGCCAAAGAAAATGAACTGAGCCCTGGCTCCTTCAAGCGCTATAAGAACGCAGTCGACAAGCTGCTCGATTTTTTGGCCGAACGCGCCAACCGAGATATAGCCTATGTGCATAAACGTGACCTCACCGAACTGCGTGATAAAACAGCGACGAAATTGACCGCCTCGACGGCCAACACCGATCTGAAAATCCTCCGCACCGCCTTTCGTCAAGCGGTCGTTGATGGTCTCCGGCTCGACAATCCCGCCGCCGCCGTGAGGACGCTGGAGGAGCGAAAAGGTACGAACGCAACCGAGCGCCGCCCCTTTACTGAAGCAGAATTGAAGGCCCTGCTTGCCGTCGCGAAGGACGAATGGGAAGGGCTGATCCTCGGCGGCCTTTATACCGGGCAGCGGCTTGGCGACCTTGCTTCACTCAGCGGTCGCAAAATCGACCTCGCCGCGGAATTACTCACCTTTCGTTCGCAAAAAACAGGTCGCGACATGGTCGTCCCGATTGCACAACCATTCCTCACCTACATGAAGGCACACCTACCGAACAATCCGGATGCGCCAATCTTTCCAAAGGCGAACACTGAAAAACGCGAATCAGATGGCGAATCGCGAGGGCTGTCGGCGCAATTCCATGCGCTGTTGGTCAAAGCGAACCTCACGAAGGCCCGTACCGGAGACAAAAACAGCGGCAAAGGTCATTCGGTTAAGCGACAGGTAAGTGCGCTTTCGTTCCACTGCCTGCGCCACAACACCACCTCCTGGCTCAAGAAGGCCGGCGTGCCGGAATCCGTTGTACGCGACATCATCGGCCACGAATCCGAACTCGTCAGTCGGCAGTACACGCACGTGGACGATGAGACCAAGCGCAGGGCGATCAGCCGTCTGCCTCTCTTTGCCAAGTAGACCTGCACGGCTGTTTGGCCGGAAGCTTGTTTGCTCAGGAGGTCTACAAAGTGGCAATTCTACGATTGATAAATACGCTCGCAATTGTTGAAAAAATGAGTGCTTAATTTCAACATGATTCAGGGCAGGAAAGATTATGGATCGCTCCAAGATAAGGTCTTACGTCGTATTAGGGCCAAGGGTGCCTCATGGGCATTTACCCCAAGTGATTTTGCAGATTTGGGGGATTCGCGCTCGATGGGGATGATTCTTACACGCCTCGTGCGCCGTGACTTAATCCAGCGCGTCCGGCGAGGTATCTATGGCGTTTCTCGTGATCACCCTTTGCTCGGGCGCGTAGGAGTCAGCTCCGATGCAGTGACTGACGCCATCGCCCGGCGTGATGCGCTCAAGCTTCTCCCATCGGGTGCCTACGCCGCGAATACGCTTGGGCTGAGCACGCAGGTCGCTGCAAAAACAACCTACGGAATCACGGGTCGCTCTCGTGTGCAGCCAACGGTCGGCCAAGCGCAGGTTACCTTCCGTCATCGTTCTGCTAAAGCCATCGCCTTGGCCGGTCGAACCAGCGGTTGGCTTGCCGAAGCTTTGCGCAACATCGGCCGGCAACATATCACATCAGATCGTTTACACGGTCTAAAAGCTTCACTTGGCCCTAAGCAGCGGCATGAACTATTGGCTGATATCCGCTACGTCCCGGCTTGGATGCGGCCATTCTTTCTTGAGCTCGCCCGAGACACCTAGACCCCCACTCCGTAATTTAGGATGGACTTGAGCTCGGAGCAGGAGGTGCGAGTTGCGCTGCAAAGGGCGTAGTGACGACAGGCGGCGGAGGTTCGGCCTGAGTCTCGCTGAAGAGCTGAATATAGGATTCGTAACGGAAGAGACGATTGCGTCGATAACCAGTGATTTCGCGCAAGATTTTTAGCTCTGTGAGGCGGTTTACGACATTGCTGGCGGCGGGATAGGTTGTGCCGAGCAGAGTCTGGATATCGGCGACGGAAACGATGGGCCTTTCGTAAAGGTGTTCGAGTACGCGGTGCCCGTTGGCGGCGGCTCGAGCGAGGTGGGTGGTCACAGCGGCCCGATGTTCTTCGCGGAGAGCGAGGATGGCGCGGGCGGTGTCGGTGGCTTGGGCGCTGACTTCGATGACGCCACGCAGGAAGAAAATAAGCCAGCGTTCCCAATCACCGGTATCGCGCACGGATTGAAGGAGTTCGTAGTAGGTGGTGCGGTGTTTCTTGAAGAAATGCGAAAGGTAGAGAACGGGCTTTAGCAGAATGCCGCGCTCGCAGAGGTAAAAGGTGATGAGCAGACGACCGACGCGGCCATTGCCGTCGAGAAACGGGTGAATGGTTTCGAATTGGACATGGGCGAGGCCGATCTGCAGTAGAGCTGGTAAGTCGGTGGGGGCATGAAGAAAGGTCTCCAAATCGCCTAAGGCCGTGGGGACATCCTCAGGCGGTGGGGGTACAAAGGCCGCATCCATGAGAGTACAGCCGTGAGGGCCGATCCAATTTTGCGAACGCCGTAGGTCGCCAGGCGTGAGCAGGGAACCTCGCACGCCTTTAAGTAGTTCGGCATGAATTTCGCGAATCAGTCGGACAGAGAGGGGCAGCTCATGAAGCCGGGTAAGGCCATAATTCATGGCATGCACGTAATTCACGACCTCATCCACGTCCTTGGGTTGAGCGGGTGAGAGAATGCTGGCTTCGGCGGCGAGGAGATCGTTGAGGGAGCTTTGCGTGCCCTCAATTTGGCTGGAAAGTACGGCCTCTTTACGCACGTACATGAACACGAACAAATCTGGATTGGGGAGGGTTTGAATGGAGCCATCTAGGCGGCCAAGAGCACGGTCAGCTTGAGAGAGCAGCCGTTGGATTTCGCCGGAAATCTGTACGTTGGGCACGGGCGGCAAAGGCGCGGGAATGAACGCACGATAACCGGTGGCCTGCCGGATGTAGCGGCCCGCACGGGGTGGCATCTCGGGGGAAGGCATAACAGGGTCAGGCATCGGTGTGAGCTTTAATATGGGACAGGCCGATTATTCATATTAAAGGAATGGCACCGCAAGGAATAAAACGGCCTGGTATATTAAAGGATTAGCACCGTGTACGGCCTAGTCGCCAGTATGTTAATGGTAGCGAAGATCACAGGAGAGAGGAGCGGATTGAAGCGTGAATAGCACCAATTGTGAACACCACAGCCCGACAGTCTAGGTTATCGCTGCGACCAGTGGCGTTTCCAATAGCCACGACGTTGGGGTTCAACGGGAGCCATTGGAGGAGCGACCGGTACTGGCGTATACAGGTTGGTAAATGGATCTCGGTATGGTTTTGTAAATCCATTCAAAACTTTTTTGACGGCCGGTGTACGGGTCAACTCGTGCATTTGTGTATCGGTGAACGCTTCGTATTGCCGCAGGAGCTCGACGACACGCTGCACCACCCGGCTTTCTCCTGCAGCCAGATCGCGACGAAGCCATTTTAACTGTTGTTCGCCTGGACTCCATTTTGCGCCCGCTTTCAGGATAATCTCCAGTGCTTCCAGACTAGCCGCCTGCTCCTCTGAGGTCCGAGGCGTGTACCGCCACAGGGGTGCCTTAATAAAGCTGCGAAGCACCGGATTGCCTTCGTCACTTATGGAATTGGGATTGGCTCCCTCAGCAAGCAAACGCTTAACCAGTTCGGGATGGCCTCGGTAACCGACATAATGAAGCAACTCATCGATTTGCGCCTTCGGAATGGGACGCTTCAGAAATGAAGTAAAAACCTCGGGGTTTTGCCTCCAGATCGCGGATTTGAATGCCGTGCTTCCCCCGCCCGAATAACTAGGATCTGGTTCGGCAGAGGACGGAGTTTCAGCATGCGGGTCCGCTCCGAGCCAGAGCATGAGTGCAATTCCTCGGAGGTCGGTTTTCTCTGTGAAGACATGCAACGCAATATCGATCTGCCGTTGGAGACAGGGGAAGCGATCGCGATACTGCCGAATGAATCCGAGGATCGGCCGACCCTTAAAATAGAGTGAACGTGCAACTGCGTTGTCACGGCACGGGTCAACACCAGCTGCCACAAAACGATTCATGATAGTTCGGTCACAGGTTTCGAGGACGGTAGAGAAGTCCACTACGGTCGGGTCCGCTCCAAATCGAAGCAGGAGATCGACCATGTCGTGATCTTTGGACCGAACCGCTGGCGAGAGGCATTCGTAATAGTCGCCGTTCGGATCGTAACCATTGGCGAGCAAGAGAGCCGCGAGACTGAAAAAACGTCGTGCAACCGCGATCTGCAGAGCCGTTGAACGGCGCTGTAATTTCCTGTCGTCCGGTGGCGGAAATTGCAGAGGACGCCCTTCGGCGATCCACGTTTCGACCTCATATAACTTACCGCCTTCACACAAAGCCAGTAGAGGTTCTACCGCTGCGAAATCGCCAACAGGCCGGCGAGCCACAGGAAGATCCGCTGCGGTCAAATCAGATGGACGTCGCAATTCCATGCAGCGACAAAAGCTTCAAAAATCTTAGTGTGAGTCATCAAAAAAATTCCGGCTGTAATTGGAAAAGCGCGACATTTCTATCTAAGCCCCTCTCGCGTCACGAAAACAACGGCGTTGAAAACTCGCGAATTCGGGCAACGACCGATTGAAACGATCCTTCTGGATCACGAAGGTTGTTGCGATTGATGAATCGCTCCCACTCAACCCGCTTTTCGGAAACAAATTGATCAGAAAAGGCCGCTACCGGCTCCTTGGTCGGCACCGGTGTTTGCCGGCGAGCGAAGGTCTGCTGCACAGCGGACCGGAGCTGGTTTATGTCAAGGGAGGGAGTGGTGCGCAGGAACCAAACATCATAGAAATCCTTCATGCGCGTGTTTCGCATGCCGCCGGCAACGATGGCATGAATTTTTTCGGCCAATACGGTGTAAACCGGATAGGCACGAATCTGCGGCGCAGGAAATTCTGGCAGTAGGTTCGTGAAGTGCACTGATTCTGGGCCGGGGGTGACGGCGTGACCATAACTAATGTCAATCTGTAAAGGAATTACGGCGCCATCGAGTGTAGCCCGAAACTTAACGCGTACGCCCGCATAGGCAGCGTCCTCGTTAATTGTGGAGACAGAAAAGCTCTTCCCATCGAAGACGAGGCCGTCCGGCTGAGAGATCTTCATGCCCATGAGAAACCGAAATACCATTTCGATTTCATGGGCATCGCTGGGGCCGAACCCAAGCAAATCGACATCGCGCGTCGGGCGATGGGGTTGATCGCTCCAAACCGCAAAGAGCATCGCGCCCTTTAGTACAAATCGATGGGCGTAAGGCGATACGCTGAGTCGGTGCAACAACCGCTCGACGGCGAAACGTATCATGATTCGGTCGGGCAAATCACCTCGACGCCGCGCTTCGTTGTTTAATCGCTGCCGGATTGATGCCGCGATATTGGGTCCCTCTTGTATCATAGCGACTTGAAC
>Ga0209583_10000322_pt1 | contig 15101 bp, 8 predicted proteins | sample Str014_FD_187201 | JGI IMG/M metagenome (GOLD analysis project Ga0209583, IMG submission 187201) | Freshwater sediment microbial communities in response to fracking from Pennsylvania, USA - Straight Creek_MetaG_SC_2014 (SPAdes) (version 2) | ecosystem: Environmental > Aquatic > Freshwater >... | reverse complement strand
TCTGATCGAGCTCATCAAGATGCACAAAGAAGATCCTGCGCTGCTCAAGCGTTACGATCCGCAATAATGACCAGCATGCGGCCTACGCCGGATGGATACGACTCGCGGCCGATTCCATCCCTGAATATGAAAGCTACGCCCGATACCAAACTGGGTCTGTATAGAATTGACCACTGTTCGCGTTGGCGCGCGCCGGCGACTTCCGCCTTGAGGCCGACCCTCACTTCCGGTCTTGACCCTGAGACCGACGTACGGTCTGTCAACCAGTGCTGCTACCCGCTTCAACTATGGGGTCAACGGATGGCAACGAATCCGGGGTCGGAGAGCCATTCATTCAGATTTGCTGTCAAACTTCGGAATTCTGCGGGCGTGCTCCCACAGCTCGACATTACTACCGTCGGCCATTTGCTCTGCGCGCTTCTTCGCCGCGTTGTCATCGACGCACGCGAGGTCGACAGCTTTGATGTGATGGCCCTCACGGGCAATAAGATACGCTCGAGAATGTGGCATAGCCGACGCTCCTTGATTTGGCGGGAGCATGCAGGACTCTCTGTCACCGATGGCAGCCAGCAGCAGACGATGATCGAGTCAACCTGCACCGCCTTTATATTCACAACGCGGCCCAATGGGCGGTTATCGCTTCTCGCCGCCGCCGCCTTGGCCGCCACCCTGAGCGCCGCCCTGACTGGCGACAGGAGCGGGTCTCGCGCCTGCTGGGGCGGGCGGTCTCGGGGCCTGCGCGGCGGCTGGCTGCTTAGACATCGCCTGTGGCGCTCGGTTCCCTCGTGGTTCTTGAGCTGGCCTATGTTGCTCTTCGGCCCTCGGCTGTTCTTGAGGCCTACGATGCTCTTCGGCCTTTGGCTGCTCCTGAACTGCTCTACGTTGCTCTTCAGCTTTCGGTTGCTCGTGGGCTGACCTATGTTCTTCTGCTTTCGGTTGCTCATGAGCTGGTCTGCGCTGGTCTTCGGCCTTTGGCGTTTCCTTGTTCATCGCCGGACCAGACTTCTCAGCCCCGGTCGATGGCACGTTGTTATTGGATTTGGCAGCAACGGGCGTGTGTGATCCTCGCGAGACGCCTGAGCCTTGGAACACTCCCGCACGTGGTGTGGCTGCGACCGCAGGCTCACCATGATTTTGTTTGGCAAAGAGAGCCCGATCCTTGCCGGCCTTTTCGACATGCCGCAGCTGAACAGGCGTTGCTTCCACATGACGCTCTTTTGCGAACGCAACCTGTTGTGACGTAGGCCTAGCCGCGATGCCGCTCTTGCCTCCATTGAAGCTCACGCTATTGGATCTGTTATTCATCACGACCGTCTGATTATAGACTTTCGTAATTCGTACGTTTTCTATGTTGTTGACCGAGCGATTGTAAAAGAAGGCGCCGTTCTCCCAGCGTCCACCTAGATAGCCTTCGCCGGTGTAACCGTAGCCGTAATCAATTCCGCCGTAGAAACCGACTTCGCGCGCCCAATAACCGGGGTAAAAGATGTAGCGCCCCTCTGCCCAACTCCAGTATGCGGGGGTCCAAAGCAGCCCGCGGCGCGGAGGCTCAACCCACGTTCCCGGCACCCAGTAATAATCTTCCGCTGACCTGTCCCAATACCAATAGCCAGGAACCCAGAGGTATCCATCCGCCGGAATAGCTGGCTGATCATAGTAGGGAAGCGGCGGTGGCGCGCTGTTGATGCGTATGTTGACGAAAACTTGTGCCTGAGCTGCTGCAATAAGCATGGCTGCAGGTGTTGCGCCCAACATAAGAGCCAGCAACGAAGACAGGATCGTTCGCATCAAGATATTCCTAAAAGAAAGGGAAGGGGAGAATGCCAACCTAACTGCGCGCACCACACTTGGTTCCGATCTCTTCAATTCTGCGAGTGAGCAAAATTGACCACGCCCATCCGATCCGGATGTGATTGCTTTGGTCGCGGCGTCGCTGGCTATGCCCGCTCTGCGACGTTCAATCAGATGGCCCCGACGTGCCCTGCGCCGGGGCTGTTTCTTTTCTGTCATGCGGTCAATTAACTCCGGAGACTGAGCAAAATTGACCACACCTCCCGAAGTCGGGAGAGCATGCTCGTTCCCCCTCACAGGCTCCTGAACCCTTCGAACCGTTCAGTACTGTCGTGTCAGCTGATCAGACTTTCTCTTCTTCCATCGTGACGGCAACGGCTCCTGTAGCCGACAGACGAACCTTGTTACCTTCAACTCCCGCAACCAGACCTCGGTCAATGTAGTTGTGGTGGCCCTTGTGAGCACCCTCACCGCTGTCCATTTTGGTCAGCTTGATACGACTGCCTTTGACCTTATCGACCGTGCCGACGTGGACGCCATCGGCACCGATTGCTTCCATCTGTTCTCTAATTTCGGTCATTGCATATCCTTTGTGAACAGGCAAAACTCGCCAGAGAGAGTTAGCTAGGTTCAGTGGCCCGCCTTCCGATTTTCCCGAATGCGAGTTCTCACCTGATTTGAGCTGGCAACACGCGTCAGCTTTGCACCGATCCCGTCATCATTTCATTGCTTGGCGCGGGTTTTGTCGATAACGACCGAAGCGTCTCAGAGCTGGTGACGGGAGCGCAGTTACAGCGCTTCAGTCACATCCAACCATAGTGACGGCCCCGACCCCAGCCATAATGGTGGCCACGGCCTCGACTCCAGCCATAGTGATGACCTCGGCCACCGCGATGGCTCCAGCCATGACCATGTCCCCTAACCTGTATGACTGCTCCATCGGAGCCACCGATGGTATTCGCTGTCGCAATGGGCGTTGCGGACGCAGGAGCAAGTGCAAGAGCGCAAGCAGCAAATGCGATTAACAATAGCCGTTTCATCTAAATTATCATCCTTTGATTGCGTTATGCGTTGATTGGCAATGCGCCGAACCCAAACAAGTTCCGCAGTGTATCAGTGCGGGCCTTTGTCCTTTTCGATATGAGCAAAATTGAACAGCGCCGAGATGGCTCGCATTCCACGGTAACTCTATCGCCGCCCCGTATCGGCATCTATCGGTAACTGAGACTGTTGCGCTCTCGCCTGAATTTTGGAGCCCATGTTCTGCGAGGTGGACCTTTAATCGGCTGCGCGCGTTGAGGTCGTGAGACCAGGCGGTGACGAACGTGGAGCTTTGGCTGTGAGCGTTGTTCCTCTTCATCTTCAAAGAAAGTGTGAGCAGCGGTGGGCCGCCAGATTTGTCTCGCCAGTCGCATCGGCCGCGCCCGAAAGCACCGGCTTGAAAGGTGCCGTCACCAACTTGCCACGTCCCGCAAAAGCAAAAGAAAAACCCGCTGAGTTGAGTAAACGGGCTTAGTCAGCATTGGAGTGGCCGGGCGCGATAGTTTGGACACCGCAAGTCAGACGGGCCAGCTTTGCTGGAAGGTTCGATCCCAAGGATGGATCGTCCAAGGAGCCAGGCTCGCCACCGCCAACGCGATAGTTGATGATGCCTCCCATTGGCATTTTTCGGATACGGCCTGGGCGTTGCGGTCTCGTTTCAGTTTCCGCCGACCCTGCCGCGTTTCGTTGCTGGCCTCCGGAACCAATCACTTGGGGATGACTTGGTGATGCACTGCCGGATGGCTTTCCCCCGAGTCATCCGATGAATGCGGCCCCAGTTCGCCCCCCCGTGCTGGGGCCGTTGCCTTTATGCCAAGAGTCTCGTTCCAAAAGCCCGCTATTGTCGTCAGCGGCAAGCCGTCCGGTATCGCTGCCAAAAGCCCAAGCCCCTAACGCTACCGGCCGCGCAAAACCACCCGGGTGCTTCAAATCAAGGGGAGTGTGGTCAATAGTGCATAGTGGTCAAAAACTGCTCGGACAGCGACGACGTCTCGTGCGACCTTTGAATGGTTGAATGCCGGGGGACTGCGGTGTTAATGTTCGCCCGGCGACGCGGAAGCCTCGCTTGCTTACGCGGGCTGCCTTTCACCTCATGGCTAGCAAAGCTTTGGTTGCGGGCGCATTTTTTCGGACGTTCCATGCCTGAGTCGCTAGGGTAGGCGTCCTACCGCGGGGACCATGCCGGATATGCAAGACGCGACCCAATGGGCTTTTGATCCCAAGGAATTTCTCGCCAAGGTGGGCGAGGGGAAAACCATTATTGAGTTTCGCAAGGATCAGGTCGTTTTCGCCCAAGGCGATGCGGCGAACACGGTTTTTTACATTCAAAAGGGTCGAGTCAAGGTTGTTGTCATATCTGAACAAGGCAAGGAAGCTGTGGTCGGCATTTTGGGATCAGGCCAGTTCTTTGGCGAAGGCTGCATGAACGGCCATTCGCTGCGCATCGCGACGACGACCGCGATCGAGGAGTGCCTGGTCACCGTGATAACGAAGGCGGCCATGCTGGCGGCGCTTCACAGCCAGCCAAAGTTTTCCGAATTGTTCATGGCCTATTTGTTGACCCGCAATAGCCGGATTGAAGAGGATCTGATCGACCAGCTCTTCAACTCCAGTGAAAAACGGTTGGCGCGGCTGCTGCTTCTGCTGGCGAATTTTGGCAAGGAGGGAACCCCTCAACCGATCAGTCCCAATATCAGCCAGGAAACACTGGCTGAAATGATCGGTACCACCCGATCCCGCGTCAGCTTCTTCATGAACAAGTTCCGCAAGCTTGGCTTCATCAGCTACAACGGAAAGATAGAGGTCAATAGTTCATTGCTGACCGCGGTCTTGTACGAAAAGCCCGAAATCAAGGGCGAGCCGTGATCAGGAGATCACGTGTGGCCGCCGGCTCCGTTGATTAGCTCCTGACGCGGGTGGCGGGCGCTTCTAACAGCGCCACCAACTCCTTTGCCAGCCCCATCCGCCGCCGTGAAAGAGGCGAACGATGAGCAGGAGCAGTACGGCACCGATCGTGGCGTTGACGATGGCGCTGATCGATCCCGTAACAAACCGTTCGCGCGGGCGTAGCTTGTGAAACGCCAGGACGCCGTCTTCTCCGACGCCGTAGACCCAGATGACGCTGTCCTCGATTTCCATTTCGTTGGCAACGTCGTGTAGCCAGTCTTCGTCTTCGCCGAGCCGTTCGGCAACGCGGGCGATAGTGGTGACGTGATGGACCTTGTTGACGTGTGTAGTCACGCCGCTTGGACCAAGATCGCTGACGCCGGTGGCATCCAATTCCAGGGTAGCAGCTCGTCCAGCCGATGGGCGGGATGAGCGGCGATGCGTGAGAGGACGTCGGCCAGCCAGGCTTGCGGGTCGACTTCATTCATCTTGCCGTGACGAACTGTCCGCCACGATCAGACCCGCAGAACAGCCATGACTTTCCTCCGAGGGCAATCGCCCGTTCATTCTATGCGCCAACCCCTATGCGCCTGCCTCCTCGATCACCGCCCTACGGGAACGATATCATTTGCTGCGACTTGTTCGTCCTATGGAGGACTGCGATGGACGATTACAACGGTCAATTGAATTTTCTGGCGTCGGTGGGTGTCGCGCTTCTGCTTTCCATCGTCGTGATCGGATTTAGTGGGTACGACAATCGCCAGATTGACGCTCTCAAAACTGCCTCTATTGCGCCGGTGACAGAGCCGATAACAGAACAGGCTGAGTGACGGCAATTCTTGGTTCAATAAATTTCGACGAGCAAATCGCAGATGGCGTACAGTTTTAACCACTTGGGCCCTGTAGAAGAAGCAGTTCGGAGCCGCCCGATGCATCGCTTGCGCTAAGCCTTGAATTGAAAAGACTGTAACGCGTCCTTTCGAAAGCACCGCGGGTCCACGCCCTCGTAGCTAAAAGAAGGTTTGTTCTATTTGGAACACAAGTTCACCGTCGGTCAGATTGTCGTGCACGCTCCTAGTTCATCTTGGAGCGCAACTACAGGTGACCACGTAATTCGGTATCTGATACCCAAATCGGACACCGATGCAGGCAACCCTCGCTATCGCGTCAAAAGTATCGTGGACAGCCAAGAGCAGATTGTTACGCATAACGATCTGACGTTATCAGAAGATCTTCCCCCCAAACGCTGTCAACAACTTTCGTTAGTATTTTTACTGTCGGGATTTGTTGCGTTTTCAGGGGTAGATATTTATGGGCCATTGTTGTCTCCCATAAACTGGTGATCACTGATGGGCAACAAACGAGACTTCATCCGAGCGAGTCGAGTCTCTCTTCGGTGAGGATCAACGAGCCGTCTAAGCTTTGGAGATCGAGGAAGAGATTACTGCGCGATCGCGCTGTAGAAAGGCCGTTTTGATCACTTTGTTCGAGCGTATCTTTGGACGTGCGCAACCGAAGTCGCCATGGAATAATCGCGAGCCCATTCGTGAAGAGCTATTCAGCGTCGAGCGTATCGAGGAGCATGCACGAAGCCTGGCAATCGCACAGCCTGTGGCGCCCAGCGCATCTCGAGGTTCTCCGCTAACGGGACGGCTTACCGACAATGCTGCGGCATTGCTGGAGGCTCATCGCAAGATCGCGAAGGCAATTGACGATGGGCGCACCATCACGCCGGCCGCAGAATGGCTGATCGACAACTATCATCTTGTTGAAAAGCAGATTCGTGAAATTCGTGCAGATTTGCCACCGGGCTATTATCGACAACTCCCAAAACTCGCGGATGGGTCCTTTGTCGGATATCCGCGCGTGTTCGGCATCATGTGGGCTTTCGTGGCGCATGCTGACAGTCGCTTTGACGTTGAGATGCTGTGTCGGTACGTGCGAGCCTATCAAGAAGTTCAGCCGCTCACGATCGGAGAACTCTGGGCGATTTCAATTACTCTTCGAATTGTGCTGATCGAAAATCTTCGACGACTCGCGGGACGGGTTGTAGACAGTTACACTGCACGGCAAGAGGCGGATCAGCTTGCTGATCGATTGCTAGGGTCCAACTCGCGTGGGCCGGAACCTGCGCCGGCGATCCTCGCCGATCTAGAGCGGTTGCCATTCCCAGACGCGTTTGCGGTTGAGCTTGTTCACAGACTGCGCGACCAGGATCCCAAGGTTAGTCCAATCCTTTCGTGGCTGGATGAACGGTTGGCCGCGCAAGGAACGACGGCCGACACCGTGGTGCGGGAGGAACATCAGAGGCAGGGATCCGGAGCCGTCACCGTACGCAACATCATCACCAGTATGCGCGCAATCTCCGACGCTGACTGGCCGGAATTGTTCGAGCGGATGAGTTTCGTCGATAATGTGCTTGCGGCCGGCGGAAGGTTTTCCACGCTGGATTTTCCAACTCGCAATCTATATCGCAGTGCGATTGAAGAACTCGCGCGCGGATCGCACCGTACCGAGACCGAAATTGCCGAGCGGGCGGTTCTGACGGCGCAACAAGAGCTGCACGACCACGAACCAGACAGGGAACGCAAATCTGATCCCGGATACCATCTGTTGACAGGTGGACGTCGAGCGTTCGAAAAGGCGATCGGCTTTCAATCGCCGCCATACACCTGGTTCGGGCGATCCGGTCGGGCGCTGGGTATTCGAGGTTACGTCGGCGCAGGCTTCGCTGTGGCCGGCGTTATTCTGGCCGTACCTTTATTTGTGCTTGCGGCGACCGGAGTTGGACGGCCGTGGCTCAGCCTGCTCGGCGTCGCCGGCGTTATTCCGGCGATCGACTTATCGGTTGCGTTGGTGAACCAAGTAATCACGCGTGCGTTCGGTGCGACGTTGTTGCCAGCCCTGGAATTGAGCAAGGGCATCCCATCCGAGCTTCGGACGCTGGTTGCGGTTCCCATGTTGTTGACGACACGCGCCGCAATCGAGGAGCAGATCGAGCGGCTGGAAATCCATCATCTTGCCAGCCCGGAAGGTGAGCTTCATTTCGCGCTTCTGTCGGATTGGGTCGATGCCGAAAAAGAGAGCAAGGATGGCGACGAATCCTTGCTCGCCGTTGCGATCGAACGTATCGCCAGATTGAACCAAAGATACGGGGCCGCGGCGGGCGGCGAGCGCTTTTCGCTGTTCCATCGCAGGCGGGTCTGGAATGAAAGTGAACAACGCTGGATCGGCTGGGAACGCAAGCGCGGTAAACTTCATGAGTTGAATCGTCTGTTGCGCGGGGCGACCGACACCACCTTCATAAAAAACAACGGAGTGATGCCGCTCGCCCCCAATGACGTGCGCTACGTGATTACGCTGGACGCTGATACGCGGCTTCCCCGCGACACAGTGCGGCGGCTAATCGGCAAGATGGCCCATCCGCTCAACAAGCCGCGCTTCGATACGGTAACGGGTCGCGTTACTGAAGGTTACGCGGTGCTACAGCCACGGGTTACTCCATCGCTTCCTGTCGGCCGGGAAGGCTCGCTATTCCAACGCGTGTTCTCAAGCATGAATGGCATCGATCCTTACGCATCCGCCATATCGGACGTCTACCAGGATCTGTTCGGCGAAGGGTCTTATGCGGGCAAGGGTATCTACGATGTGGATGCCTTTGAGGCCGCCCTCGCCAACCGCGTTCCGGACTCGACCCTGCTGAGTCACGATTTGTTTGAAGGCATATTCGCTCGTGCCGGTCTTTCCTCCGACGTCGAGGTTGTTGAAGAGTTTCCTGCCCGATATGACGTCGCGGCGTCGCGTCATTACCGTTGGGCGCGGGGCGACTGGCAGCTCCTGCCGTGGATTTTCGGTCGTGGGCCTTTCACCAACGCAGATCGCAAGCGCAGCGCAATTCCGGCGATGGGCCGATGGAAAATGCTCGACAACCTACGTCGTACGTTGTCCGCGCCATCAGCGGTTTTTGCGCTGCTGGCGGGATGGGCTTTGCCTCTTCATGCTGCAGTTGTCTGGACACTATTTGTCCTAACAACAATTATGTTGCCGACTTTAATTCCGGTAGTGGCAGCGCTCATTCCTGGACGGCCTGGAGTCTTGATGCGCAGCCATTTCGGCGCGCTTATTGCGGATTTTCGGCTCGCGCTTGCGCAATCCGCGCTCCTGGTTAGTTTGTTGGCGCATCAGGCGTGGTCGATGAGCGATGCCATCGCACGAACGCTTTTTCGACTGTTTGTTACGCGCCGTCACCTCCTTGAATGGACCACCGCAGCGCAGGCTGCGGTTGGTCGGCGGCCTAGCCTCCTCGACTACTATCGTAGGATGGCCGGGGCAGTCGTCATTGCCGTTTCGGCTTTGATTATTTCTCTTCTTTTGGGGGCCGCAACATGGCCCTTGACGCTTCCGTTCGCAATGCTCTGGATGTTGTCGCCAGCCATCGCGCGCTGGACTAGCCAATCTCCACTCGTAGCGGGTCGGGTCGTGATGTCCAACGATGACGCAGCTGTGCTGCGCCTGACAGCGCGGGGAACGTGGCGTTTCTTTGAAACTTTCGTAACAGCCGCCGACAACATGCTGCCGCCGGACAATTTCCAAGAAGATCCCGTGGCACTTGCCCACCGCACCTCGCCGACTAATCTCGGCCTTTACTTACTGGCTACGGTTAGCGCGCGTGATTTCGGATGGATCGGAACGGCTGACGCCATGGATCGGCTTGAAGCAACGTTATCGACCATGAACCGGCTTACACGGTTCCGCGGGCACTTTTATAATTGGTACGATACGCAGGATTTACGACCGCTCGACCCTCCCTACATCTCGACAGTCGACAGTGGCAACCTGGCAGGGCATCTGATCGCTCTTGCAAGCGCATGCTCGGAGTGGATTGAAACTCCGGTTGATGCTGCGGGTCGCCTTGCGGGAGTCGCCGACGCCCTTCTGATGGCGCGAAAAGAAGCCAGTCGTATCAACGACGGGCGGCGCACCCGAACGGTGACGTGGCGTCAACTGGACGAAGCAATTGAGAATCTTGCTATCGACCTTCGACAGCATCAACAGGTCGATACGCGCATCACCGATAGAATTGCCAGCTTTACGGTTCGTGCAGAGACGATCGCCGACATCTCCAAAGCGCTCTCAAGTGAAATCGGCAGCGACGCAGGTTCCGACCTGGTGTTCTGGACGGATGCGGTTTGTCGGGCGATTAAAAGCCACAGTCGAGATTTCAGTGGTTCGGAAGGGGTTACTTCCTCCGGGCGCCTTTCAACGCTTGCAAAGAGCGCCCGGGCAATGGGGCTTGAAATGGAATACGGGTTTCTCTTTGATGAGGATCGGAAACTGCTCTCGATTGGCTATCTCGCGTCCGAGGGTAAGCTCGATCTGAATTGCTACGATCTGCTTGCGTCGGAAGCGCGGCTCGCAAGTTTCCTGGCAATCGCCAAGGGCGACATTCCAGCGCGGCACTGGTTTCGGCTCGGCCGCGCGGTGACCCCGATTGGAAGTGGCGCAGCGCTGATCTCCTGGTCGGGGTCTATGTTTGAGTATCTAATGCCGTCTCTGGTTATGCGAGCGCCTGCGGGAAGTATTCTCGAGCAAACGAGCCGGCTCATTGTGCAGCAGCAAATGAACTACGCCGCAACGCTCGGCGTACCGTGGGGCATATCAGAATCTGCCTATAATGCGCGCGATATAGAGTTGACGTACCAATACTCGAATTTCGGCGTGCCTGGTCTCGGTCTCAAGCGCGGGCTTGGTGCAAATACGGTTATTGCTCCCTATGCGACCGCGCTCGCTGCCATGGTGAATCCGCGAGCGGCAGCAGCAAACTTTGATCGACTTGCTGCCGTCGGCGCCAAGGGCCGCTACGGTTTCTACGAGGCCTTGGATTTTACGGTAAGCCGTGTGCTGGAAGGTAAGCGTGTTGCGATTGTTCTTGCCTTCATGGCACACCATCAAGGCATGACGATCGTTGCGATCGCGGACGCCCTTTTTCACGGCACGATGCGGACGCGGTTTCATAGCGATCCGCTTGTGCAAGCGACGGAATTATTGCTTCAGGAACGGACGCCGCGTGACGTGGCGGTCGAGGTACCTTGGGCTTCAGAGGCGAAGGTGGTTGCAAAGGGTCAGGATGTCAGTTCCGCCGGCGGCCGACGTCTAACGACTGCGCATAGTTCGACCCCAGCAACGCAACTGCTTTCGAACGGTCGCTACGCCGTGATGGTGACCGCCGCAGGTTCCGGTTACAGCCGCTGGAGAGATCTCGCCATCTCCCGCTGGCGCGAGGATGCAACCTGCGATGATTTGGGCTCGTACGTTTTCCTGCGGGACGTCAATAGCGGCGAGGTCTGGTCTGCGGGATTTCAGCCGAGCGGAGTTGAGGCGGATGATTACGAGGTAGTTTTCAATGAAGACCGGGCCCAGTTTACCCGCCGGGATCGGACGCTCACGACGGTTCAGGAAATTGTCGTCTCGACCGAAGACGATGCGGAAGTCCGTCGGGTTTCGGTGACAAATGCAGGAAAACGAGAGCGGGAAGTGGAAGTCACTTCCTATTCCGAAATCGTGCTTGCACCCCAGGCTGCTGACGTAGGGCATCCGGCGTTTTCTAAGCTGTTTGTGGAAACGGAGTTTCTTTCTAGTGAGGGAGCAATTCTGGCAACGCGGCGCCGGCGTTCGCCAGACGAGCCTGAGATATGGGCCGCGCACCATTCTGTTTTGGATGGTGAGGGAGTCGGAAAAGTAGAAGTTGAAACCGATCGGGCTCGATTTCTTGGGCGCGGGGGCAGCATTCGAACAGCGATTGCGGCGATGGATGGCAGGCCGCTGTCGGGCACAGTTGGCACGGTGCTAGATCCGATTTTCGCTTTGCGACGCCGTGTGCGTATTGCGCCTGGCGCAACGGTATGCGTCGCTTTCTGGACGATGGTCGCATCGACCCGCCAAGCATTGCTCGATCTGCTGGACAAACACCGCGATACAACGGCTTTTGAGCGAGCCTCAACCCTTGCCTGGACCCAGGCGCAGGTGCAACTCCGTCACATAGGTATCGATCCTGGTAAAGCCGGCATATTTCAGCGTCTTGCGGGGCACCTGTTGTATGCGGCCTCCACTTTGAGACCCTCTTCTGAATCGATTGTTCGAGGCGCTGGTGCGCAGTCCTTGCTTTGGTCCCTCGGAATTTCCGGAGATCTACCGATCCTGCTTCTGCGCATTTCTGATTCGGAAAATCTGGATATAGCGCACCAGCTTCTACAGGCCCATGAATATTGGCGAATGAAGCTACTGGCAGTCGATCTGGTCATACTGAATGAGCGCGCATCATCCTATGTACAGGATCTTCAGATCGCAATTGAGACGTTGGTCCGGACCAGTCAGTCGCGCATTTCGCCCGGCATCGAACGGTCTGCCGGACGCATGTTCGTTCTGAGAGCTGATTTGATATCTTCAGATGCTCGTGCGCTGTTGATTTCGATTTCACGGGTGGTTTTAGTCGGACAACGCGGTCCACTCTCTGATCAACTTGATCGAGGGCCCGATCTCAGAGTTGTTACGGTGCAAACTCCCAAGCCTCTGGCTGCAAAGTCGGGCCTAGTATCGGACGCCCTGCCGTCATCGACGGAGCTTGAGTTTTTCAACGGTCTCGGGGGCTTTTCTGACAATGGGCGCGAGTATACGACAATCCTCGGGCCCGACCAGTTGACGCCGGCGCCGTGGATCAATGTGATTGCCAATTCCGGCTTTGGGTTTCAGGTCGGAACGGAAGGTGGAGGCTATACTTGGTCCGTCAATAGCCGCGAAAACCAGCTAACACCGTGGTCGAACGATCCTGTGACCGATCGGCCTGGCGAGGCGTTTTATCTGCGCGACAATGATTCCGGTGATGTTTGGAGCGCAACGGCTTTCCCGATCCGAGACGAGGCGGCTACATACGTCGCGCGTCATGGCCACGGATACAGTAGGTTCACTCACACCGCCCATGAAATTGATGTTGATCTTGTTCAGTTCGTGCCACTTCGCGATCCGATCAAGATTTCACGTCTTAGGCTTCATAATAGGTCAAACCGCACAAGAAGCATCTCTGTCACGGCTTACACAGAATGGGTACTCAGCCAGTCACGTCAGGCGTCTGCCGCGTTTGTCATAACGGAGATCGATTCTGTGACAAACGCGATGTTTGCACGAAATCCATGGAGCTCCTCTTTCGGATTCAGGATCGCGTTTGCTGATATCAGTGGTCATCAGGATGACTGGACCGGCGATCGGCGCGAGTTCATTGGCCGCAATGGAGCGCTTGCAAACCCTGAAGCACTGGCTAGCTCATCGCCGTTTTCTAAAACCACAGGCGCAGGGCTCGATCCCTGCACGGCGATGAAAACGACGATCAGGATTCTGCCGGGCGATAGCCGTGAAATCGTGTTCTTGCTTGGTCAAACGGCAAGCGCTGAGGACGCGCGCACCTTAATCGCTCGTTACCGCGCGGTTGATCTCGACGCGGTACAGCAGGAGGTCGCCAAATATTGGGAGGAGTTTCTCGGCACCGTTCAGGTGACGACCCCCGACCGCTCCATGGACATCATGCTGAACGGCTGGCTTCTTTATCAAACGCTTGCTTGCCGGGTATGGGCCCGCTCTGCTTTCTATCAGGCGAGCGGCGCATATGGATTTCGCGATCAGCTTCAGGACGGGATGGCGCTCGTATCGTCACTTCCTGCAATAACAAGGGAGCACCTGTTACGCGCGGCGGCGCGACAATTCATCGAAGGCGATGTTCAGCATTGGTGGCTTCCCCATTCGGGCCAGGGCGTGCGAACCCAAATTTCGGATGATCGCGCATGGTTGGCTTACACAACCGCCCAGTATATCGAGGGCAGCGGTGATAATGGCGTATTGGACCAAGTGATACCTTTCCTTGAGGGAGCAAAGCTTGAGGCAGGGGAACATGATAGTTTCTTTCAGCCCACCATTTCGGACGAGGTTGCTACTCTGTTCGAGCATTGCGCTAGCGCACTCGACCAAAGTCTCGCGGTGGGCGCTCATGGTCTGCCCTTGATGGGAACGGGAGACTGGAACGACGGAATGAATCGCGTCGGCGAGGGAGGCAAGGGCGAGAGTGTCTGGCTTGGCTGGTTGTTGTATGCAACATTGAACGAGTTTGCTCCTTTGGCCGACGCGCGCGGCGAAACGCGCCGCGCCGCTGCTTGGCGAGCCCATGCGATTGAGCTGCGGGTATCACTTGAGCGTGAAGCATGGGACGGAGAATGGTATCGTCGCGGCTGGTTTGATGACGGTACGCCTTTAGGATCGGCGACAAGCGATGAATGCCGGATCGATTCCATCGCCCAGTCGTGGGCAGTAATTTCGGGTGCAGCGAGTCCTGAGCACGCCGCCAATGCGATGGCCGCTGTTGAACGTGAATTGATCCGTCGTCAGGATGGTGTCGCTCTCCTGTTCGAGCCGCCATTTGACAAGACGCCGCTCGATCCCGGTTACATCAAGGGATATCCGCCGGGTGTTCGCGAGAACGGGGGCCAATATACCCACGCAGCTCTCTGGTCAGTTTTAGCCTTGGCGAAGTTGGGGGATGGCGACAAGGCAACCAGTCTGTTTTCGCTCCTCAATCCGATCAATCACGCGCGAACCCGGGCGGATCTGCACCGTTACAAGGTTGAACCCTATGTTGTTTCCGCGGATATCTATGCTGTCGCGCCTCACGTCGGGCGTGGCGGCTGGACGTGGTATACGGGCTCCGCGGGTTGGATGCAGCGCGCCGGCATCGAGGGAATCCTGGGATTTCGCATTCGAGGCATGTCACTACATCTTGATCCATGCATTCCGAAGACATGGCCCGGGTTCGGAATTGTGTTTCGATACCACTCCGCTCGCTACGAGATGCAAGTCGAGAACCCGCAGGGCGTTTGTGGCGGTATCCAGCTCGCCATCCTGGACAGTAAGACGTTACCGAAAGGCCAAGCGGGTATTCCCCTGACGGACGATGGCGCGATTCACCAGATACGGATCGTGCTTGGTTGAGAATCGCGCGAGTCGCGGGCAACCAAGCATAAATCGAAAAACGCACACGGGCAGCAGCGGATCTACGTGACCAGCGCTTAACTTCAACTGAGTGGAACCAATCCGGTCTCTTGAGAGCCAACCCCAGAATAACCCCGGCTACGGCACGAACAAACGGGGATGCTTGGGTGCGAGCAGAGCCAAAAACTTAGATTTTTCAGGGATATGCGGTGCGATAACAGGGTTCGGGACGCAGGGCGTCAGCTCGAACGCTGCTAGTGGTTCATCATAGTGATTTTGACTCTTTGGCGGAGGCTGGATAAGCGCGGCCGATTTTGGCGCGGGCTTTCTCGGTTGTGAACATCCATTTGATG
>Ga0209583_10000320_pt1 | contig 15156 bp, 17 predicted proteins | sample Str014_FD_187201 | JGI IMG/M metagenome (GOLD analysis project Ga0209583, IMG submission 187201) | Freshwater sediment microbial communities in response to fracking from Pennsylvania, USA - Straight Creek_MetaG_SC_2014 (SPAdes) (version 2) | ecosystem: Environmental > Aquatic > Freshwater >... | reverse complement strand
CAGCCCGAGCCATTTCGACGTGCCAGATGCCGCTGCCGCAGACGCGATCAGCGCCCCCACAATAATCACCGACGAAATCGCGTTCGTGACCGCCATCAAAGGCGTGTGCAGTGCGGGCGTCACCGACCACACCACATAATAACCTACGAAACACGCCATCACAAAGATGGAGAGAATTGAGATGAAGTCCATATGCTATCCCTTATCTGCGGCTTCAAACTGGAAACTGAAACGGTATTTCTTGAGTGTGAGATTCGGAATAGCACGAAGCGCACTCCGGCAGCTTTTGTCGAAATCCCCAGCAACGATTATGCCACGAACTTCATCTAATGACTCTTCATCCATTATGTCACCCATATAGCCCGTCACTTGGCCGATGGTTTCACGACGAGCCAAATCGCGCTTGAGTTCAATTACAACAAATTTCCCATTGGCATCTTGAGCTAAAATGTCGATCTCCCCGGAATTAACACTTCGTTCGGCACCGCCATCAACAATCACAAGCCCCTGTTCTAACTGCTCAATCTCTTCTCTCAAAAAACGCTGGAGATGGGCTTCAAGCTCAAAAGTTTTGCCTTCGCGCTTATCTTTTAGAATTAGGCCTGCAATTTCAATGGCAGTTTCGGTGGTGTCCTCGACCTCATTGTCTCTAAATTTTTTATAGCATCGAATCCCGCTTTTGAAGCTAGCGAGGTTTTCGTATAGATTTTTTCCGGTCTGAATTTTTGTGGGATTTGGTTTTTCGCTTTTCTTGTCCTGAGTCGAATAATTAAACTCAGACGCAATGCTCTCAAGTTCACCAGCATCATAATGCTGATCGAGATCGCCGTAGGCTGACTCAACCTTCCTCACACTTGAGATATGGGTCGCCGCTGAGTTTGGAGTGTAGTTGGCGGACAACCATGCTTTGAATGCCGCCTCCTTCACCCCTTCACCCTCTCGCTCATGCCGCCGACTTCACAGGATGGGTCATATCCCCGCGCCCTGCAATGAGGCCCGCGATGGAAATATCTTCGTCGATCTCGTCCCAATGCAATCCGCTTGGGCTAATGAAATAATCATTTCGTTGCTCGGGCGTGGCACGGAGCAGGCGCGGGAACCACACAATCGGAATGCCGAGCGTGCGGCCATCCTCAAGATCAACCCACATCACGGCATCATCAAACCTGACGGCGGTGGCACTAGGCTGAAAAATGGTCATTCCATGCCCTTTCAATTTCATCACGATGCGCTTCGACAATGTCTTGCAAGCGCTTTATCGTCCGTGCGTCATAGCCCCGATTGCGGGCCAATCTTACGTTCGGGAATAGCCAAAACTTCGCGTCCAGTCCAGCTTGCGCCACATGGATGTGCATTGGCTCAAGCGGATTGCCCTCATCTGAGAAGAAGTGGAAGCGCATCCCATCGAGGCGGAAAACAACAGGCACTATACTTTCAACACCCTCTCGCTCACCACTTCACCACCCTTGGTCAGCCGGATTGCATTGCCGATCTCAGCATCGAGCACAGGCCGCCCCGCCTCTTTGTCCCAAAAGGCGCTGAGGAAGTTATAGAGGTTGCGCGCGAACAGCGCCGAGGCGTCCGCCGCGAGCCGTGAGGGCACGTTTCGGTGGCCGACGATTTTGACGCCGTGCACCGTCACCACCTCGCCCGCGACGGCACCTTCAACATTGCCGCCCTGCTCCACCGCGAGATCGATGATCACCGATCCGGGCTTCATGCTGGCAATCTGCGCGTCACTGATGAGCCGGGGAGCAGCGCGCCCCGGAATCAAAGCAGTCGTGATGACAATGTCCTGCTTGGCGATATGGCTCGACACCAAAGCGGCCTGCGCGGCCTTATACTCGTCGGACATTTCGGTAGCATAGCCGCCCGCGCCTTCGCCCTCGATGCCCTTCACGTCCTCAACAAAAATCGCCTTGGCCCCAAGCGACTCGATCTGCTCGCGCGTGGCGGAGCGGACATCGGTGGCCGAAACCTGCGCGCCCAAGCGCCGCGCGGTGGCAATCGCCTGCAAACCCGCCACGCCGACACCCATCACGAACACGCGCGCGGCGGTGATTGTGCCCGCCGCCGTCATCATCATCGGAAAGGCGCGGCCATATTCGGCGGCCGCATCGAGCACGGCCTTGTAGCCCGAGAGATTCGACTGCGACGAGAGGATGTCCATGCTTTGCGCGCGGGTGATACGCGGCATGAACTCCATCGCCAGCGCCTCGATGCCAAGGGCGGCGTAGGCGTCGACACGCGCGCGCCCCTCTTCTTTGGTTGGGCCAAACGGGTTCAACCCAGCGACCAGCCAAGCCCCCGGCGTTATCCCCTTGAGGTGCTCAGGCATCGGCCCCTGCACCCCCAGAATGATGTCCGCGTTCGCCAGCGTCGATTCGCGATTGCCGATGACAGCGCCCGCCGCCTCATAATCCACATCCGCGATGCTGGCGTTGCGCCCTGCCCCGCTTTCAACCGCCAGTTCCGCGCCGAGCGCCTTGAACTTCTTCACCGTTTCCGGTGTGGCCGCCACGCGCATTTCGCCCGTCGTCGACTCAGTCAGAACCGCGATTTTCATGGCGTTAATGTATCAAATAAATGACGAGCGCCGCCACCAAAAACGCCCCGACTCCACCCCATTTGAGGAGTGACATAAACCCTGAGAAAGTTCCCTGCGCCGCTTCAATATTGCTATCAGAATTCGCCGATGCTGCCATATTAGCCTCCCATACTTGATTAGACCCCTAGCTTAACCAGCCCAGCTGTGATGCTCAAGCGTTAAGAATCGTTACAGCTTAATCAGGTCTTTACGCCTCAGCGCTACGATACGATTTCAACTGATGTAATGAGACCCAATGACCCCGAACGGCACCCGATTGTTTTTACTCGTTTGCGCCGATCTCGCACAAACACGCGCGCTGGGCACCGCTGCAACGCGCAACCACTGGCGAATGATCGACGCGCGCGATGCCGAAAATGCGCTCGCGCACCTCGGCACCCACGACGGGATGATGCTTGACGCCATCGTCGTAGCGCCGGATGTTTCCGCACAGTGTATGGCCGACATTGTCTCACAGCGGCCGGCGTTACCAATCATCGCGCTCACTGAAGCCATGCCAAATGCATTGGCGGCATTGCGAGCCGGCGCGATCGACACCCTCGCCGTCCCCGCATCACCAGAGCATATCCTGCGCGCATTGTCGGCCACCGTTGGTAATAGCTGCCCTGTTGCTTGGCGTTCATTCAGCGAGAAACTGGATTGCCGGCTGGGGTTTGAGGACATCGTCGGCGCCGATCCTGTGTTTAGGACAACGCTAGCAAAAGCCGCAAAGGCGGTAAGATCGCGCGTTCCGGTTTTAATCGAGGGCCCGCCGGGGGTGGGCAAACAGATGATCGCTGCCGCCATCCATCGCGCGAGCCCGCGCGGAAAGCGGCCGCTGTTCCATGTGGACTGCGCGACAGCGTCCGCAGCCTCACTCGATTCGGACCTGTTTGGGCATGAGCAAGGCGCCTTCACGGGCGCGTTCGCGCGCCAGATCGGCAAGGCTGTAAATGGCAATGACAGTTGTTTGATCCTCGAAAACATTGATCAATTGCCCGCCACGCTGCAACTAAAAATGCTGGAGTTGGTTCAATTTGGTCGAGTGCATCCCGTTGGCGCGCGCGCTGCGGTGCTGGTCGATGTCCGGATCATCGCGACGAGTGCAGTGTCGCTTGCCGACCGCGTGCGTGCCCACCATTTCCGTGAAGACCTCTATGATCAACTCAAAGCGGTGGCGCTCACGGTCCCCCCTCTGCGTGCGCGAGTAGCGGACATCAGCCCTCTGGCCCGCCATTTTCTGGCGCAGATTGCTGAGCTCCCCACAATGCACCCCGTCGGAATCACCAGTGCGGCACTCGAAATGCTGAACAGTGCGCCGTGGCCTGGGAATGCACGGCAGTTGCAAAGCGTGCTTTTACGCGCTGCGTTGAAATGCGACGGCGACACGTTGACGACTGCCGACTTCCCATCGCTCGCTACGCAATTGCTTGGCAACATCCCGAGTCCCTCTGCGCATCAGGCGCGCGACAACAGTGTGGCGTTGTTTGCGCCCGACGGCCATATGCGGCCACTCGCAGCGATTGAGGCTGATGTGATGCGGCTGGCAATTGGCCACTACCATGGGCGAATGACCGAGGTTGCGCGGCGGCTGGGTATCGGTCGATCGACACTTTACCGGAAATTGGTCGAACTTGGCATTTCAGACGCCGCCTAATCACCGCTTGCTCTGCACCCCATATTTGCGATATTTGCGCGCCATGAACAGCCATGAAATGATGACCATCCGCAAGGCGGGTGATGACGACGATACCGATGCGAACATCGCGACCAAAACGCGTGCCAAAACCAAAAAGCCCTCGCTTTACCGGGTGCTGATGCTCAATGACGATTACACGCCGATGGAATTTGTCGTGTTGGTGCTCCAGCGCTTTTTCCGCATGAATATGGAAGATGCAACGCGGGTGATGCTCCATGTGCACCAAAAGGGAGTCGGGGTGTGCGGCGTGTTCAGCTACGAAGTCGCCGAGACCAAGGTGACCCAAGTAATGGACTTTGCCCGCGAGCATCAGCATCCGTTACAATGCACGCTTGAGAAGGCGTGAGGGTTTGGAGTGCGGGGCAAAGTTGACAAAGTTGACACTTATGCAGCCCAAACGCACGCCCCCAAGCCGTTGGTGAACGCTCAGCGCACTAGGGTTGGGGGAGAAGCGTAAGCACATAATTTGACAAATTAACCCATATGGTGAAATATGTCAATGGCGGGTTACGACCCCAAGCGGGCATTGAACCGACGTGAAATCTCTGACATCCTAGGACGATGAACGATCACTTAAATGACAGCTTAGGAGCTATAGTCTCGGCCAAGGAGAGTGAGCCACTCCTTTATGCCGCACGTAGCGAGCCTGTAGATACTTGCGACAGTGGTTGGCAGTTTAGCGCCGATCCACTGGGCGGAGGTGAGGCTGATGAGGCCCAGATTTGGGCTCTTAATGAGGTGCTTGAGCAAGAGCCATCGTTGCGACGGTTCATTGATTTGCCCGCAGGCACTATTCTAAGCAGGACTTGTATTGGAAATGAGTGGCAAAAGATTTCTGTTTAGCCAACGCCCCCTCAGTGCCCAACCTCGTCCCTCACCCCACAACATCCGCTATCGCGCTATAAACCAAATCCAGCTCCTCAGCGGTCACGCAATAGGGCGGCATGACATAGATCACGTTGCCCATCGGCCGAAGGAGCAGTCCACGCGCGCGGAGGGCGGCGGCCATGCGCGGGCCGATGTCGTCGAGATAGCCGGGCGTGTCGGACACCACGTCCATTGCGGTGATCGTGCCGCATTGGCGCTTGTTGGTTAATTTAGGCGAACTCAGCGCGGCCAGCTGCGCGCTTTGCCGCTCGGTGAGCGCCGCGATCCGCTCGTGCACCGGCTCTTGCGCCCAAATTTCAAGATTGGCATTCGCCGCCGCACAGGAAATCGGGTTCGCGGTGTAACTGGAAGAGTGGTAAAACATGTCGGCACGGCTCGTGCTATAGTGGGCGTCGTAAATCGCGTCGGTTGCCAACGTGACCGCCAGTGGCAACGACCCCCCCGACAAGCCTTTCGAAAGGCACATAATGTCGGGCGCGATAGTGGCTTGCTGGCAAGCAAACAGCGTCCCCGTGCGCCCCCAAGCGGTCATGACCTCATCAAGAATGAACAGCACGCCGTGTCGTGCGCAAATCGCGCGCATTTCAGCCAAAATGATCGCAGGGTACATCAGCATTCCGCCCGCACCGCACACCAGGGGCTCAACGATGAACGCCGCTGGCTTTTGGCGGCACAGCGCCGTCAAGGCGTCAAGCGTCGCCTGCCCGTTGCCGACGGGAAAGGGCACGGTATCGACCTCAAAGAGCAACGGTGAATAGGCCTGATTGAAAACCCCACGCGCGCCGATCGACATCGCGCCAATCGTATCCCCGTGATAACTGTGCTCCATCACAATGATCCGGTGGCGTGGTTCGCGCCGGTTGCGCCAGTAACCAAGCGCCATTTTGAGCGCGACTTCAACCGACGTCGAGCCCGAATCAGAGAAAAAGCAATATTCCAGCGGCTCCGGCGCAAGTCTCACCAGCGTCCGTGCCAATTGCTCAGCCGGCTCGTGCGTCCAGCCTGCGAAAATGAGCTGATCGAGCGCCTCCGTTTGCGCACGAATCGCCGCCATAATTTTGGGATGGCAGTGCCCGTGTGTCGTCACCCACCACGACGATATGCAGTCCAACCATTTTTTGCCGTCGTCAGCATAAAGCCAAGCGCCTTCCCCTCTGGCAATCAACGGAATAGGTTCGTTCAGCCCATGTTGCGTAAATGCGTGCCAAACGGGTGAGCGTGTCATGCGAAATCATTAATATCAAAATTGAGCGCGAACGCCTTCGCTAACGATTCCGGCTCCAACGGGTACAGGCCGGGTAGCCGTCCGAGACGTCGCACACCCGAAAGGGCCGGGATGATCGCCTCATTGTCGGCGTGCGCATCGCCAACGAATGAGAGGCCGTGAATGGGCACGTTGCGCGCGCGCAAGGCCTCGATCGCGCTTAAACTATGACTGATGGTGCCAAGGCGCGTGGTGCAAACAACGATCACGGGGATTTGCCAATGTGCGAAAAGGTCAGCGCTTAAGAATGTCCGCGTGATCGGCACAAGGACACCGCCCGCACCCTCAACAATAAGCGGAGAGACGTGCGGCGGCGCTAGGGCATCAGCCGAGATTATTATCCCTTCCGCTTCCGCCGCCAAATGAGGCGAGGCCGCGAGCGTCAGCCGATACGCTTCGGGCAAAATATGGGCCAGCGGCACCCCTGATAGCCGCGCAACCGCCTCGCTATCTGTTTCGCCTGTTAGCCCTGCTTGCACGGGTTTCCAGTAATGCGCGCCCAGTGCACCAACGAGACCTGCGGAAAAAACTGTTTTGCCGATACCCGTCCCCGTGCCGGTGATGACGAAGCGGCTCACAGCGCGCCCGCCAGCACATCAACCAAGGCATCGACATCATCCGGGGTGGCATTCAGCGTCAATGAGACACGCAACCGCGCCCGTCCCTCCGCGACCGTCGGTGGACGAATACCGCGCACATCGAAGCCCGCCGCTTGGCATATCGCGGCCAAAGCCATCGTCCGGCCATTGTCGCCAATGATAATGGGCTGGATATGGGTAAGCGTCGCTGACAGTCCTAGTTTCGAGGTAAACTGTTGCCGAGTGTGGGCCACGAGTGCTGCCAGCCGAAACTGACGTTCAAGATTCCCGCCCACCTGCTGTAACGCGGCGCGCGCAACCGCGGCCGTAAGTGGTGATGGTGCGGTTGTAAATATGTAGCTCCGCGCGCGATTGATCAAAAAATCGATCACGACCGCAGGCCCACAAATCAGAGCCCCTTCACACCCAAGCGCCTTGCCAAAAGTATGCAACGTTATCACATTCTGCCGCCCCTCAAGCGACTCAGCGAGCCCCGCCGCTTGCGCGCCATAGACCCCAGTTGCGTGCGCCTCATCGATCAGCAGGATGGCCTCGTGAGTATCGGCTATGATGGCCAGCGCATCAAGCGGCGCAAGGTCACCGTCCATACTATAGAGACTCTCAACGGCTATCCAAATTTGCCCCGTGTGCCCTTGCGCCCGCCACACGCGGATCGCATCTTCGATGGCATCGGCGCTATTGTGTGCGACCTTGCTTGTTGCCGCCCGTGACAACCGCATCCCCTCATGCGCGCTCGCGTGAATAAGCTCGTCATAAATGACCAAATCTTCCCGCTGCGGCAGGGTGCCGAACAGCGCCAAATTCGCCAGATACCCGTTCGCAAAAAAAAGCGCGCGATCCGCACCGAACTGGGTCGCCGCTTCAGACTCCAAGGCTTCGTGTTCAGGATGGTTACCCCTGAGCAAACGTGAACCGCCTGCCCCCAGCGGCACACCGCGATTTAGCGCGAGTGCCGCTGCGTCGCGCAATACCGGCGACTGCGCAAGTGCAAGATAGTCATTTGACGAAAAATCAATGCCCGCTCTGGCAGCCAGCACACGCAACCGATTATCGTCGCTTAAATTGATGAGTTGTCGTTGCTGCGCTGTGAACATTTTAGGCTGTCGAATGTTCAACCAGCGGCTCGCTTCCCGCCGCCGCATCGAGCAAACGTCGCTCAAGCGACTTCAAACGCAGCGAAGCCGCTATTTTGCCACCAAACAAGTCGGTGACATAAAAAGTGTCGACCGCGCGTTCACCATACGTCGCGATATGCGCCGAATGGATCATTGCTTTGGACTCAAATAGCGCAAATGAAAGCGCATTGAGAAGTGCTGGCCGGTCGTGCGCGTTGACTTCAACAACCGTGTAACGATTTGACGCATTGTTATCGATCAGCACGTTCGGCGCGATCTGAAAGGCTTCAGCCCGCAGGCGCGGAGACGTTCGCGTCGCGAGCGCAACGCTCATTTTGTGGCGATTGATCAGCGCGTCTTCAATCGCATGTTCAATACGCATCAGCCTGTCGGGTTGGTCTATCGGCTTACCGAACGGATCTTGGACAAGGAAGTTATCAAGCGCCATGCCATCGCGGGTCGTGTGAATGCGTGCATCAATGATGCTCCCCCCCGCTAGATGGATCGCGCCCGCCACACGGTAAAAAAGTCCGGCATGATCACTCGCATAGACCGTTACCAAAGTGGCACCGCGCGCCGGATAGACCTGCGCCGCAATCGAGAGCGGACGCGCCCCGACGTCGGCAACTTGGCGCGCGTTGCGAGCGAGAATGTCATCGGGCTCGGCGATCCAATAGGCCTCGGGCAAGCGCTTAACATAAGCGGTAAAGGTCTCATCGTCCCAGTTTAGGTCATCGCGTAGCGCTGACTGCTTTGCTTCGACCCGTTCGATTCGTCCGCGCTGCTTGTGCCCAAGGCGGAGAACCTCCTCCGCGGCTTCGAACAAGTCAGTGAGCAACTGCCGCTTCCAACTGTTCCATATTCCCGGCCCAACCGCACGAATATCGACCACCGTGAGCGCGAGCAGCAGCCGCAGCCGCTCCGGACTTTGGACCATCTCGGCAAAATCGAGAATCGTCTTGAAGTCGGAGAGGTCACGCCGAAACGCGGTGTCGGACATGATGAGATGGTACCGTACAAGCCACGCGACCGTCTCGGTTTCAGCATTGGAAAGACCGAGGCGCGGGCACAATTTGAGTGCCACTTCTGCGCCTAAAATACTATGATCTCCGCCACGTCCCTTGGCAATATCATGCAACAGGACGGCCACGTAAAGTACACGCCGTGAAACGATCTGCTTCATAATCGCGCTGACGAGCGGATGATCGGCATTAAATTCTCCGCGCTCAATCTTGGCTAACAGCCCGATGGCGCGAATACTATGCTCATCAACTGTGTAATGGTGATACATGTCGAACTGCATTTGGGCGACGACGCGACCAAAATCCGGAACGAATCGCCCGAACACGGTCGCTTCGTTCATCCAGCGCAAAACGATCTCCGGGCTGTTTTTGCTCGTAAGCACGTGCATAAAATAGCCATTTGCGCGCGTATCAAGCCGCACGTTAGCATCTATCAATTTTGCATCACGATTTGCCGCACGCATGGCTTGTGGATGAATCTCCAAATCATGATCATTCGCGAGGGCGAACATCTCGATCAGTCGGACGGGATCTTGCTGAAACCAATCATCACGCGGGAGGGCGAGCCGCCCGCGATCGAGCACGAAACCATGCAACGACTTTGGCGTGCGCCGCAGACGGACAAAATCACCAAGTGCGAACCGGGTGCCCTTTTTAGCAAAGCTGTCGTCAAGATGGGCGAGGAACACGCCGGTCAAGTCGCCAACCTGCTTTGCGTTAAGGAAATAATGCTTCATGAAACGCTCAACCGCCGATCGCCCCGGGCGGTCGTTATAATGCATCCGCGCGGCAATCTCGCGCTGAACATCGAACGTTAAGCGCTCTTCCGCGCGCATTGCAGTCAGATGCAGATGACAACGGACCGCCAGCAAAAAATTCTCTGCTTTCAAGAACTGTCGCAGTTCGGCAGCCGAAAACAAGCCACGATCAGCGAGGTCGGATACACTGTTGACACGGTAAATGTATTTACCGATCCAAAACAGCGTCTGCAAATCTCGCAGGCCGCCTTTACCCTCCTTTAGATTCGGCTCGACCACGTAGCGGCTGTCACCCATGCGTTTGTGTCGCGCGTCGCGCTCCGCCAGTTTTTCGGTAATAAATGCGCGCGCGGTATCAGCCATGACCTCAAGGTCAAAACGCTTGGCAGCCTCATCATAGAGCGCCTGATCACCCCAAACATAGCGCGCCTCTAACAGTGCGGTGCGGATGGTGAGGTCGGACTTGGCCATCCGAATCATTTCGTCCAACGAGCGGCTGGAATGGCCAACTTTTAGCCCCATGTCCCAAAGCGTGTAGAGCATCGATTCGATGATTTGTTCGGACCATCCCGTTTGCTTGTAGGGCGTCAAAAACGCGATATCGACATCGGAAAACGGTGCCATTTCAGCGCGACCGTAGCCGCCGACCGCCGCTAACGCCAACCGTTCGGATGCGGTGGGATTGTTGAGCGGATAGAGACGTTGGACGGTAAAATCGAATATCAACCGCAGCAACTGGTCGGTCAGAAACGCCTGCGCATTCGCGACCATCCGCCCTTCGGTGGGATGATCTGCCAAACGTCGGGCGATTTCTTCGCGGCCAGCGGTTAATACCGGCCGCAAATGGTCGACCAAAACCACACGCAATTGCTCCGGCGACTGTGCGCGTGCGCTCGCCAACGCCTCCGAAACCGCACGACGATCAATTATCGCGCGTTGGTTTACCGGCGCATCAGCCATCAGACTCGCTGGTTCCTGCAAGCACCTCAGATGCACAAATACCCGACCGATGCAGGAGGAGCACGAGATCGTGCACCGCCTTGCTCAAATACATAATCTCTGTTTCGCGCAGTTGGTCCAGCTTTTGATGAAGGTGCTCGACTTCAAGCTCGGCCTTCACATTCACTTGATGATCGGTTTCTGCTGCTCGTCGATCAATTTCTGCCTGACGGTTTTGACTCATCATGATGAAAGGCGCTGCATATGCCGCTTGAAAGGATAATGCGAGATTGAGCAGAATGAAGGGGTAAGGATCCCATCGCCAAGCGAGCACCGCGATGATGTTGAACGTAATCCATGCTGTCAACAAGATCGATTGAATAATGATAAAAGGCCAAGAACCCATTGTCGCTGCGACTTTATCGGCGATACGCTGCCCCAAAGTCAGCTCATGCGGCGGCGCTTCGTGCGCAAACACCTCACGTAATTGCCGCCGTGCACAGCGTAAGTCATCGAGCAACTTTGCTTCAGCTTCGTGCAATCCGTTTTGAATATTTTCAAGAGCGATCATAACGTCTCCAACCTCGATAACCTGTCCGTATCGATAGGCTTCGACGAGTGCAAATGATTAGCGCGCAGGCCTAACGTCATCAACGGCGTTAGCGCGTACATCGAGATCGGCAGCTGCTTGGTTAAGCTCTTCCGCCTGTGCTTTGGTTACACCGCCCACACCCGGAGCGTTTGGCGAAGGGCCGCATCCCGCGAGGCAGGCGGACGCGATAAATATGCACAATAAGCGCAGTGCCATTTTGAAGGCTCCGATGGGCGCTCTCAAATCATGTTCGGTGACGGAATACGCATCAGGCACCAAATGAAAAGGGCCACTCCCGAAGGAATGGCCCTAACCAATTAGCCTAGGCTAGTAAGACGAGCTTACTTAGTTGCGTTTGCAACCGTGTTGCCCATCGCATCCGTTGCGTTTGCAACAGTGTTGCCCATGGCATCAGTTGCGTTTGCAACTGCGTTGCCCATGGCATCCGTTGCGTTTGCAACTGCGTTGCCCATGGCATCCGTTGCGTTGGTTACAGTGTTGTCAACAGCGACCGTGTTGTTAGCTGTGCAAGCTGCAAGGCCGAGTGCTGAAACGAGAACGAGTGAAAGTGCAATGGTCTTCTTCATGGTAGGATCCCTCCTGTTAAACCGTCAAAGTGGCGGTCAGCGCGGAAAGGCAGTATACCCCCTCGGACCGGTGATCGATTCCCTAACGAGTCATGAACGGCTTGGCAATACCCCATTAACAGGGTGTGCAATCGATTTGACGGATATGAATTCAGTTGATCGCATATAAAGAAATGTTTATATGCTCCAATATGTCGATCACGGTTGAAATATTTCGTGCGCTTTCTGACCCCACAAGGCTCAGAATTGTGACACTTTTGCGCTCGATGGAACTCTCCGTCGGCGAACTGGCGCAAGTTCTCGGTCAAAGTCAGCCACGTGTTTCGCGCCATGTTAAAATTTTGTGCGATGCGGGATTGGCGACGCGGCGGCGCGAGGGCAGCTGGGTCTTTCTCGTGCCTGGGGACCCGATTCGCCTAACGCCCATCCTCTCGGCGATCGATCAATTGAACCTGCTTTCAGGCGACGATCACTGGTCAATCGCTGACAGTGCCAGGCTTGCTGCCGTTCGCACCGACCGCGCGCTGTTTGCGGAGCGCTATTTCGCCGACCACGCCGAGGAATGGGATGCCATTCGCTCACTGCACATCAGTGATAGCGATGTTGAACAAAAATTGATTGGGGCTTTTACAAACCGTGAGGTTGGCCGTCTGGTCGATGTCGGCACGGGCACTGGCCGTATGATCGAGCTTTTTGCGTCGCGCGCGACGCATTGCGCGGGTATTGATCGCAGTCCCGAGATGTTGAGGCTGGCACGCGCGAAACTGACTGAGCGCGGCATTGGGCACGTCGATTTGAGGCAAGGGGACATCCACATGCTTCCGATGGACGACGCAACAGCGGACACCGTAATCCTTCACCAAGTTTTGCACTATTTGCCGGCGCCCGACGTCGCCATCGCCGAGTTAGCGCGGATCGCAACACCACTCGGATCCGTCGTAATCGTTGATTTTGCCTCGCATAATGTCGAAGAACTCCGCGACCGTGACGCCCATGCGCGGCTCGGCTTCTCTGATGAGCAGATCGCCAGTTGGTTTGATGCCGCCGGGCTGGATGTCGATTTTTCTGACGACCTGCCAGGCAACCCCCTCACCGTAAAAATTTGGCGCGGGATAAAGCGTCCTTCCACTCAAAAGGTATCGATATGACATTTTCGCTCAATCCGCTCGAAGAAGCCCGTCGTGCCCTCGACGCGCCGCTTTATGCCGATTTAGTGGGCGACGCTGAAGTGTCGTTCGAATTCTTTCCTCCTAACACCGAAAAAATGGCGGAAACACTCTGGGGTGCCGTCGAAACACTCACCCCGCTCAAGCCCCGATTTGTATCGGTAACCTATGGTGCCGGCGGCTCGACGCGCGAGCGCACGCACGCCACCGTTGCACGAATTGCCCAAGAAACGCCGCTGTCCGCCGCTGCTCACCTGACGTGCGTTAACGCTAGCAAGGCTGAAATCGCGGAAATCGCAAATGCCTATTGGGACGCTGGCGTCCGGCACATTGTGGCGTTGCGTGGCGATGCGCCCGCCGGTGAGGACTATGCGCCGCATCCCGACGGATATAAAGGCGCGGCCGAATTAGTAGCAGGGCTCCGCGCGTTGCATCCGTTTGAAATATCGGTGAGCGCCTATCCAGAGGTGCACCCGCAAGCTGCATCGCCGCAAGCGGATCTGGACGCGCTGAAAGCCAAGCTCGACGCCGGAGCGACACGGGCGATCACGCAATTCTTCTTTTCACCCGAGGCCTTTTTTCGCTTTCGGGACAAAGTGGCGGCGGCAGGTATTCGTGCTGAAATCGTGCCCGGAATTCTTCCCGTCTCAAATGTGGCGACGACACGCCGAATCGCGGCGCAATGTGGCACGGCGATTCCTGCATGGATGGATCGCTTGTTTGAAGGACTCGATGACCACCCCCCGGCGCGGCAATTGGTTGCGGCAACGGTAGCGGCAGAGATGTCACGGCGGCTCTATGCTGGTGGTGTCCGTCATTTTCACTTTTACACGCTCAATCGGGCCGAACTCAGCTATGCGATCTGCCACCTGCTGGGCCTTCGCGGAGACCGCAAATGACGATAACGACTTCCGCCCGCCAACGTCTGCTCGCCGAAGCCAAGAAGCGCATCCTCATTACCGATGGCGCGTTCGGCACCGAAATTCAGAACTGGAAGCTGAGCGAAGCCGATTATGCGGGGTCGCTTGGGCTGGCGAAGGATCAGAAGGGCAACAATGATATTCTCGCGCTGACGAAGCCCGAAGTGCCCGAGTCGATCCATCGCGCTTATTTCGCGGCGGGGGCAGACATTGCCGAGACCAACACCTTCTCCGCCAACCGCATCTCGCAGGCGGATTATGCCGCCGAGCATCTGGTGCGCGAGATCAATCTGGAATCCGCCCGCCTTGCCCGCCGGATCGCGGATGAGTTTGAGGCGAAAGACGGCCGCCCACGCTTTGTGGCTGGCGCGGTGGGGCCGACGAACAAAACGCTCTCGCTCTCGCCCGATGTCAACGACCCCGGCTTTCGCGAGATTGACTTTGATTACCTCAAGACCGTGTATCGCGAGCAGGTTGATGCGCTGATCGAGGGCGGGGTGGATTTCATCCTGATTGAAACGATCTTCGACACGCTCAACGCCAAGGCCGGGATTATGGCCGTTCTGGAGGCGCAAGCGGATTTGGGGCGCGACGTGCCGATCATGCTCTCGATGACACTCACCGACCTCTCGGGCCGCAACCTCTCGGGCCATACTGTCGAAGCCTTCTGGCATGCGGTGCGCCATGCCAAGCCCGTCACCATCGGCCTGAATTGCTCGTTTGGCGCAGAGCAGCTCCGCCCGCATGTGAAGGTGCTGAGCAATATCGCCGATACGCTGATCATGATTTACCCCAATGCCGGTCTGCCCAATGATCTGGGTGAGTATGACGAGCTGCCGCCGACCACGGCAGGCCTTGTGCATGAATGGGCAGCGGCTGGGCAGGTCAACATCCTCGGCGGCTGCTGCGGATCGACCCCCGCGCACATCAAAGCGATTGCCGATGCGGTAAAGGGGCTGCCCGCGCGACAGGTGCCTGTGCCGCCGGTTGTAACGCGGTTGGCGGGGCTTGAGCCAATGA
>Ga0209583_10000318_pt1 | contig 15203 bp, 11 predicted proteins | sample Str014_FD_187201 | JGI IMG/M metagenome (GOLD analysis project Ga0209583, IMG submission 187201) | Freshwater sediment microbial communities in response to fracking from Pennsylvania, USA - Straight Creek_MetaG_SC_2014 (SPAdes) (version 2) | ecosystem: Environmental > Aquatic > Freshwater >... | reverse complement strand
TTGCGGGGCACACTGCGCGTTTTGTCTTCGGAGGCGCCCGACCTTGCGCTGGACGTTGTGGACACGTACACCGATAATCCAAGCGATCGGTTCGGCCTTTTGCAGGCCATGGTAAAAGACTGTATCCGGCAAAAGGGAGTTGATTTTGCGCGTTCCTGTTTTTCTCAAAAAACGACTTCCGAAAAGCTAGACGGAGGTTATGCGGCGATTGCGTCCGCCGTTGCGGCGGCCGATCCGAGCGAAGCGAGTGGTTGGTTACGCAGGATTTCAAACCCTGGGCTCCGTGACGCGGCGACCGCCGCAGTCATTACGCAGCTCACTGCTTCTAGTCCCGAGATCGCATCGAAGTTTGTGGCTGATTTGATCGACTTGTCGCCGGGCGCGGCAAACGAGGGGCTGACACTCGCGCGGCTTGAGCGAACGGTACAACCCTGGGCAAAGAAGGACCCGCCAGCCGCCTTTTCATTCGTGTACTCGCTCAACTCCCTGTCCTCACCGGGACGCAAGGAGTTGTTGCAGCGGCTGGCCTTTTATTGACGCGCCGCGGACGAAGTCGGTGGTACCGATTTGTCGGGCGTAAGAGATTTAACCGCGATGAAACAGGATTTCGGCAAAAAAGGGCTCGGATTGCTCGGCTAGGCGGCTCGCTTCGCTCTGGGCGCGCAAGAGATCGTAACGCAATCTTCCGCTCTCGATCTCTTGCTCGAGTACGGCGCGCAATGTCTCGGCCAATGCGCGCGTATCAGATTTAGCGATACGGCGGCTGGTTGAACTTAGGACGTCTTCTTGGTTTTGGTAGGCGGCAACAAGCTTGGTGGAGAGGGCGGCAAGGTAGTGCATGGTGAGAGGAAAACGAGAAGGCGCACCTTTATGCCGAAGGCCCCACGTTTCAATGAAAGGTTATTCACAAATTTCCGACAGGCTTACGGGAACGGGGTGTAATACCCATGGGCGCGCGGATACCTTGCGGTTTGACTTGCTGGTTAGTGTTGTCTTGCAAACGCCCAAACGGGCAAACGAATGGCGTGTGCGCTGGCTGAGCGAGGAAGGCGCGGTCAAGGCGCATAGGGAAGATCGGTTTGGCGGGACGGCTGGGCGTTGACGAGATACGGGAAACAAACTTCCGAGAGCCGATTGAGCCGAAAGGGTTTTGCGATTACGGGCACGCCCCAGTCTGCAATTTGTTGATCAAGCTCTTTGTCTCCCGCGTGACCAGTCATAAAGACAAAACGTTTGATGGCACGGTGGTCCATTTCTTTTAGGCGTTCGTAAAGTTCGGCGCCCCCCATGATAGGCATGCGAATATCCGACACGATCAGATCGTAGTGCTTACGGGAGATAGCCTCCAGTGCCTCGGCGCCATTTTGCGCAAGATCGACCGAGCAATTGAAACAGCTGTGGAGCATTTCCTGCAGGACATTGCGCAACACGTCTTCGTCATCGACGACAAGAACCTGCGCGAGAGAATTGCTTTTGAAGGGACTCTTCGAGTGTGAACTCGGTGGCAATGACGCGGGCGGCAGTTCCGAACCGATGGGCAGTGTGATCGTGAAAATCGAGCCGACCCCCGGCTTGCTCGAGACCGCAATATCCCCGCCCAGAAGCCGCAAAATGGTGGTGCAGATGCTCAGGCCGAGTCCCGTCCCGCGATCAGGCCCCTTTGTGGTGAAAAAAGGATCGAAGATGCGCCCGATGATATCGTCAGGTATACCGATGCCGGTATCTGAAACCGATAGGTTGGCTGAGGTTTCCGTGGCCCAAATCCGCAATTCGATTTTGGGCGTTGGCCTGCCTGCCATCGCTTGCAGGGCATTGATCGCCAAATTGATCACTACCTGTTTCAATTGGGCGAAATCGGCCAGTACGGGCACAGGGACGTCCGGGATAATTGTGTTCACCGCACACCCGCTGTCGCGCAACTGGAACTTGAGCATGGTCATCGACTCCGCCAAGACCTGACATAAGTCGATCAATGCCGGTTTTTCGGAAACCGGCTTTGAAAGCTGGAGAAGCTGCCTAATAATGTGCGCTGCTTCTTCAAGGCTGTGCCCGATGTTTTGTGCGTAATTCTGGATACGTTGATTTTTCTCAAGCTTCAGCAACTCGGCGAAGCCAAGCACGGGCGTGAGTTTGTTGTTCAATTCGTGGGCGATGCCGCCGACCATGGTGTCGAGCAAAAGTTGTTTTTCTTGCCGAATCATGAGATTCTCAAGAGCGCGGCGTTCGGTGATATCGTCGAAACAAGCGGAGATCTGGCCAGTTTCTTGTATCCAACTCGTGGTGACGCGAAATCTTCTGGGGCCACGTCCTGGCAAGTCCAGGAGGTATTCATGCACGAGGGGCAAACCATCGGGGTTATGCTCGTGCGCGGCGAGCATCGTCAGGAAATTGTGGCGCTCGTGCGCCTGCAGGCGTTGCACGAGGCGAGCCGAGCCGTCGCTGTTGCCGAACGCGAGCAATTCCGTTAGCCGACGGTTGCAGGTTTGGAGCATTCCCCTAACATCGAGCAAAGCTACCCCCAGCGAATGGCTTTCGAATAGGGCCTGGTAGAGTGCCTGCGACTGGCGCAACGCACTGTTGGCCTGGAAAAGCTCGAGATTCTGTTTCCGCGTAGCCTCGTGCTGTCGATAGAGCTCAGCGAATTGGTCGGCCACCAGTCGCGATTGCAGTTGGACGAGTTTGCGCGCGCCGATGAGTCCTTTGAGTTTCCCCTCGGTATCGATCAAAATGACATCTTCGTAGAATGCTTCGCCTTCTCGACCAAAAGCGGCTTCCAACATGGCGCGGATGGGCGTGTTTTCCTTGATGAACAACGGTTGTGGGACCAAGGCCTGTGCCACCGGCGTGTCGCTATACAAAGCAAAGCCATAACGAGAGCCTAGAATGAAGCCGACGCGGTTGCGCGCGCAAAGCCCCAATACGGTTTCGCCGTCCAACACGGCGAAGAAATCCACCAGGTGTTCGCGAAAACGGGAGTGCGCCTGGCCCAGGGTTTGGAGCGAATCGATGGTTATACGATGTTCGACCAATTTTGCGAGATCGATGGCTTCGGCCGGAAGTGGAATCGGGTCCGACCCGAAAATCCGAGGAGGCGGGATCTTGGTCTTGAGTGCCGCTTCGTCTAAAGGACTGCGGCTGGCAATCGATGGGCTGGAATCGTGCATGGACTATTCCACACTCACGGTCGGGCATCGGAAGGCGATTCGGTGGTGTTACGACTAGGTGAATTTATACAATCACTTGCAGTAGGGGTATTCCTGGAGAATGAATCGATGAGCGGCTGGCGATTCGTGCGGAAAATTTTTCATCACGCACCCACGTTTTGGCGGCAAATATTCTGGAATGCATGTCGAATGCCATGGTCGATAAAAAGATACTATCGGGCCAATATACCTCCCTGTGATCCCATCGGCAATTACCCGACCCAAATATAAGAGATAACTCTACAGCGCGTTCTTGACAATTTATGCTATCTTTATGCACACCTGATATAATATGAATCAAAATCGCTTCTTCCTTCTCCTGTTTTGTGCGTTGGGCATGGCATCGTTACTTTCGGCCCAGACGATTACGTTTGCGCAGTTTACTCAAGTGAACCCAGACAAGTCGCTGGTGTTTGACAATGGGCAATTCAACTCGGCGTCCTTCAATACCACCGATACGACCACCGGCGTCGATGTCCAGTTTCGCTATAATGATCAACTCAGCTTCACGGGCGCTTTGAGTGCCCTCGATGGTATGCAGGACGCGCGGATGACCCTAAAATCCACCGTGCAGACACCGGCCACCAGCAGCGACTTCGGAACCCTGCGAATCCAACCAGTTGATAGTGGAGTGATTGAGTTTAAGCGTGCGACCGCCATCGATGGGAAAGATCTTCTTTTGGCCATTCACTTTACCGGAGCCTACCTGGTAGATTTCGGCTCGTCGGGTAGTCTGTTTGCAGCTGAAAATGCCAACAGTACCATTACCTATACGTCCGACTTTTTGAACTTCGATCCCACAACTCCCGAAAACTGGTCCCTCGGCCTGTCGGGTGTCAGTCCGGTCGCGATTCAGGCCCCGAATCAGCTCTTAAGCAGTTTCACCGCCTCCACGGCGGGTACTTTCGATGCGAATGCTACGGCCATTCCTGAACCCGCCACCTATGGGTTACTTATGGGGCTTGCTGCTCTCATTGCCGTGATTCGGTGGCGCTCGCATTCGGCCAGGCACTCGGTCGTGTGATTGAGCGGGCAGTTCCGAATTAGAGCTACATTCAGCAGCGAGGCGGGGCGATGAATTCTATATTGTAACGAAACTGTAGCATATTTTGTCGGCGACTTTTTCCCTGATTGTAACAATACTGCTGCATTGCTGACACGTGGCTTACTCACAATTTGGTGTTCTGATGGAACCACGAATTGTGAAACGAACGTATACCCCGGCACTTGCTACGGCCCGCTCTAGGCGGGCCTAGGCTGTTTATTATCATGAATCCTCAGGTCCAGAGAATTGGCGTAGCCGCAATTACCGAAAATCTGCTCAAGCGCAAATGGTCGGCCATCATCTTGCGGCACTTAAATCGCGGCCTAAACGACCCACAAGAAATCGCTAAGAAGGAATCGAGCATCTCGCCAAAAGTCATGAGCGAGCGCCTCCGCACCATGGTGCGTTATGGGCTGATTGCCCGTTTTCCGCGTCCCGCACCTTCCGAAGTGATCGAGTACCGGCTGACTAGCTTGGGAAAAAAGATTCTCGAGATGATCGACACGATCAACACGCTGGACCGTCAGATGCGACAAGGTCGGTTCAAGCAATCGCACAAGCGTGACGATTTTTCGGACGAACCGGTTCCTGATGGTTCGGATCCGTTTTCCCCCGACCATCGGCCTGTCGATTCTTCAGTGCACGACTGAAAAGAGGAATTTCATGGGTGAAGCAGGGATTGATTGGTGCTGGCTTGGTGACCTCTCGAAAACGGTTCTCTCGTTTCGCGATGCACGGTATCGGCCCAGTTTGTGACATCAAGGTTACGGCAGGGTGACATAATGGAGAAGTCCTTGATTTGATTTGAATCGGCCGGACCGGAGTGGCAACGGACCTAGCCTGTCTTGAGCGCTTTTTAACCTAAACTCCGATGATAAGCTCCGTCTCTCCCTGGTTAGTGCAGCCATGCGGATCGCCTGAAACGCGCCGCGGTGGTTCGCCTAGACGATTTCTGCGGGTCCGTCGTGGAAACGTGAATACAAAGGGAGTGCAAATCGCTTCATGCCTGACGATATGCGCCGTCCGTGTCGTCGGCGTGACGCTGGCGTTGGCGATAGGTTCGATTGCGCGGGCCGATGGGGCATTCGGTCTCGATCATCCCGTAGCTGCTTCGGTTCAGCTGCAACAGCAGCACTTGGTGCAATTATTTCAGGAGAAATTGAAAGATAACCGTCCTGAAGTGGCCGACCGTGCCCGCACGGAATTTCTGGAGTTTCTGCGGCGCAGTTCGCCGCTCGCCTCCGAGAATTTTATCAATGGGAAAATGGACGACGATGAACTCGAGTCTCGCGTAAATGTTTTTTTGCGGGATCGTCCGGCGCTCACGGGAGCGGTGACGAGTGTCGAGGGCGGCGATCCTCGCAAGCAGGTCGCGGAATTGTTGCGTCATGACTCTGCCGGCGCTGGCACGGAGGGGGAGCGGTTGGCACTGGCCGATCGTTTTCTCGAACGGCTTGGCCAACGCAGTCCCACTGCTCATGCTGAGTTGTTGCAGGGCAAGATGTCACCCGAGGAGCTGCAATCCCGGGTCAATGTGTTCACGGCTGACCTACGGACAGAGGCGGCGGCGGCTCCGGTTGATCCCAAGGCGGCTGAGGTGAAGGTTCTAGTCGATGCGTTTGTGAAGGCTAATTTCGGCGAGCAGGCCAACGACATGATTTACCGGGCTCAGATCGAGGCTGGCGGCGTTAGGCGGGAATGTGTCGTCTTCCGAAAACGTCCTGGGAAGATCCGCATGCACATCGTTGACGACGGACTGGTGATTGGCATCCTAGGCTTTGACGGGACAACTGCTTGGCGCCAGCAACCGGGCAAAGCTGGCGTCCCGGCTACGACGACCGAAGCGGCGACGCTCAGGCAGTTGGCGCGTTTCGACGATCCCTTGGTCGATTATCGCGAACATGGCACCGAAGTGCAACTCGCGGAAAAACCGGAAAAAGGCCCCTTTCAATTACACATTCGTGAGAGCGATGGAGCCGAGCTCATCGCGGCAATCGATCCCGTGACCTATAACGAGGTCTCTCTGCGCACGCGTCAGGCAGACGGAAAATGGCGCGAACTTCGCTTTAGTGACTATCGGAAACTCGGTGCGTTGAATCTGGCCTATGTGCAGGAAGACTGGGAAGACGGCGCCCTGCGCTCCACGACTCGGATCACCGACGCGAGGATCGATGCCGGGTTGATCGACCGATTTTTTGTCCGCCCGCTCGATCGAGTGCTGAGCTACATGGATTTTATGGGAGGCCTGGCTGCGATCAAGGCTCAGCAGAGGCAACAGCCGCCCGCCCTTAAGTCATCATCACCCGGAGGTGTCCGTTGAATTCCACCGATCCCGTCGCTACGTCCCAATCGTTCAAAAACGAGTCTCTTGGTGTGCCGCCGGCGAAATGGTGGGGCGGATTCGTGATTGCTGGCGATCCGCCCCAGCGACGACTCGTCTTCAAGTGGGGGCGTATCTTTGGCGTACTCGCTTCGTTGCTCCTGGTCGGTTATCTCGGCCTCACCACCGCCCTATGGGGTTATTATTCCCTCTATCGAAAAATTCCCGGTGTGAACTGGATTGACGTGGTGGTACTACCCCGATTTTCAAGGGTGCAGGCTGCCATCGGCGATTATTATTACAACGACGCAAAACAGTTCTGGACGAAACAGGACTATATGCGCGGGATCATGACCGCTCGGGCCGCCGTGCAAAAGGCGCCGGATAATCTCGAGGCGCGGCTTTTCCTGGCAGGTTGCTGGTTTCAAGTTTCCCGTTTTGACGAGGCATTGAGGGCGCTGCAGGGGGGGATCGAATCCCACGCGGCTGATCCTAAACTGCAAACGGCGTTGGTTGAGGTCTGTCTCCGGTCCGCGCATTATGACGACTTGTTAAAGTTGTTGCGCGTGGAGCTGCCTAGCCACGGGGCGCGGCCGCTCAGCGGGAACGAAGTCAGTTTCAAATTGGCCGAAGTGCAGGCGGTGCTGGAAACAGCCGGCCCGGTGGAAGCTGAGACGACGGCCGCTCGCTACCCCGGCTTGGCCGAGAAGCCCGTCGCCGCTCCCCTAATTTCGAGAATCGATTGGGAGTTGGACCGGCACGATGTAGCTTTCGAACGGTTGCGGAGCGCGCGTGAACGCGCGGCGAACGATCCCGCAGAGCCAACAATCCAGGACGCATACATAGACATGGCCTTGCGTTTGCAGAAAACCGACGAAGCCCGCGCGGCGGCGCAGTTTTTCATCAATGGCTATCCTAATCTTGTATCCGCGCAATTGCGCTTTCTCGAAACCCATGGCTCGCGACAAGGTCTGGATCAAAGCCCATGGTTGCATGAGTGCATGCGCTTTCTGGTGCAAAATCGCCAGACCCCGGCCGCCCTTGGCCAACTAGCTAGTCTGGCTGCGATGCAGGGTTGGACGGATCTTGCCTTCCTACTTTATCAAAATTCTCTCCAGGAGAATCTTACCGGGTTCCCCTTTGCCGTTTATTACATCGGCAGCCTCGTGAAGACCCGAGACTATGCCACGGCGGAAGGAGTCTGGCGCGAACTTCTGGTGCATAACAGCGCGCAGCTTTCAGCGGCCCCCTATCTAGAGGCGATGGTGAACTGGGGGGCGGGCCGCGAGTCGGAAGCGATGCAGGTCATCGAACGACTACGCCGCGAAACCGAAAGCAACAAATCGCGTCGCCATAGCCTCGAGCAGATTTTTCGCTCCTTTGGCTTTCCCAAATTGGCCGACCAGTTGGTTGCCGCTAAAACGACTGCGCATACCGGTATCGATGAATAATGAGCTGCTATCGATACCTTGAGCAAAGTTGGAATTTGGAACGAGTAACAAGAATGAATTAGGTGCGGCTACCGCATTTTAAATTAGGCGATAGCCGGCGATTCCAGCAGGGTTTTAATGTGGGACTCAGGAAGGATGGAACGAACCAGTTCGAAATGGTTTCCAGCTTAGCAGGTACGGTAGAGTACCAATATAGCACCACTGGTACCTGGGGTTTCGACCTGATGACAGTAACCGGCATAGCTGTTCCTGAACCAGCAGCTTCGCAGCCGTTCTCGGCGGTTTAGCGCTAGCGTTTGTGATTTTCCGTAGAATAATGCTGGCACGGTAGACGCGGCAAAAAGAGACTACCCCTGTGCTAGCTAACTCACTACAGCTTCATGAGAAACAACGTAACGATGGCTGCGCTCGGGGGGATAAGACTCGGAAGGAATTGGTTGCCGGAGGAAACAGTGGGTGCATCACCGACAAACAGGTTGTCGGCTGCCGCTGAAGTTGACACGAAAGTGTTGTTTAGAAGAGCGAAACCATTCAGACTCTTGTATGCAGCCCTTAGGGATGGAATCAGCGTCTTATCTGCCGGCAATGGCGAAATATATTGGCTATAGTCGCCAAAGTGGCGTATTTTTTGGCTCTGGTTTAATTGAAACGTGCAGTTCTCTACTACGATTAGTCCCGGATAGTCGAAGTTGAGAAAATTGTTGCTACTCCCATTCGACGTGAAACGGACATGATCAAGGTCCAGGAAAACCATGCTGCAAAATGTGTCTCCGGTATTTACTAGCTGGGGCGAGCCGGTAAAAGTGGCGTCGTGGAAAACGACGGGGGCATTTCCATAGGTTCCTATCTCAAGTGCGTATAAAGAATGGTTTTGCCCGCCGCCTCCGAACCAAGCTAGTGTTCCTTGGTTGAGAAACAATCCTATCTGGCTCACAAAGCCCGCGCCAGCAGGGGCGCCCTGCATAAGGCAATCGAGGAACACGAGATTGTAGATTTGAGTGTTCGTCACATCGATTCCGGAGGTGCGGTATCCACTGACAACGATGTTCTGAAAAATATGAAAATCGTTATTACGATCGAAAATTGGGACATCCGCACCATCACCGACCTTAAGCGCCGTAGTGAGGATTCCGGACGAACCGTCAATTGCCACGTCAGTGACGCTATCGCGGGAAGCGACCATGCCCGCCGACCGCAGTCGCAGACCGTAGTCGGCTACTGATCCTGCGGTAAGGGTGATGCCGATCCCGCGGATCTCACCGAAGAAGACACCAGCCGAATCGATGATCGTTCCGCCTGTCGTTCCGCCCCAAAGTATGCGGGAATTAGCCGAACCTTCTCCTACCAAATGGACGCCGATTGCACTTTTACCCACGACGAGGGGCTTCTTGATCACGTAGTTGCCCGCAGGAATGAGTAGCAGGCCGCGATACCAGCCGTTGATCTGTAGATCTAGCAGCGCATTTTGAAACGCTGCGGTGTCGTTGGTGACGCCATCCCCCTTTGCGTTATACGGGGGCAGTCGCACATCGATTACACGCCCGCTCTGGTTGGCAACCGGAGGCATGTTGGTCACCCGACCGATAAAGAGCGCTTGTGAGTCGCTCAAACCGCGCAACCTCGCGAGCTGCCGATCCAACTCCGTAGTGTCAGCGGGCGGTGGTGCATTTGTGGTAGAATCGTATAGCCCGGCGACCAAATCACTAATTGGCCAACCCCAATAGTGATTTGCACAACTCAGGCTTGGTTTCTGACCTGGAAATAGACCCGCACCGGTGATCGCCTGCGCCGGTGTAAAGCCGAAAACCCGATTATATTGAAATTCAAATACATCGTCGGCTAAAGCGCCGGAGCGAAGAATACAAAAACCGTTTGGCGAGCCTGGATAAGCTGGCTTGGCGCCCGTGGCTGGGGTCGAGGAATAATTGTTAAAATGATTGCGAGTGATTCTGACATTTCCTGGCCCGTCGATGGTGACAAAATTTGTATCTGGCGAGTTAGCGAAGCGGTTGTTATCCAGTCCGAGATCGAGCCGATGGCCGGCGCTTGCCTGTGCCTGGAGCAACTTCCCGCAGCCTTCTTCATTGGACAGGTTTATTTCGACGGGGCCGGTTGGAGCGACAATATTGAACGCAGTCAGAGCGCTGGCGACAGCGCCATTTAGCCAGTAGAATGAGCCACCAAGCAAATCGAGTCCGGCGTTCGCCTTGATGCCATCGGCGGGCATAACAACCACGTTATAAAAGAGCAGGTCCAGGGCAACCGGTGATTGGACAACGATTCCTCTATCAACTAAATTGGCGAAGGTGCAATTTAGGAAACGATGCCGGTCATTTTGCAGTTCTCCTCCCTCAGGGCCGCCAATCTGCACCCCGACATTCAAACGGTTGAATGTCGAACCGATATCCAAATTTCGAAAAATATTGCTGGTCGACGGCCCTGGCTGGATAGGGTCGTTGGCAACCAATATACCAGTTTGCAGCGTGGGTGGTTGCACCGATCGATCGAGGACCGAGATACCAAAATTGGAGAATTCCGAGAACGAGGCATTGACAATGGTGAGTGCGGGGCTGGTCGAATTGCCGTTCCACAAAAGCGTGGTTGCTCCGGCCCCGCCGCCGACCATCCGGAAATAACGCGTGTTCTTAACTTGGAGGGTCGACGATACCAGATAAGTGCCGGGAGGGAGCAGAAGAATTTTCGCGGTCGGTTGACCGGGAGCGCAGGCAATGTTGATGGCCGCCTGCAACGCCGCCGTATCGTCTGTCGTGCCGTCACCTTTCGCACTAAACGGGGCATCTTTGGCATTGAGCACGGCCTTGGCACCTACCTGTGCTGCCCAGACCTGCTGGTCATCGCCGGCACGGATGGCAGAGTTCAAAAGAGTCAATATGAAAACAAGGAAAAGGAATCGCAATTTCATGGAAATAAACTAGAGAAGAAATGGGGTGCTATTTCAGCGATTGCTCGATGGCTAAAGATCCAACCGCGCTGCTGCTGGGCGTAAGATACATCCTATGCGGACCAACGCAGAGAATTATATCGACCTGAATGAGCTTCGATTGATACGAAGTTCGATTCCAAGATATAAAAACCAGTCAATAATCCGAGGAGACGCGGTGAGAGATCGGACGCGTATCGGGTCAAGGGCGAGCAGTGCGAGGTGGAGGTTTAGCTGAACTTCTACAGCGTCAAAGGTGGCGAAGAACTTATTGGCAAAGTCCTTTTACGAAGTTCATCCCAGAAGTGCTCGGAGGGATTGCGGTCGGGTGCGAATGGAGGCGTGGCGCCAATTGGAGCCCTTTGGGAATGGGAAACTGCAGAGATTTGTGCCAACCTGCACCTTCAAGCAGGCGCAGCAGCAGCTGTTGTTCCGGCAAGGCCGCGAGCACTTCCAAGATGAACCGCGACGTCGCGGTGGTATTGCGTTTTGCGAAAGCGTAAAGCTCGCGATGCGGTGCTTGGGGGCAACAGCAGCAAAAACGTAAAGGGATTCGCGCACGACCTGCCGCGCGACCTTCGGCCTGATGCCACTGGGCCGAGACCGAGATGCCGTTGTTCAATCCAATTTGAATGGAGGCCAGGTTACGTTAAGGTGTCGAACCGATAAATCCCGACGAGGCGCGAGCATTGGTAGGCGCGATTTAACCTTGGCGTAACGCAACGAGTTCAATTCACCTTGAACACGGGAAAGTCGAATCGAGACTTGTGGCGTGAGTTTCTTTCGCCAACGCAATCGGCCGCGCCGCACACCAGCCAGCTCTGCTGTCGGGGCCCGTGCGGCAAATGTTGGCGTGGCAGGGGAGGCGGTCCGAAAGGCTTCACGCCGCAAGCTGAGTGCGACTCAGCAGGAAATCGTAGGCGTGTGTGAAGCGGCTGTCTTGCAGTTTGGTTTTTCCCGATCGGTCGGGCAAATTTTTGGGGTCGTCTATTGTTCGCCGCGGCCGCTGGGCTTCGCGGACGTAGCCGCCAGTTTAGAGCTAAGCAATGGATCGGTCAGTCAGGGGTTGCGGTTTTTGCGCGAGTTTGGGGCGATAAAGTCGGTTAGCATACCGGGCGACCGCCGGGAGTTGTTTGCCGCCGAGACTGAGCTGCGGCGCCTCCTGGCGGGCGCGTTACAGACGCGACTGCGTGCGCCGCTTGAGTCCGGTTCGGAACGGCTGAAGGCGCTCAAAAAACAGCTGCGCAAGTCGACCGAGCCGGACCGCGAATTTCTCTCTCAGCGCCTCGACAGCCTGCACACCTGGCATCGCAAGGCGCTGCTCATTTTGCCTCTGGTTCAGCGTTTTCTCGGATCTGGCCAGGGCTGATTCAAACCCTGATTCGATGCGTCCTGCGCATCAAAGTTTTCAACCGTCAGTTGCCTCTGGCCTCCAGAAGCGACGGGGCGAAGCTCGAAGAAGAAATGCTAGTTGGACTCGTGAACGCCTATCTATATTGTTGTGAGTCGCATTGAACACAGAGCTTTTGCCGGTGGAATTTCGGGCTTGGCCAGCTTTGTTTCCACCTTAGGCATTGCAGTGCTGCAAGTACCGATTTTGTTGAGGTATTGGCCGGCCGAAGCGTACGGAACCTGGATATTGGTTGGAACCGTCACCGCATTCCTGACCGTCCTTGATCTAGGCCACCAGAATTATGTCGGCAACCTATTTATAGGCCTTTCCGTAGAGAGTCGGCCAGCGTTGAAGATCGCTTTAGGTAGCGCCATCAGGGTGGCCTTTGTCATTGGATTAGTTCAGGTCGCGGTGGCGGTATGCTTGCTAGCCCCTGCAATTCAGAATTGGGTCCTAAAGGATGGGGCAATTGCGTGGCGTGCACAAAAAGCTGGTTGGGCCACCTGCCTATATCTTTGTTACTGGGCGATCTTCAGCTCGGTGGGCGGCGTGCTCGTGCGCCTATATCTGACTAACCAATTGTTTGCCCGTGGCCAGTGGTTGGGCACGGCCATGCGGGTAGGAGGATTTGTCAGCTTGGTTGCGTCGGTTGGATTGGGAGCCAATCTTTTGACGGCAATGCTCGTAAGCATTCTTGCCAATGTGATTCTGAATATAGGTATGTTATGGGACCTGCGACGGCGGCTGCCCGACCTTTTCCCCTGGTGGCAATCTGGCGACTGGTTGACCGGCTGGACAAATCTATGCCGCTCTACCGTCTTGATGGGCAATGGAATCCTGGAGCAAATAGGTATGAACGGCTTGATTATCGTAATCGGTAGATTTGCCGCACCGCTGGCGATCGCAGCGTTCACCACGCAGCGTACCGTAGCCAACGTTGCGATTCAGGCTGCATCGATTCTGATGACGCCGCTGCTTCCCGAGCTTGTGCGGTATCACATCGGACGTGAGCCCGCAAAAGTGACAGCAGTGCTTTCGGCCTCATGGTTCTTGAATGGCTGGTGGGTCAGCCTCGGCTTTGCCGTGGCCCCAGTTGCGGTCGTCAGGATCTACGGTATGTGGACCCATGGCGCAGTTCCTTTCATCCCCCCTCTTTTTGCCGCATTGGCCGGCGCGGTTGTGGTGCGACAATGGGCAACGCCGATGAGCGTTTATATTGGTGGTTTGAACCGCCTTTTCCCGCAAACGATCGCTGCTGTAATCCGCGCGGCGTCGGCATTTGGCTGTGCTGCGCTGTTGCTTCCGATCTACGGCGTCGCAGGTGCATCGCTAGGCTTGTTGATTGGAGAGATTTTGGCGGCCGGAGTTATGTTGGCGGCAACTTCCCACCTGCTTAGGGGCATCGGTGGAGAGTTCCCCTGGCGGTCGGCCGTACTCGCGCTCGCGCAAATAAGCCTAACCGCCGTACCTTTAGGGCTGTTTGCTTGGGGTGTGAACGGACTGGCTCCCTGGGTGGTGAGCGCATGCGTTGGTATTTCGTTCATCACTTTTTGGCAGTGGCGCGAACTTCCTGCAGACGTCGGTACCCGCATGGCGGCATCGGCGAATAGTTTCCTAGCAATGATCTGGCGAACCCCAGTCTCGTGGCGGGCAAGGTTTTTGAGTTACTGCCATGCCTTGGCTGGATCCCACAGGAATGGTTAATAGGTGGTTGGCCGGGCGAATTACAAGAATATGCCGATGATGCAGAAAACCGGACAGTATCGCTTTGCCGCGATGATTCTCTTGTTCGATTGCGATCAGTTCATACTGCGCGCAATCGAGAATTGCGCTCCTTTCGCGGAAAAGGTCTACATTTCGTATAGCCCATTGCCATGGAGCGCCTACAATCATTCTGCCCGGGAAGAGCACCAAAACCCGTCTAAACCGGCAATTCTTGAAAAATCCAATTTCCGTACGAAAATCGAACTTGTCACGGGGGTCTGGGATACCGACGAGGCCCAGAGAACGGAGGTGCTCAACCGAGCACGCCAGGCCGGCTTCGATTATTTGATTATTCAAGACGCGGATGAATTTTATACTACGGAAGACTATGAAGAAAATATCATAACCATAGAAAAGCATCCAAACTATACAAATTATCAGACGCCCTGGATCAAGTTCTGGAAAACCACCAAACATGTCTTGGAGGCTCGCGAAGATCTCGGAGGCAGGAATACCATCTACGGACTCTGCGGGAATTTCGCGATCAATCTTAAAAAACGCGACGATCTTTGCCTGACGTTTGCTCGGATGACTAACCATATGGAGGACTCGCTCATTTTGCCAGGGCTTTGCTTCCATCTTTCATGGGTTATGTCGGACGAACAGGTGCGTCGGAAGATCAATACGTGGAGTCATTCTCATCAGGTTAGGAAAGAGTATTGGTGGCGATATAAGTGGTTGGGTTGGCGGGAAGGAAGTGTTAATCTTAATCCCGTGGGGATGCCTGGCCTTTTCACGCGTGCGGTTCGTTATATCGGCCCGCTGCCAAAGGAAATTCGCAATTTCCCATCCCCAGAGCAAACGTCACCCAAACTCAGCTGGCGCGAAAGACTTTGGGAGAAGATAAATGATATCGTGGCAGGCCTTGACTATATTATACACGAGATGGTATGGGCGCTTAAGCGAGCTGTCCGATGATTTTCATGAGTAATTTATCAAGCCGCCGGATGAGGAATTGTTCGTATCGTCTTGGTTATGTTGAGATATTGACCTGACGCATCGAAACTGAGCCATTGCTGATAAGAGACTGGGCAATCAAAAAAGGAAGAACAGATGCCCAAAGGAAAAGGAAAGCGACATACGCCC
>Ga0209583_10000317_pt1 | contig 15273 bp, 14 predicted proteins | sample Str014_FD_187201 | JGI IMG/M metagenome (GOLD analysis project Ga0209583, IMG submission 187201) | Freshwater sediment microbial communities in response to fracking from Pennsylvania, USA - Straight Creek_MetaG_SC_2014 (SPAdes) (version 2) | ecosystem: Environmental > Aquatic > Freshwater >... | reverse complement strand
CCAGGCCACGCCGACATAGGCCAGGCCGTAAGCCAACAGGCTGACCGTCAGCAGCGTCCGCATCGACGCGCCCGTAAAGCGCTTGAAGGCATAGCCGCCAACAATCGTGCCCATGCTGGCAATCGTCACCAGGATGCTGATGCGAGCGGGTGACTCCACGCCCATGTCGCCGAAGATCCGGCCATGCTGCACGGCCTGCACGTAATAGATGAGCGAGAGACCCAGCGTAACGCCGCATACCAGAGCCACGGTGCGCCAGGGAAAGCTCGCCGGTGCGGCGGGCGTCGCGTCGCTGACCGCGGCACGCTCCGGTTCCGGGCAGCTGAGCCATGCCAGCACGAATACCGCGAGTCCGAACAGATAGAGCAGGAAGGGGCCGCGCCAGTGCCAGCTCGCCAGAAAGCCACCCGCGAGGATGGTGGCCGAGCCGAACAGTGCGCCGAACATGTTCTGGTAGCCCAGCCATTTGCGCCGGTCCTGCTCGTCGAAGTAATCACCCAGCAAGGCGTTACCGCAGGTAAGGATGGCAGCCTCGGCGATGCCCACGACGACGCGGCTGGCGATGATGGCCCTGAGGCCGGTGAACAGCATGGGCATCGTGCCCAGCATCGCAAAAACCAGCAGCGCTACCAGCAGCAGCGTGCGACGACCCCAGCGGTCAGCGATCGCGCCGGCGAAGCCGGAAAACAGCGCCACGCACAGCGACGGCACCGTGATGATCATCGGCACCAGCAGCTCGCGATTCGGCTCGGCTGCGAACTGCTGGAACAGCTGCGGCAGGTCGGGCACCAGGCCCGCGAGCGCCAGCACGGGCATCATGCCGACCAGTATCAGCGTGATGCCGCGCAATGGACTGGCTGCCGCGGGCGTCATCAGCCGCGCTTCATGCCGACAGCGGCAGCACCTTCAGCACGCGCTGCAGGTACCAGCTGTTGAGCAGCACGCTACTCATCACCGGGGTGGGGCCCCCGTCGCTCTCGACAACGACGAGACCGCTGTAGCCCTGCTCGTTCATCGCTGCCAGCAGACCCGGGAAGTCCACCAGGCCCGTGCCCAGTTCGCCGAACCAACGCTGGATCTTCCGCTGGCCTCCGGCCAGGAACATGGCGCGCTCGGCGTGCGGCAGCTGGTACTCGCCCAGCGTGTCGGTAGCCAGTGCGTCCTTGAAGTGAAAGTGCCGCACGCGGGAGTGATAGCGCCGATACAGTGCCACCACATCGTGGCCGGCGATGGTCAATTCCGCGGTGTCGAAGGCAAGGTTCACGCAGGAGGCATCACACAGGGCCAGCAACTGGTCGAGCTCCTGCGTGGTGCGCAGTGCCGACAGCGCGTCGATGTGCAGCACCGTGTGCAGGCCCAGTGCCTTGGTCATGGCGCCGACCGCGTTCCAGCAGTCGGCGGCGGCCTGCAGGCGCCCAGTATCCAGCGCGCCTTCCTTCCAGAAATGCGGGAAGGGCGCGACCACCAGGGTTTCGCCGCCCATCTCCGCAACGGATTCAGCATGCAGCCGTGCCTGCGCCATAATGGCCGCGTGCTGCGCGCGCTGCGTGGACAGCAGGCCGAAGTGCAGGTCCTCGAAGCTCAACTGCCGCACGTCGAGGAAGACGCTGGCAATCCGCTCAATGCCCCAGTCGGGCAGTTGCTGCGCGAACTTGCGCACCGAGCCAAAGTTGATCGCGATGCTCTCAGGACGGCCCACCGGATCCCATGGGCCCGAGAAGGCAGTCAGTTCCAGCTGCCGGAAGCCGGCGGCCGAAGTGGCCTTGAAGGCGCGGATGTGATCCTCGACGCGGGCAAAGCCCTGCCAGCCCTGCTTCCACTGATTGAAGGCGTAGCCCCAACGAATGTTGGTGTTCATCGGTAGATCTTCTTCAGTACGTTCTGGATGTACCAGGCGGCGACCGCAGTGCTTTCCGGGTAGTTGCCGCCGAAATCCGCCTTGTCGTGTTCGACGCTGATCCAGCCGCGGTAGCCATATTCTTTCAGTGCCTTGAACAGGTTGGGGAAGTCCACCAGGCCTTCCGGCGTACCCATCTCCCAGAACCAGCGCTGCGTGGTTTTCGCGGTCACCTCCGATTCGGGGCGCTGGCGGTAGTCACCGATCAGGTCCACATGGTGCGTGTCCTTCAGGTGGAAACCGCCGCAGCGGTCGTGCAGTTCCAGGTACAGCTTGACCGGGTCGACGCCGGAAATGGTGTGCTGCGCCGTGTCGCAGTACCAGAACACATAGCGCGGATCCGACCAGGCATAGAACTTGCGCAGTTCATCCAGGTGATGGATGCCGCAGTAGAACTCATGGTGGCAGACGGTGCGGATGCCGTAGTCCAGCGTCATCTTGCCGATTCGGCTCCAGACCTCGGCGCAGGCGCGCAGCTTCTCATCGGTGACCGGCTCGACGGCGTGGTATTGCGCTGCCGGCATCACGATCAGGTTCTCGACACCAAGGCCGGCCGCCGATTTCACGATGTACTCGGCATGGCGCACCATGTTGTCGTGCGTGGAGCGCAGATGCGGCTGCGTCTGCCGGTCGTCGAACATCAGCCCGAAGAACAGACTGAGCACGCGGTCGATGCCGCGCTCCTGCATGAAATTCCGGGCGTTGGGCAGCGAACCGAACAGGTCGATCAGCACCGGCACGTGGAAATCGAAGGTTTCGATGGCCTCGAAGCCCAGCGCCGCCACCTGTTTCAGGAAGCCGTCGAGCCGCTCGATGGAACTGTATTGCGAGACATAGCCCTGCGGGCTGTCGATACGCCAGTGGTCCATGTAGGCCCAGCGCAGATTGGGCGCGGAGTCAGTCATAGGCTCGTCCCCCTGGCAGTGCAATCACATATTAGAACGTCCGTTCCGATTATGCCTCGAACTATGGGCCCGGGGGAAGGGCGTTCTTCAGGGTTTTTCATGGGCCCCCCGCAGCACTACGATCGATCCGGTCACCGCCAGCGCAGCGGCCAGCAGGAACGGGGCGCCGGGGAAGTACCAGGGCCTTTGCGGACGGGCGAACAGGCTGAACAGGTTGGACATCACCAACGGCGTGACCATCGCCGAGAGGCTGCCGGCACTGGCTACCACGCCCTGCAGGGCCCCCTGTGCCTGGCGGCCGATCTTCGAGGACATCAAGGTTACCAGCGAGGGTTGGGTGATGAATCCCATGACCGTGAGGGGTATGCAAATAAAGATAAACGCTGTCGAGGTGCCGAAGGCGTAGCCGCAATAACCCGCCGCCACCAGCAGGAAACCCACCTCGGCTGCACGCAGGCTGCCGAGGCGCCGCGCGATGCGCCCGGTCAGCACGCTCTGCACCAGGATGTTGGAGAGGCCGTAGACACCGAGCGAGTAGCCGACGATCTGCGGCGTCCAGTGCAGTTTGTGCATGGTGTAGTACGGCCAGACGGCGGGCAGCGTCTGCAGCACGACCTGGATGATCAGCACACCCAGGATCAGGCGCGCGGAGCCCACATGCCGCCGCAGCTCAGTGAAGGCACCAACGGGATGAGCCCGGCCCCAGTGGAAGGGCCGCCGGTGTTCCTTCGCGAGGGACTCAGGCAAGACCAACAACCCGAACAGCACGTTGGTCAGGCTCAGTCCCGCCGCAACGAAGAAGGGCACACGCGTGCCATAGCTGATCAGCAGGCCTCCGAGCACGGGCCCGATGACCAAACCCAGGCCAAAGGATGCGCCAATCATGCCGAAGCGCCGTGGTCGATCCTCCGCGGCGCTCACATCGGTCACATACGCATAGGCCGTGCCACTGGTGGCGCTGAACAGTCCTGTCAGGCATTGCGCGGCGAACAGCCATCCCAGTGTCGGCGCCAAGCCCATCAGTACATAGGAAAGACCGTAGGCCGACAGCGACGAGAGCAGCACGGGACGGCGGCCAAACTGGTCGGAAAGGCTGCCCAGCACCGGGCTCGCACCGAACTGCATCACCGCGAATAGCGCCGTGAGCCAGCCGCCGACGATGACCGCGTGCTGCAAGCCGCCCTGGCCCAGTTCGCGGATCAGCTGCGGCATGACCGGGATCAGTATCCCGAGACCCGTGGCGTCCAGTGCCACTGTGGCCAGGATGAAGCCGAGCGCGCCGCGGCGTGGCGCGCCCAAATCAACCAATGCGCACGACCTTCGCGTCCCGGCCCCTCAGCGGAAACGGCATGTAGGAGATGCGCAGGTCTTCGACGAATTCGAGCTTGTGCTCACCCGGCGTGAGTCCACCCGGATGCAGCACGGTCACCGTGGCCACAGCGCCGAATTCCCAGCGGGCCGCATATTCGGTTTCCATCTGCGCGAGCGTGAAGGTGCGATTGCTGACCGAGAAGCGGATCTGCTCGGGCGGTACCGGCTGTCCGTCCACCGCGACCACGAGGTTCTCCACCATCGACAGGCCCAGGCCGCGGTAGTACGCGATGCGCGCGCCGAACTGGAAACCCGTGACCTTGCCGCCATCGGTGAGGTTGCGCGCAGTCTCTTCGCAAATCATGTAGCGATCGAACATGGTAATGCTCCGTGTGCTTCAGGCGGCCAGCAGGCGTTCGAACATGGCGTGCTGCCGCCGTACCTGCTCGACGCTGTCGACGGGCAAGGCATCCTGGATGTGCCGATTGCCCTCGTACTCGCTCGACAGGAAGCCCTGGTAGTTGCCGGCTTTCAGCGCGGGGATGATCTTGTCGTAGGGAATGCTGTACTCGGTACCGTCATCCAGCATTTCGTAGAATTTGGCGTGGATGTGGAAAATGTACGGCATGAATTCGGTGAGCCGCTTCGGATTGGTATTGACGGAGTGGCGGCATTGCTCGGCCCAGGACACATCCAGTGCATTGCCGCCCATCTTGCGGGCTTCGAAGATGACGTATTCGGACAGCTGGCCGGACTCATAAGCCTCGCACACGTAGTCCAGTATCCGCGGCGTTGCGCCCATGCGCTCCATGCGGTCGCGCGCGATGCGCGGCAGCCGCCGCGTGAAGATGCCCATGTCCGGTACCAGGCCGTAGTGCTTGGTGCCCAGGCGCGCTGCGGCTTCCAGGTGGCGCATGATCCAGGGGTGGTCGAAGTAGTAGGGCGCATGCACTTCAATACCCATCTTCACATCGTACTTCTCGGCGATGGGCACCGCCTTGACCATGATCTCGGGTGACACCATGCACAGCACGCGGATCACCTTGCAGCCCAGCTTGGCCGCATGGCGCAAATCGCGCTCGAACTCGACCATGCACTCATCGTCGGTCAGCAGGCGGTGCTTGTACTTCTTCGTGTCGAGCATGGCGTCGTGGCAGCTGGCCACCGTGCCGTATTGCGCCATCCAGCCCCGCCACTGCTCGTAGAAGGAGTCCGGGAGGTTCGGGAAACCCGGCATCATCTGCTCGCCAATCGATTCGATGCCCGGCGCGCCGATTTTCGCGGCCTCGGCGACGCACTGTTCCAGCGTCAGTTTGCGCAGGAAGTACTCCTCCTGATAGCTGTAGAGGCTCACTCCGCGTCGGATTCCGCTCTTCGCACTGGCATTCATGTCAATTCCCCTGCCCGGCGATGCCGGGGCTGGTCCATGGTCCGTAATTAGAATACATATTCTTATTTTTGGCAATGGATTTCACGTCATGCGCATGCCTGGGTTCGCACTACAACCCGAGCACGCGCCGCGTCTGCGCCACGGAAGCGGCGCTGTCACCGGTGGGCCGGTATTCCATGCCGATGTCGCCCTGGTAGCCGCTCTGCCGCAGCGCAGCCATGAAGTCCACCCAGTCGATCGTGCCGCTGCCCGGTTCGTGACGGCCGTTGGTGTCGGCGACCTGGATATGGCCGATGCGATGCGCCCGGCGCAGGATGTCGCGCGGCGCTTCGTCCATCACGCAGCTGTGGTAGACGTCGTACAGCAGAGTGACCGCCGGCGAGTTCACCTCCTCCAGAATGTCGAGGCATTCGTTGGCGGTGTCCAGCACGAAGCCCTTGTGATCGATGCGCGAATTGAGGTTTTCCAGCCAGATCGCGATGCCGGCGCGCTCCGCCACCGGCGCGATGGCACGTAGCAGCTTTACGGCGGCGGCATGCGTCTGCGCGGGAGTCTGGCCCGGCGGCACCACCGGCCCACCAGCGGCCACCACGCCGCGGGCACCCAGGCGCTTCGTGGCCGCGATGGTCTTGGTCATCGCGTCGACGAAGAAATCGAGCTGGCCGGCGTCGGCCAGGCCGCAGCGCGGGTTCACCACCAGCCCGGCGAGCTTCACGCCTTCGGCTTTCAGCGTTCGGTCGATGGCGTCAAGATCCCGATCCGCCCACATGTGGAATTCCACGGTGTCGAGTCCAGCGGCCTTGACCGCGCGGATGCGCTCCGCCAGCTCGGGGTATTCATTGAACATGTAGGTGTTTTCGATACAGGCGGACAGTTTCATACTCGTTCCTCTTTGTGGGTCCATAGGGCGATGAAGGCGGCGATCAGGGCGGCGATGCCCACGACGCCGAATGCGTTACCGAGACTGGCGGTGAGATGCTCCAGACCCGAAAGCAGTGGTGCGCTCACGAACTGCCCCGCGAAAAAAACGGCGCCCCAGAGCCCCGCGCCGCGGCCGCGATGCGCAGGCGACATGCTCGAGAGCGTCCAGGCAATCAGTGCCGGCAGCACGATGCTGCTGGCAAACTGCCCGAGCGCACTCGCGACAGCGCCGGCAGTTACCGATCCTGCGGACCATATGCCCACGTAGCTGATGCCGTAGCAGGCGAGGCCGAGTGACAGCAGTTGAGCCACGGGCCGCTGGCGCAGCGCATTGAAGCAGGCGGCACCAAGGATGGCGGCGAGACTCACGAGCATGATCAGTTGGCCGCTGACCGCGGGCGAGTCGACGCCCAGGGCTGCGAATACCCGACCCTGCTGGATAGCGAGCATGAAGAAGACGATGGAAACCCCCAGCGTCACCGCGGCAATCCGCCGGGCGACCGGCCACGGAAACCCGGCCTGCGATACCGCGACCGTGGGCACCGTGGCGGTGATGGCGGCTGGTGCCTGCGTGGCAGGTTCATGCAGGTAGAGGCCTGCCAGCAGCAGCGCCGGCAGTCCCAGCAGGTATAGCCAGAATGGGCTGGACCAGTGGTGCGCGGCGAGGCCACCGCCGGCCAGTGCCAGCAGCGCATTAGATACCGGACCGAACATCTGCTGGAAACCCAGCCAACGGCGGCGGGTGTCCTCTGGAAAGTAGTCACCCCACAGCGTGTTGGTGCAAGTCAGGATGCTGGCCTCGGCCAGTCCAACCAACACCCGGCTCGCGAGGACAGCCGCCAGCGACGAGAACAGCAGCGGCAGCAGCCCCAGCAGCGAGAAGCCTGCCAGTGCCAGCAGCAGCAGCGGCCGTCGGCCCCAGCGGTCGGCAATGATGCCGGCCACCGAGGAGAACAGTGCAACGCACAACGAGGGCAGCGTCAGCACCATGGGCACCAGCAGCTCATGTTGCGCCGTGTTGCGAAACACCTCGAGGAGCACGGGCAGGTCCGCCACCAGGCCGGCAATGGCCAGGATCGGCAGCATGGACAGCAGGATCAGGGTTACGCCCTGTCGGGTGCCCGATTGATGTGGCATGCAGTCCGATCCTGAAATAGAATAGACATTCTAATGAAGTATGGACGCCATGGACCCGTGGCGTCAACCACAAGGGGGTTCAATGAGAATTTTCACCCTGCCCAGACTGACCGTCGCATTGCTGGTGGGCGTATGTGCCGCCGCCAGTGCCCAGGTGATCGTCAGGTACAAATACCGCCCGCCCGAAACGGTGCAGCGCGTCGTCATCCCCGTGGATCCGGCCGAGAAGCGCCTGCGGGTGCTCATCATCAGCGGCCAGAACAGCTACGAGCATGATTGGACCGGCGTCGACAACACTCTGCGCACGCTGATGCAAGACACCGGACGCTTCGACGTGCGTGTCACCGAGGACTTCGATCACGGCACGCTCGAGATGCTGAAGGCTTATGACGTGGTGATGCTGAATTACTCGAGCCGCTGGAACTATGACGATCCGGTCGAGCATCGCTGGAGTCCCACCGCGGAGGCCGCGCTCTTCGACTACGTGCGCGGTGGTGGCGGTCTGGTTGCCTACCACTCGTCATTCACATTTGGTTACAACTGGCCGGAATACCGCCAGCTCGTGGGCGCCGTCATGGATCCCGGCCAGAGCCGCCGCTCACCGCCGGGCGCGTTCGCCCTGCATCTCGTAGATCGCAGCCATCCGATCACGGCAGGGGTGCGTGAGTACGTCTGGACCTACAATGACGACATGTACACCAACATGAGCTTTGCGCCCGACGCGAAGTTGCACGTGCTGGCCACGGCGCACGACTCCTCAGCCAGCTACGATCCGAAGCTCACCGGCCCCAAGTATCCGCCGGCGGTCTACACTCCCGAGAAGCTCAAGGCGATGAAGGGCATGGACGCCGACCATCCGCAGATGTGGGTGCAGGACTACGGCAAGGGGCGCGTGTTCTCCATCACCTTCGGCCACGACCAGGTAAGCCTCGGATTCGATGGCCTGAAGACGCTGCTGACGCGTGGCGTCGAGTGGGCCGCGACGGGGCGGGTCACCTTGCCGGTGCTGCGGGAGGCGCGCGACTACCCGACGCAATAATCCTGAGTCGGAGCGGGTGCTCCAGTCACCAGCTAGATCGGGCTGGCCCCGGTTGGTTGTGGCGCCTCCACGGGACCGGCATGGAGCAGGGCGATATCCCCTTGAGCGGCACGCCGTCGAAGTGGCGCGCGCCAGTTTGACGAGTCCCTCAATGATGCGTATACTAAAATAGAATATTCATTCTAGATAAGTCGGGGTCACATGGATACCTGCTTCAACGCCTTGCTGCTCGATGCGCAAAATGGACTTCGTGCCACGCCGCGCGGCGCGGAGATCGACATCCGCCTGCCTTGGTACCGCTCACTGCCCGTGTCAGTCGTGGAGGTCGGGAGCCTGAAGCTCGATGACCACGAGGTTGCAACCACCGACATCCGCTTCGAGGTCAATGGCAAGTCCTTTGCCCTCGCGGAACTGCCGGCCCACTCCGGCGAGTTCTGGTTCGTGCTCGACTCGGCGGTGCTGCGGCTGCCGGAGGCGCGCCTGCAACCTGGCACCGACCACGACGTAGAGTTGCAGCTCAACGTCTACCCGCCCTATGTACCCCACCTCAAGTGGGTCACCAAGGTGCGCAAGACCTTGCGCGCACGCTAAGACCCAGAGGATGGCCATGAGCACACCCCTCAAGCAGAAGTTCAAGCTCGGCACGACGCTGTTCAGCTTTACCAACGAATTCTGGTCGCGTGAGGCCACCTTCGAACTGCTGGTTCAGAAAGTCGGCGAGCTGGGCCTCGGCCCCGGCCTCGAAGTCATCGGCTTCCAGAGCATCCGCGGCTTCCCGAACGTGAGCGATGACTTCGCCGCGCGCTTCCGCGACCTGGTAGCGCAGTACCAGCTCGAGCCGACCAGCCTTGCCATCAACGCCGATGTATGGGCACGGCGCGGTGGCGCGCCCCTCAGCACTGATGAGACCGTGGCGTACCTCGATCCGCAGATCCGCGCAGCCGCGAAGCTGGGTTTCCCCGTGGTGCGTTCGCAGCTCGCGGCCACGCCCGACGTGGTGGAACGCCTCTTGCCGCTAGTCGAGAAGCTCGGCTTGCGCATGGGTCCCGAACTGCACGCGCCCTGGACGATTGATGCCCCGGTCATCACGGCCTACCGCGAGCTCTACGCGCGGCTGCGTTCGCCGCTCCTGGGTTTCATCCCGGACTTCGGTTCCTGCGCCAAGGCCTGGCCAGCACCGTACCTGCGGCAGTTGCGCGAGGCCGGCATTCCACCGGCGTTACTCGATCTGGCCATGGAAATCTGGAACGGCGAGGGTGACACGCAGTGGAAGCGCGATGAGTTTGCGCGGCGGGCGGCGGCCGCGAAATACGAGCCGGCCTCCATCAGCCGCCTGGGCGTGCTGTTCAGCATGCTGATCAAGCAGGACCCGCGTGTGTGGATGGAAATCATGCCGCAGGTCATCCACGTGCACTGCAAATTCTACGACTTCGACGCCGAGGGCAACGAAACCACCGTGCCCTACGACCAGCTGCTGCCGCTGTTTGTGGAAGGCGGTTACTCCGGTTACATGTCGAGCGAGTGGGAGGGACACATGTACTCGCGTGGCAGTGGCATAGAGGCGGTGCAGAAGCACCACGCGTTATCGAAGCGAATCCTCGCGCGCTACAACTGATCGCGCGGACTGTGCGCCTAGAGCATTCCGAGCCGGCCCCCCGCAGCAGCGTATTCCCGCAATGCGGCCATGCGCCCCGGAGTCGATACCGCGGTCGTATAGGTGGATTCCGGGCCCAGTGCCATCACTCCCACACCACCCGCCGGCGTGCGGCTCCATCGGGCAAGTCCCGGCCCATTCGGATCACCGGAGCGCATGAAATTCAGCCAGTAGTCCTGTAGGAGGGTCGAGACACGCCGATCCACATCGCCGTACGGACGAAGTCTCGTGTCCATCGCGCCGAACAGGTACGGCACCTCCGCGGTATGGAAAGCGCCGAAAGAGGGCGGCTGTGCAACGGGGACCGGTTGTTCGAAGCGATACGCAAATATCGGCGGTCTGCCCGCATCTGCGCGGCCGTCGATCCAGAGCACCAGCGCCGCCATGTACTTATCGCGCGCGAGAATGCGCGCCGACTCAGCCGCTTCGGCATCCGTGCCATGCGGATACAACGAAAGCAGCCGCGCTGCACTCGCCCCGTAGCGGCTGCGCACGTGGCGCTCGAACTGCTCGATGCTCGCCGGCGGCGGGGCGAGGGCTTCATCTGCCGTGTAGCCCACTATCAGCGGCACGTTTGAGGTCATCGCTGCACGCGGAGCATCTGGGTCCGCCGGTAGAACACGCCCATCAGTCACGGGCAGGAAGGGTACGTTGGGCCGCCCAGCGTCTGGGCCTGGCTCCGCAAGAACTTTCTCCATCGCCGCCTGGACGCGGACCGCGGACAGCGCCCGCAGCTGAGCGATGTCAGTCGCGCCAGCGCCCTTCGCGAACGCAGCGCCGGTCTGCTCCGCCGTTGCGAGCGCCGGTGAACCAATGCCAATGCCGGGGCCACTCTGTACCACGGCACGCTGGAACAGGCCGCGCGCGGCGGGCATCACCAGCAGCGCCTCGATCGATGCCGCACCCGCCGACTGGCCTGACACAGTCACGCGCCGGGGATCACCGCCGAAGGCGGCGATGTTGTCGTGCACCCATTGCAATGCTGCCACCTGGTCCAGCAGGCCATAGTTGCCCGAGGTGTGCTGGGGGTTCTCGGCGCTGAGCCCTGGATGCGCGAAGAAGCCGAAGACACCGACGCGGTAGTTGATAGTGACCACCACGGCCCCGCGCGCCGCAAGGCCCGAAGCCTCGTAGATCGGCACGGCGCCCGATCCACCCAGGAATGCGCCGCCATGGATCCAGACGAACACGGGCAGGTTGCGAGCGCCTTGCTTCGGTCGCCAGAGGTTGAGGAAGAGGCAGTCTTCGGATACGGCCGGTGTGTCGACAAACTCCGCGGTGTAGGGGCCGAAGGTCGGCACGGGCCAGCTCTGCATGCAGCTGGCGCCGAAGGCAGTGGCCTTGCGGATTCCGGTCGATCGCGGGACAGGCTGTGGGGCACGCCAGCGCAGATTACCCACCGGGGGTGCGGCAAACGGAATGCCCAGAAAGGCCTGTGTGCGGAGCTGGTCCACGCCTTCGACAGTGCCGGCAGCTGACGTGACCCGGGGCCCCGCGGCATGGGCCGCACAGGTCACCAGCCATAGAAGTCCTACCGCAAGCTTCGAATCCACTCTGACCTCCTCGGGGCGCCTGGAGCTGACTCATTAATTAGAACCAATATTCTCATACCAGGGCGCGCGGTGGAACAGGCTCGGGAGCGACCGTGGCGGCGAATCTGGCCGTAGCCAGCAGCGGAAGGAGGTGCGCGTGAGCCGATATCTCTTGTGGAGTTTAGCGATGTTCGTGGTGGCAGGCACCGGACTGGCGCACGCCGCGTCGGCACCCGATCCCATCGAAGGCAAATGGTACGGCAAAGCAGGCTATCTGAACGACCGTGTCGATCTAGGCTGCGAATTCAAGCGCGACGACGCAGGCGCGCTTCGGCTTGCTCTCTACGGGTCGGTCTTTAACTCCTACGGCCTGGTGGTTCCCGGCGGTCTAGCGCTCGAAAGCGATGGCACCTTACTCGGCAAGAAGCCGTTCACATTGCATCGCGTGGACAGGCTGCCGAGACCTTCGTGTACGGCGGGGCGGAGGAATATCGTCATGAGGCTTTGGATTGCCGCGGCAGGGCCCGGGAAATGACCGTAAAGGCGGAGCAGCGCCACAGTGGCGAGAACGTGCAGCACGGCGACCACGGCAAAGCCGGCAAGGTAGTGTGCGACAGGAGTCTGGAACAGCGTGAATGGCGCAGTCTGATTCACGAGGGGCACTGTACCAACGCGCGGACGCTATGGGCCAGTGCCCGGCCCCGCATGCCAGTTGGACAAGTCCTGGCTTTAAGCGCAGGTAGTGCAGGGGCCGCACGCCGCCACGTCGAGGAATGACCGTTCACCGCGTCAAATGTGATGCTCCGAAGTTGTCCGCCAACATCCGCTCCGTTGCTGGAGACTCGACTGGGGTATCTGTCGACAGCATGCTCAGGAAATGGTGATTTCCCCGCGTGATTGTGAGGTTTTCCACTCCGGCCGGGGGCGCCTTTGCGATGGTAGCTGAAGCGAGCACTTTTCTGGACTGTTGCAACATACGGGTGCCAGGCAACGATGCCGGATCACCTAGATACGCCTGCGGACAGGCAGGCCATCGCGAGGTACTGATCGTGGGTAGCTCGCAATCCATACTATTCAAGACTCCCTGTATGAATGGCCATTCTGCAGGGTTGGTACTCCGGCCGGCGGACATTGCGCGTATTACTGCAGGAGCCGAAATAGGAGGCGGCTGACAGGTCCACGCCGTCGCGGCGCGAGCTGCTGCGCCAAAAGTTGAGTTCGCTGCAGATAGGCCGCGAACGCAGCCATCTCCTTCAGGTTGCGCAACATGTGGTTGGCGGCCATGCGGCCAGCAGCTGTTTCCCGGCGAATGACGGCCGCGGCGGTCTGCGGGCACACCTGTCCCCCGACCAGGCATTCCTTCACGATGAGCAGCGAGTAACTGTGGCCGCGCTTCTCACGGAAGTTCTCGAGGTCTTTCTGCTCGATGCCCTTCTCAGCCAGGTTCATGATTGACTGGTTTAGCGCCAGCAGCGCCGAGCGTTGCTCGGGCGAGCCGGCCGCTTCGAAGGCATCATGGATCCTGACCCGAATCTGCCGCCAGTTGGCGACGGCCTCGGCGGTGGATTCCGGCACCTGGCCGATCAGCTCGTTGATAATCATGGCATGCGTTTACTGCGGCGATATCGACGTTAATATGCAGCGCGTCCGGGGCGTAGAACCGGCATCAGGTCACAGAATTCAGTGATGGCGCGAGGCAACTGGCCGCGATAGTCACTGGCCCACGATCTGCTGCTCAAGATCTTGACCTTTGGCGTTGGGCTGCCCGCATGGCGCGCATACAGCACCATTGTCGTAGCAGTGCGCTCGCGGTGGGTGGGAATACAATGAGAATCGAGTGATTAGAACAATAACAACAATGAAAGAGCCCTCGTACTCCTGAAGCAGTTTATGCTCTACCATTTACCTGGTCGCCTCAACCGCTAGAGCAAGCACCATGAACTTGAAGCGCTTCCCACGGCATTCACTGACCTTCGGTCCCACACCCATCCAGTCCTTGAGGCGCCTCAGCGCACATCTCGGCGGTAAGGTCGATCTCTATGCGAAGCGCGAGGACTGCAATAGCGGCTTGGCCTTCGGGGGCAATAAGACTCGCAAGCTCGAGTACCTGATCCCGGAGGCGCTCGCCCAAGGCTGCGACACGCTGGTGTCCATCGGTGGCATCCAATCGAACCAGACACGGCAGGTCGCCGCCGTGGCGGCGCACTTGGGATTGAAATGCGTCTTGGTGCAGGAAAATTGGGTCAATTACTCTGACGCCGTTTATGACCGCGTCGGTAATATTGAGATGTCGCGCATTTTGGGTGCCGACGTGCGCTTGGACGCGGCCGGCTTCGATATCGGCATCCGCCCGAGCTGGGAACAGGCCATGGAGGACGTTCGCAAGGCGGGCGGTAAGCCGTTCCCCATTCCAGCGGGGTGCTCGGAGCACCCGCTGGGGGCTCTAGGGTTCGTCGGTTTTGCTGAAGAGGTGCGCGCCCAAGAGACCGAGCTCGGTTTTAAATTTGACTACATCGTGGTTTGCTCGGTCACCGGCAGTACACAGGCCGGCATGGTGGTTGGCTTCGCCGTAGACGGTCGGGCAGACCGCGTAATTGGCATCGATGCCTCTGCCACGCCGGCAAAGACTAAGGCGCAGATCCTGCGTATTGCACAGAGCGCCGCCAAACTGGTCGAGCTGGGCCGGGAGATCATCGACAAGGACGTGGTGCTTGACACTCGTTATGGCGGGCCCGCCTACGGCTTGCCCAACGAAGGCACCATGGAGGCCATCCGCCTCTGCGCACGGCAGGAAGGCATGTTGACAGACCCGGTCTACGAGGGAAAATCTATGCACGGGATGATCGATATGGTTCGCCTTGGTGAATTTCCGCAGGGTTCCAAAGTCCTGTACGCCCACCTGGGCGGAGTGCCTGCCCTCAATGCCTACAGTTTCCTGTTCCGAAACGGCTGAGTATGCTCGGACCGAAGCATGGAGCATGCAGACCAGTTCGTGCCCGCCGGACAGGTGCACACGCATGTGTGGCCTTCGTCTGTTGATCTCAGACCTTCGTATGGTTCGATTCGTCCACTGAGGACTGCCACGCATATGCGAAATCTGCTCATCGTGTTTCGCGATAGCGGTACTGTGTAGGCAGTACGGGCGCTATTGCAAATTGCGACGAAACCGCCGTGATGACAATGGACGGCGAGTGCGGTCGCAAAAGTTCTTCCGCTTCTTCATGGTGACACGTCTGAATATCTGCGGCGACGGCGGGTGCCTACGCGATCGACTAATTGAGTTATTTTGAATCGTGGGTTGAACAGTGGAAGGCGCCCGGTGTGACGATCGGCGCGCACGTCAGCGACTTCTACTTGGCAGCACTGCTGACTAAGTAGGAAGTGCTATACACGGCGCCAGAGATGAGGTTCTTTGTACCCGCGCTAGGATTGCAACGTCTCTGCCGAAGTCGCAAGCAATCGGCCTGATTTGTTGAGGTCGCCTCAA
>Ga0209583_10000316_pt1 | contig 15277 bp, 14 predicted proteins | sample Str014_FD_187201 | JGI IMG/M metagenome (GOLD analysis project Ga0209583, IMG submission 187201) | Freshwater sediment microbial communities in response to fracking from Pennsylvania, USA - Straight Creek_MetaG_SC_2014 (SPAdes) (version 2) | ecosystem: Environmental > Aquatic > Freshwater >... | reverse complement strand
GCCACAGGCCTTGCCGCGCGGCTGGCCCAAGGCAAACAGATATTATGGATCGGCCAGGAGTTTGCTTGGATGGAATATGGCCTGCCAAGCCCCACAGGCTTGCTGGAACTGGGGCTTGATCCATCGCGGCTCATCTCAGTTGCGGTGGGGCAGGCGCAAGATGCTTTGCGCGCGGCGGGAGATGCCCTCACTTGTTCAAGCTTGGGCGCAGTGATCATTGAAATCACCGGCAGCCCGAAAGTTTTTGATCTCACCGCCAGCCGCCGTTTGGTTTTGGCCTGTGCGCAAAATTCTGTTCCAGCGATTCTCTTGCGCTTTGGTGCTGCCCCACAAGCCAGTGCTGCTGAAACCCGATGGCTCATCAAGCCAGCACCTTCACCAGCGGGGGAAGATGGCTGGGGAAAACCGGTTTTTGATGTGTCGCTCATCCGCAACCGAAATGGGCGGATGGGCCAGTGGGTATTTTCGTGGAGTTGTGATGATGGCTGCTTTGAAAATGAAACGGCGGCTGTTGGCGCTGTGGTTTCAGCGCCTGCCAACCGACAGGCTGAAGCGGCTTAAACCGCAAGCCCTCACGCCGCTGCCTTTGGTGATCGCTGAAAAAGCGCAAAATGCCTTGCGCCTTTGCGCGGTGGATCACATGGCCGCGCGCCTGGGCCTGCATGTGGGCCAGCCCTTGGCCAATGCAAGGGCCATGGTGCCAGAGCTTGAAGTGGTGCCCGCCAACCCGCAGGCCGATGCCCAGCTGTTAAATCAACTGGCCGATTGGTGTGACCGTTTCACCCCGGTGGTGGCGCTTGATCCACCCGATGGCCTCATTCTGGAAATTGCCGGATCGGCGCATTTGTTCGGCGATGAACAACACACTCTGGAAAAAGTCATCAGCACCTTGCGCGCCAAACATTTCACCGTGCAAGGGGCCATTGCCAACACATCTCTGGCCGCCCGCGCGCTCGCCCGCCACCGCGATGGTTATATCGTGGGCGAGAATGGTGAGGCCAAAGCCGTTGCATCCCTGCCAGTGGAAGCTTTGCAGCTTGATGCCACCACCACGCATGCCTTTCGCCGCGCCGGGCTCAAAACCATTGGCCAGGTGGCAGGCCGCAAGCGCAGCGAAATCGCCGCGCGCTTTGGGGCCTCCACGCTGTCCATCATTGATGAAGCCCAAGGCCAGGGTGGGCGGCCCATCACCCCGCGCCAAACACCGCCGGATTTTTGGCAGGCACAAAATTTCGCGGAACCCGTGGCCACGCTGGATGTGGTGCGCGCTGTGTTGCAAACATTGGCCGTCAATCTCTGCACCTTGATGCAGCAAGAGGGCATGGGCGCGCGTCACCTGGAGGCCAGCTTTTACCGCGCCGATGGGGCCATCCGCCGCGTTGGCGTGGAAACCGGCAGCGCCTTGCGCAGCCCCGCCGTGCTGGACAGATTGCTGCATGATAAGCTGGCAACTTTGGCTGATCCGCTGGACCCTGGTTTTGGCTTTGATCTCATCCGCCTTGCCGCCTTGCGGGTGGAGCCGATGGCCCCCACTGCCCAGTCGCTGGATGTCAAGGCGCGCGAACAGGTGGAGGTTGATTTTCTGACAGACCGCCTGGTGGCCCGCTTTGGGCGCAGCCATGTGAGGCGTTTTCACCCGCGTGACACCCATGTGCCAGAGGCCGCCTGGCGCATGGCATCAGCGCAGGAGAGATCGCCCCCGGCAACCCCGTGGCAGGCCATGAGAACGCCCCTAGAGGCCCCCAGAAGGCCCCTGCGCCTGTTCCAACGGCCAGAGCTGGTTGAGCTGGCCCAAGACCCCTTGCGCCTGCTGTGGCGCCGCGCCGCCCGCACCCTGACCCATTGGGAGGGGCCGGAGCGCATCGCCATGGAATGGTGGCGGCCAGAGGCGCCCCAGGCCGCGCGTGATTATTACCGCGCCGAGGATGAGGCCGGGCGGCGTTATTGGCTTTATTGTGAACAGGGCCAGCGCCCACAATGGTTTGTGCACGGGGTGTTCACATGAGCGCCCATTCCGAAAGCGCCTATGCCGAACTGGCCGTCACCACAAATTATTCATTCCTGCGCGGCGGCTCTCACCCGGCTGAGTTGGTGCAACGCGCCGCTGAACTGGGCCACACAGCCATTGGCATTGCTGACCGCAACACTTTGGCCGGTGTGGTGCGCGCCTATGCGGCCTGGCAGGAATTGCCCAGCCCCAAGCCCAAGCTTTTGGTGGGGGCCAGACTGGTGTTTGCCGACGGCACGCCCGATGTTCTGGCTTATCCGCAAGACCGGGCAGGTTACGGCAATCTCTGCCGCCTGCTCAGTGCGGGCAAGCTGCGCGCGCCCAAAGGGGATTGCGTTTTGACGCTGGAAGATTTGGCTCACTGGCAAGAAGGCCTGCTGCTGGTGGTGCTGCCGCAGAACAACGAGGCCGCGCCAGAGTTGGCGGAGAGGTTTTGGAATAAGCAAATATCCGCCCTTCCCCCCTTGGGGGAAGGTGCCCGAAGGGCGGATGAGGGTCTGTCAGGTGCTCCAATTTCGGCGATTGAATGCGCTGAAAGGCCCTCATCCGGCCTGTCGGCCACCTTCCCCCAAGGGGGGAAGGGCGATCATTTCTGTGATCTCAGACAGCTTCTCACCTTGCTCAAAACCACAGCCCCCGCCCGCCTCTGGCTCGGCGTTTCCATGCCTTACCGTGGCGATGACCAGCGCCGACTTTCGGCTTGGCACAAACTGGCGCGGGAAATGGATGTGCCGCTGCTGGCCTGCAATGATGTGCTCTATCATGTTGCAGAGCGCCGCCCGCTGCATGATGTTCTCACCTGCATCCGCGAACATACCACGCTGGATCAGGCCGGAAAGCTTTTGCAGCCCAATGCCGAGCGACATTTGAAATCAGCCGTCGAGATGCAAGAGCTTTTCGCCACAGCGCCTGAAGCCATCAGCCAAACCACCAAGCTTGCAGCGCAAGTGAACTTCACGCTCGACCAGATCAAATATAACTATCCCGAAGAGCCCGTGCCCAAAGGCAAAAGCCCGCAAAAGCATTTAGAGGATCTGGTCGAGCAGGGCCTGCACTTGCGCTATGGCCAAAACGTGCCAGACAAAGTGCGCGCCAGCACGGACAAAGAACTGCGCCTCATCGCCAAGATGGATATCGCGCCCTATTTTCTCACCGTGCATGACATTGTGAAATTTGCCCGCTCGCAAAAAATCCTCTGCCAGGGCCGTGGCTCTGCCGCCAATTCAGCGGTGTGTTATGTTTTGGACATCACCGCCGTTGACCCCATGGCCATTGATTTGTTGTTCGAACGCTTCATCAGCGAAGAGCGCAAGGAGCCGCCCGATATTGACGTGGATTTTGAGCATGAGCGCCGCGAAGAAGTGATCCAATATATCTACAGTCGCTATGGCCGCCACCGCGCCGCCTTGGCCGCAACGGTGATCTGTTACCGCCCACGCAGCGCCATTCGTGAAGTGGGCAAGGTGTTTGGCCTCACCGAAGATGTGACGGCGCGCATGGGCGGCAGTGTTTGGGGCGGCTGGGGCAGGGGCTTGCAGGAGCGTGAAATCCGCCAGGGTGAGCTTGATCCGCACAATGCGCTGATCGCCAGGGCAGTGGCTTTTGCCAATGAGCTGGTGGGTTTTCCACGCCACCTGTCGCAACATGTGGGCGGCTTTATTCTCACCCAGGATCGGCTGGATGAAACCGTGCCCGTGGGCCCCGCCACCATGGAGAACCGCTTCTTCATTGAGTGGGACAAGGACGACATTGATACGCTGCGCATGATGAAGGTGGATGTGCTGGCGCTGGGCATCTTGACCTGCATTCGCAAGGCCTTTGACCTGATCCGCCTGCATGAAGGTGTCTCGCTCGATCTGGCCTCGGTGCGGCGTGAAGACCCACAAGTTTATGAGATGTTGCAGAAGGCCGATTCCATCGGCGTATTTCAGGTGGAAAGCCGCGCCCAGATGAGCATGTTGCCGCGCCTGAAGCCCACCAATTTTTATGACTTGGTGATTGAGGTGGCGCTGGTGCGCCCCGGCCCCATTCAGGGTGACATGGTGCACCCTTATTTGCGCCGCCGCTCTGGCAAAGAGAAAGTGGAATATCCTTCGCCTAAACATGGCGACCCTAATGAGCTGCGCCACGTGTTGCATAAAACCATGGGCGTGCCGCTGTTTCAGGAACAGGCCATGAAGCTGGCCATTGTGGCCGCGCAATTCACCCCTGATGAGGCCAACGGCCTGCGTCGCGCCATGGCCACCTTCCGCAACCTCGGCACCATTGGCAGGTATAAGGAAAAATTCGTCAGCCGCATGATCGAGCGCGGCTATGAGCCGGAATTTGCCCAACGCTGTTTCAAACAGATCGAAGGCTTTGGCTCATACGGTTTTCCTGAAAGCCACGCCGCCAGTTTTGCCCATCTGGTTTACATCTCGGCCTATCTCAAGAAATTTCACCCCGCCGCTTTTGCCTGCGCGCTTTTGAATTCGCAGCCCATGGGCTTTTATGCGCCCGCTGAAATTGTGCGAGACGCGCGCGAACATGAGGTTGAGGCGCGCCATGTGGATGTGAATTTCAGCGACTGGGATAATACCATCGAAGCCAGCCTGAATGGCGGCCTGGCCCTGCGCTTGGGTTTGCGCCAAGTGAGCAGCTTTAGAGAAGACTGGGCCAAGAAACTGGTGGCGGTGCGCGGCAATGGCTTTGGCGCAGTTTCGGCCTTGGCGAAAAAAGCCAAGCTGTCAAAACAGGCGCTGATCATTCTGGCCGAGGCAGACTCATTTCAATCCATCGACAAAGATCGCCGCGAAATTCTCTGGGCGGTGCGCCGCTTGCCCGATGATGACGACCTGCCGTTGTTTGCCGCAGCCTATGTGGAAGAACAACCGGACGAGAATATCGCACCGCTGCCCATCATGGCGCTCTCTGAACATGTGGTGGCGGATTATCAAATGCTGCGGCTTTCACTCAAAGCCAATATCATGTCTTTCCTGCGCGGGCTTTTCCAAGCCGAAGGGGTTTTGAGCTGCGCTGAAATTTGGGCTGCCAAAGATGGGGCCAAAGCCGCTTGCGCCGGCATTGTTCTCACCCGCCAGATGCCGGGAGACTCGGGCGTGGTGTTCATCACGCTCAGCGATGAAACCAAAATCGCCAACATCGTTGTCTGGCCGCGCCTTGTCTCTGTCTTCCGCCGTGAGATCATGGGCGGGCGGCTCTTGCTGGTGGAAGGCAAGGTGCAGCGCGGTGAGGGCGATGTGGTGCATCTGGTGGCAGAGCGCGTCACTGACCGCTCTGACGAATTGCTCAGGCTGTCTGAGGATGAGCAAGATGCACCATCATACAAGGCGCAAGCCTCACCCACCGCCAAGCACCCGCGCAATGTGCAAACAGTGCCGAAATCACGGGACTTTCATTAGCCTGCGAAATCGAGCTAACCTTGCGCAAACAAGTAACGAAAGTTCCTCGCCATGCATGTCAAAAGATTCGCCGATGCCACGTCCTATTCCGCCGCCAACCACCGGGGCAATTTCGGCTTGCGTCTGCAAGGCTTTGAAGAGGGCGGCCCCACCAACCAATGGGTGGGCTATTCGCAATTCCTGCCAGGTGGCGGTGCGGGGCCGGATTCAACGCCGTTTGAAAAAGTCTATGTGCTGCTGGAGGGCGAACTCACCGTCATCACCGAACACCAAGAGATCGTGCTGCAACCGCTCGACTCCTGCGTCATCCACGCCAATGAAGTGCGTGAGATCATCAACAACAGCAACCACGTGGCCAAGCTGATAGTGGTGATGCCCTATCCACCGAAGTGAAGCGGGGCCGCTCTAGCTAAACGAAATTCCAATCGCCCCCAATGGGCCATAATCCGCGTGGATCACATCACCTGCGCCCACATCCACGGGCCTTGTGAATGCGCCAGCCAACACGATGTCGCCCTTCTTGAGGCCGTCACCCATGGGGGCCAGTTTGTTGACCAGCCATGCCAGACCAGCAGCAGGGTGGCCCATGACGGCGGCTGAAACGCCACTCTCTTCAATCGTGCCGTTCTTTGAAAGCGTGGCCGCAATCCAGCGCACATCAATATCGAAGGGCCGGAAAATCCGCCCGCCCAAAACCAGCGCGCCATAGGCGGCGTTATCGGCAATGGTATCCACAATCATGCGCGGCACTTCCGTGCGGTAGTCGATGATCTCCAGCGCCGGGGTCACAAATTCTGTGGCGCGCATCACGTCATGCATCTGGCAACCCGCGCCGACCAAGTCTGCGCCCATGATGAAGGCCAGTTCCGTTTCTAGCCGCGGCTTGATGAAGCGCTTGGCGGGAATGGTGGCCCCATCTTTATATTGAGCATCATCAAACATCACGCCGTAATCCGGCTCTGTGATTTTCGACGCCATTTGCATGGCGCGTGAGGTGAGGCCAATCTTGCGGCCAATGATGCGCGCGCCTGCCTTGACCCGAAGCTGTGCCCAGCGCCGCTGCACATCATAGGAATCTTCCAGCGTCATTTGCGGATAAGTCGTGGAAAGCTGCGGAATGACGCGCTTGTCGGTGTCAGCCTTGTAGAGACTGTCTGCGGCGGCTTGCCGCTGTTGTTCGTTCAACATTTTCAGGCCTGCGACAGCAGAATGGCACCGACCACCGCCACGCCCGCAAAGACGCTGAATGCCGTGACGTTAGCATCGGTGCCAAAGCGCTTGCCCGCAATGTTCCATTTGATATCGGGCACCGGATTGACCTTGCTGATCAACGTGCCACCATACATCGGCCGTGAGAATACCGCTGACCAAAATCCACCATAAGCCCCAGCCGCAATGATGAAGGCGATCCATAGCGGCCAATGATCAGCACCCGCTGTCCAGATCAAATACAGCGCCAGCAACGCCACATAGACATAAGAACTCACCTGCCACACAACGTGAAAACGCGCATGCGGATCCCATGACGGGTTGGTGGCATGGGTTTCGTTTGAATCAACCAAGGCTGGAACAGCGCTGTAACCCAGCGTGGCGATGGTGAGCAAAATCTTGGCAATGAGTAACATGTTTTTCTCCCTTTCGTATTATTGTCACTTGTATCGTTTAATGGTACAGCCTTATCGTTATATGGAACAGTAAGTCGGAGCCCAACTAATGTCAACCGCATCACCAGAGCCTGTCATCACCCCGCAAAAGGGCCAGCGCAACGAAATGCGCATGATCGCGCGCGCCGCTGAGGTGTTGCGGTGCCTGGCAGATTCCGCCCATCCACGAAGCCTCGGCCAGATCAGTATGGCAACGGGTTTGCCCCGCTCAACGATACAGCGATTGGTTGGTGCCCTGGAAGCAGAGGGCTTTGTGGCCACCCAGGCAGGCCAGCCGGGTGTGCGCCTGGGCAAGGAACTGGTACGGCTTGGTTCTGCGGTGCATTCCAACTTGCGTGGGGTGTTGCGACCGCATCTTCAGGCCCTGCACACCAAAACCCAGGACACGGTGGATTTGACACTGGTGATGGACGGCCAACCTATCGTGGTTGATCAAATCAGCTCCACTTCAGCACTACGGGTCGTTTCTTTCATCGGGCGGCCATTGCCGCTTCACGCCACCGCCAGCGGCAAGGCCCATGTCATGGCCATGACACTAGAGGAGGCCAAGGCCATGGTGCCTGCCAAGTTGCAAGCCCATACCAAAACCACCAACACCTCAGTTTCATCATTGCTGAAGCTGGCAGGAAAGTTGGAACATGTGGCTTTCGGTATCGACAAGGAAGAATTTGACGAAGGGGTCTGTGCCATTGCGCTGCCCATCTACACCGCCAATTGTGACAACTACGCTGTTGCCATTTCCATGCCCACCAAACGCTTCAATGGCCGCCTGCCATTGCTGCGCGATGCGCTGCTGGCGGCCAAGCAGGGTATGGAGGCGGCACTGGGTGTGAACTGAAAATTCCGCCATTGCGCCGCACCATATGAAATAGTTGACACACGCTCAAAAATGAATGACATTCAAGTATAGAAGCCGCCACACTTGGGGAGAAGCCTGATGAATGTCCATGTCGCCCACCGCATGTCTGCCAAAGATGCCAAGACCATCGCGCGCAGCCTCATTCCGGAATTGCAAAAGCGCGCGCTTGAAGCCGAAGACCTGCGCATGGCGCCGCGCGAAAGTGTCGAGCTGCTCATGAGCCATGGCTTGTTGACTACAATTCAGCCGCGCTCTTGTGGCGGGCAAGAACTTTCCATGCGGGCCCATGTTGATGTGCTGTCGTCAATCGCAGAAGGTTGTGCAGCCACCGCCTGGGTTCTGGGTGTGATGCAGGCGCACTCTTGGTTGTTTGGCCATTTGCCTGAACAAGCGGGCCGTGATGTGTTTGGCGAAAGCGGCAATGTGCCAGTCTCTGCCGTGATCGGCCCGCGCGGCAAAGCCGTGAAACAAGCGGACGGAACTTATACACTCAATGGTTTTTGGCCCTTTGCTTCGGGCAATGCCCATGCCGATTGGCTCCTGCTGGGGGCCGAAGTTTTCGACGCAAACGGCAACAAGATTGACGAGGCAGATTTTCTGGTCGAGAAAAGGCAGCTGGAAGTTTTGGATGATTGGTTCGTGGCTGGTCTGCAGGGTTCTGGTTCCAGTTCGGTGAAAGCCAAGGACGCCCATGTGCCAGCCCACCGCATGGTGTCACTGCCGGCACTCCTTGAAAATCAGACCACGCCCTATAATGATCCCGCTGCACCTGAACTTTTCAAATCTCAAGCGGGCCCCGTGCTGGGCCTGTGCATCGCCAGCGGAGCAACCGGCATCGCGCGCCGAGCTTTGCAGGAATTCACCAAAATGGTGCAGGGCAAGCGCGTGGCTTACACCGCTCACGTCTCACACGAATGGCAGCCCTTGCAGAAAATCTGCGGCGAAAGCGCTTCCAAGATTCACGCCGCCGAATTGATCATCTATAAAGTGGCAGACGACATCGACGCTTACGCCAAGCGCGGTGAAAAAATGCCGATGGAGTTGCGCGGCCGCATTCGTGCAGATATTGCCATGGCCCCGCGCCTGTGCCGTGATGCGGTGATTGACCTGCTCACCATTGGTGGTGCGGCGGGCCTGTCTCTCAAAAGCCCTATACAGCTGGCGGCGCGCAATTTAATAGCCAACTGCATGCACGGCTTTTTACTTTATGACTCTGGCATGGAAATCTATGGTAAGATTCTTCTGGGGCAAGACCCTGGAACACCAGTGATTTAAAGGAACATGTTGACCAAATCGCCCAAGCACCCAGTCTCCGCTGCAGACTATGTCGCAGCCATGGGCCAGCACGTCTCATCCGTGTGCGTCATCACCACCAACTATCAGGGCAAATATTATGGGCTCACTGCCACGGCCATGAGCTCTGTCTGCGCAGAGCCGCCGCGCCTTTTGGTTTGCGTCAACAAAAGCGGCAACAGCCATGAGATGATTTCCAAGGCGGGATTGTTCTGCGTGAATGTGCTGTCTGAATATCAAGACAAGATTGCCAAGGGTTTTGCTGGCATGTTGGGCAAAGCCCATGACCGCTTTTCAATTGGCGAGTGGCGCGAACTTGTAACTTCTGCGCCCGTGCTGAAAGACGCAACTGCGGCTTTTGATTGCAGGCTGGTGCAAGCGATCGACCAATTTTCACACACGATTTTCATTGGTGAAGTGATGGCAGTGGCCAGCACCGGGCAAGACACATTGCTTTACGGTGCGCGCAAATTCCGCAACCTGCGCAAGAATATCTCTGAAACCACGGGTCAGACTGAAGAGCTTCTGCATTATTAGACTTGGCCCGAAATGCGACAGATCCTCACGTGTTTTAAAGACAGCGGCCAAAAATCGCGCTATCTTTCAGCCTTTGATGGTCCCACGCTTTTGGTTGTGCTGGCGGGCTGAGGAGTTGCTCCAATGAATTTTACGCATTTAGGAATTGAAAGTTCCGCAGTGCTCGCCGCGTTTCTGGCCTCGGTTGTTGAGGTTGTGGAAGCCTTCACCATTGTGTTGGCGGTGGGCACCCTGCGCGGTTGGCGGCCCGCCATGGCCGGCACGATTGTGGCCCTGGTTGTCTTGACCCTGATGGTGGCCATCTTGGGCCCGATGCTGAACCATGTGCCGCTGCACGCCATGCAATTGGTCATTGGCATTTTGCTATTATTGTTCGGCATGGGCTGGTTGCGCAAAGCCATTTTGCGTTCCGCTGGCGTGATTGCCATGCATGATGAAGACTTGATTTTTGCCCAAGAGAAAAGTGATTTGATTGAGCAAACCGCACTCAATCGTTCCTCCAAGGATTGGATTGCAGGGCTGGCGGCGTTCAAGGCTGTATTGCTTGAAGGCCTTGAAGTTGTGTTCATCGTCATTGCTGTGGGGGCAGGGCGCGGGCTTTTGTGGCCTGCGGCCTTGGGCGCACTTGGGGCCTGTGTGACCGTGCTGTTGATCGGTGCAATGGTGCACAAACCGCTGTCTCGTGTGCCAGAAAACACCTTGAAGTTTTGCGTGGGCGTCATGCTCTCATCCTTTGGTGTGTTCTGGACAGGCGAGGGCCTGGGCATTGAGTGGCCCGGCCATGATTTGATGTTGCTGGGTTTTGGCGCGATTTTCCTTTGCACCGGCTGGGTGGCGGCGCAATTGCTGCGCCAAACCAATGTGCCTGTGGCAGAGACAGCGGAATAAGGGGCTGATCATGAAAATAATCCAGGAAGTTGCCGCAGAACTGTTCAGCATGTTCATGGCCGATGCACGCATGACCTTGACGACATTGGCGCTGGTTGCAATGGTGGCAGCGTTGTTGCGTTACACCTCGCTTGATCCCATTTATGCGGGCGTGTTGTTGCTTTTGGGCTGCATTCTCAATGTCGTTGCCGCTGCCGCGCGTGAAAAACAGGCGCGTTCCAAAAAATAGTTGCTTTGCCAAAACCCTGATTACGGCCTAGGTGCTGACAATCGGGGAAAGCGTCGGCAACAGGATTGGCATGGTCACACTCAGCGAAATTGCAAAAGCGGTTGGTGTTTCAAGCGCCACGGTTTCGCGCGTGTTGAATTTTGACGCGACACTTTCCGTATCGGCTGAAACCCGCCGTGCGGTGATCGAAAAGGCCGAGGCGCTGAATTATGAAACACCGCGCCGCCGCAACCGCAAGGTTGAGCGCAACCCCGGCAAGATCGTGCTGGTGCATTTTCTCAGCCCAGATCAAGAGTTGGTTGACCCTTACTATGTTGGCTTGCGCCTCGGCATTGAGAGGCGCTGCCAAAGCCTGGGCATTGAAAGCACCAAACTTTATCAAGTTGATCTGGCACTCAACATCAAAACATTGCGCAAGGCTTCGGGTGTGATTGTGGTTGGCCCCTATGGTGAGGGTGATCTGGAATTGCTGGTGCAACATGGCCACCATCTGGTGTTTGCCGATTTTGCGCCAGTGACCGATGATTTTGATAGTGTGCAAAATGACTTGGGTTTGGCCACATTGAAGTTGCTGAACGCGTTGTCGGACATGAACTATCGGCGCATCGGGTTTATCGGCTGGGTCGTAAGCCGTGGTGCGGGCCCCTTTGAAGAAGTGCGCTGCAGAACGTTTCTAGATTGGCAGAAAACCAACGGCAAATTCGATCAACGCCTGTGCCTGACCGATCGCAACACTGAGGAATGCGGCTATCTGCTCACCCATAAAATGATGAAAAGCGCCAAGCGCCCAGACGTGATTGTGACCGCCAGTGACAACATGGCGGTGGGGGCTTACCGCGCTTTGCACGAACTGAACCTGAAAATCGGCAATGACATCGCGGTGGCCAGTTTCAACGATATTTCGGTGGCGCAATTTCTGCATCCGCCGCTCTCCACAATCCATTTGCCATCGGAGGAAATTGGAGAAACCGCTGTTGAGCTGCTGTTGGAACGTATGGCCGGGCGCAGAATCGGCAAGCGCGTAACCCTCGCCTCACAACTCATTTGGCGCGCCAGTACGCGAAAACCGGCCAAGAAGACAATCATCTAGTAAATATTTACTAAAACTATTGCGCGGTTTTATTTTTCTGCATAGGCTCACCCCCAACAGCCGGATTGAACCAGGCTGGCATTGGGAGGAAGACAAGATGAAGAATGCGTTTAGTCGGCGCAGCGTTCTCGGCGCTGCACTTGCTGGTATCAGCTTTTTGGGTGCGACGGCTGCCTTTGCCGGAACCACTGTCACCGTTTGGTGCTGGGATAAGGAATTCAACGGCGCCACGATGAAAGAAGCAGGCGCGCGCTATGCCAAGGCGCATCCGGATGTGACCCTGAATGTGGTGGATTTCGCCAAGCCAGACATGGAACAAAAGCTTCAGGCACAATTGGCTTCGGGCACCACAGACGGCCTGCCAGATATTGTGTTGATCGAAGATTACGGCGCACAGAAATATTTGCAGTCTTTCACTAAGGCGTTTGAGCCGCTGTCTGACACCAAGGCCATCGATTACAAAACCTTCGCGAACTACAAAGTGGCTTTGGCCACCGTGGGTGACAAAACCTATTCACTGCCATTTGATTCAGGCGTGTCGGGCATGTTCTATCGCTCGGACTATCTCGCACAGGCTGGTTACAAGAGCGCTGATCTGCAAGACATCACCTGGGAAAAGCTCATTGAAGTGGGCAAAGCCGTTGAAGCCAAGACGGGCCACAAGCTGCTCGATCTTGACCTGAGCGATCAAGGCCTGTTGCGCATCATGATGCAATCGGCTGGCATCTGGTATTTCTCTCCAGATGGCAAGCCAGCCATTGCTGGCAATGCCAAATTCAAAACTGTGCTCTCAACCTATGCCAAGGTTTTGCAATCCGGCATTTACAAGCCAGTTTCTGGTTGGGCTGAATACACCGGCACATTCACCTCAGGTGAAACCGCCGCTGCCATTACCGGCGTGTGGATGACAGCCACCATCAAGGCCAACAAAGACCAATCCGGCAAATGGTCTATCGCACCTGTGCCAAAGGTTGACGGCGTTGAAGGTGCTGTTCATGCTTCCAACCTCGGTGGCTCCAGCTGGTACGTTCTGGCCTCTTCCAAGAACAAAGCAGCAGCGATTGATTTCTTGGCCCAGGAATGGGGCAAGGATGCTGACTTCTATCAGAAGATTCTGGTCAACCAGGGCGCTCTCGGCTCATTCTTGGCTGCGCGTGATGGCGAAGCCTACAAAGCAAGTGACGCCTTCTTTGGCGGCGAAGCCACTTGGCAGAACTTCTCCACCTGGCTGGGCAAGATCCCCGGCGTGAACTACGGCACCTTCACCAATGAAGCTGATGCCGCGGTTTCCGCTCAGGTTCCAGCTTTGGTCAAGGGCGGCTCAGTTGATGATGCCATCAAGGCCATCGACGCACAGCTGAAGCAACAGATGCAATAACACTATCCCCCCAAGCCGTCATTCCCGCGAAAGCGGGGGTGGCGGTGTGGGAGATTGCAAACACATCATGGCTCAAGCCCCAAACAAGCGCAAAACAGATTTGACCGGATGGTGGTTCACCAGCCCCGCGCTCATTCTGCTTAGCCTATTTCTGTTCTACCCAATCGTTTCTTCCCTTTGGATGAGCTTGCAAATTGGCAAGGGTATGAACCTCAGCTTTGGCGGCTTTGCGAATATTTACCGGCTCACGCAAGACCCTGTTTTCATCCACGCGCTGCTAAACACGCTCACCTTCCTCGTTGTGCAAGTGCCGATCATGATCACGCTGGCGCTGCTCTTGGCTGTGACCCTGAATGACAGCAAGCTCTGGGGCCGCAGCTTTTTCCGCACCGCGATCTTCTTGCCTTGCGTCACCTCGCTGGTGGCTTATTCGGTTTTGTTCAAATCCATGTTCGCTGCTGATGGGGTGATCAATTCGTTTCTGCAAACGCTGCACGTAATTTCATCGCCCATCCCTTGGCTGGCTGATCCGTTCTGGGCCAAGATTGTCATCATCCTCGCCATCACTTGGCGCTGGACGGGCTATAACATGATCTTCTTTTTGGCCGCGCTGCAGAACATTGATCCATCAATTTATGAGGCCGCGCGCATTGATGGCATTCCCGCTTGGGCGCGGTTCTGGAAGATTACGCTGCCCGCATTGAAACCTGTTATTCTGTTCACCACCGTCACCTCAACCATCGGCACATTGCAATTGTTTGATGAAGTGAACAACATTCCAACTCTGGGCGGCCCGGCGGATTCAACCCTCACGCTTTCGCTCTATATCTATTATCTCTCGTTCAGGTTCATGCCCAGCTTTGGTTACGCGGCCACGGTGTCTTATGTGATCGTGGCGTTGGTGGTGGTGTTGAGCTTCTTGCAATTTCTTATCGCGCGCGAAAAACAAACCTCATGAAACCCCATTATTTGCAGCGCGGGTTGATCTATGTGGTCTTGCTTTTGGCGGCCTATATATCGGTTTTCCCCTTCTTCTGGATGATCGTCGGCAGCACCAACACCATGGCCGACATCCTCAAGGGAAAAACCAGTTTCGGCAATGCGTTGACCAACAACATCACCCATTTGCTGGAGCAGGTGGATCTGCCGCTCTTGTTCTGGAATTCGGCAAAGATAGCAGTGATCGCAACGGCCCTCACCATGGTGATCTCATCATTGGCGGGCTATGGTTTCGAGATATTCAAAACCCGCATGAGCGAGCGCGTCTTTGCCCTGCTGCTTGCCATGCTGAGCATTCCATTCGCGGCCATCATGATCCCGCTGTTCATCACCATGGCGCAATTGCATCTCATCAATACCCACATGGCGGTGATCATCCCCACCGTGGCTTCCATCTTCATCATCTTTTATTTCCGCCAGGCCACGAAATCATTTCCGAGTGAATTGCGTGATGCGGCGTTGGTTGATGGTTTGAAAGAATGGCAAATCTTCCTGTACATTTATTTGCCCGTGATGCGCTCCACCTACGCGGCCGCCACCATCATCATCTTCATGGCAAACTGGAATAATTATCTCTGGCCGCTGATCGTGTTGCAAACCAATGAAACCAAAACCCTTACGTTGGCAGTTGCCTCATTGCTCACCGCCTATACGCCAGACTTCGGCATGGTGATGGTGGCAACTACCCTCGCCACATTGCCCACGCTTTTCATCTTCTTCGCTTTGCAAAAGCAATTTGTGCAGGGCTTGTTGGGATCCGCCAAATGAATTCTCTGCCTGAAACGGAAAGCAAAATATGAGCGGTGTCAAACTTCGCAATGTGTTTAAGGCCTATGGTTCCCATGAGGTGATCAAGGGCGTGAGCCTCGATATCAAGTCTAAAGAATTTGTGGTTTTTGTTGGCCCCTCAGGCTGTGGCAAATCCACACTT
>Ga0209583_10000315_pt1 | contig 15325 bp, 14 predicted proteins | sample Str014_FD_187201 | JGI IMG/M metagenome (GOLD analysis project Ga0209583, IMG submission 187201) | Freshwater sediment microbial communities in response to fracking from Pennsylvania, USA - Straight Creek_MetaG_SC_2014 (SPAdes) (version 2) | ecosystem: Environmental > Aquatic > Freshwater >... | reverse complement strand
TCCCGGTGTCGTTCGACGCCAGGAAGTAGACGTACTTGCCCGACGCGTCGAACACCGGTTCGACCGCTTCGGAGAGGCCGTCGGTCACCGGGTACGACTTGGCCTGGTCCAGCGAATAGAGGTGGACGCGGCCGATCTGGGCCGGGGTGTCGATCGAGTAGGCCACCCACTTCGAGTCCGGGGACCAGGACGACGCCTTCACCCGCACCCCGCCGCCGCGGCCGTAGAACGCGTCGGTGATCCGGGTGATCTTCGCCGTCGCCACGTCCATCCAGTACAGGGCCATGCCGTTGTCGCGGTAGAGGATCTTCTTCGAATCCCGCGACCAGACCGGGTCGGAATAGAACCCGGACCCGGTCAACTTCACCGTCTTCGTCGCCCCCTTGCCGTCCTGCGGGGCGAGGATCCGGCACTTCTTGATCTCCTCCTCGATATCGTGGTAGCTGGCCAGGGCCTGCTGGTGCAGCGACTTGTTCGTCTCCCGCGTGGTGCGCGCCTGCACTTCCTTGGCCACGGCCTGACCCTTGACCCGGACCAGGGCCCGTTCGGCCTCGGCCACCTTGTTGGCAATGGACATGAGCAGGTTGGTATAGCTGTCGATGGTTTCATTCTTGCGCTTGGTCGAGCCGGGCTTGAGTCGTTGGAGGTTCGACCAAATGGCTTTGATGTCCTCGCGCTGGTAGCTGCGCTCGATAAGGGCTGCTGCCTCGTCCACGCCCGTGCAGAAGCGCTCAGTGGCGATGGTCTTGCCATTGACTTCGAGCACCGTGCCGCCTTTGAGCAGGTTAAGCTTCATGCCGTCATCCGTGGCCATTTCGATCTGCCAGGTTTGCTCACCCGTTTGGCGCCAATCAAAATCGGCACTCATGTCGGCAGTAACACCATCGCCATGTTTGAACCTGATCTGCGCGGCAATGGGCGTTGCTTTGTTGGCCGGCGTTTCTAGCATTGCACTTTCAACAAACAACGGCTGCGGCATGATGCGCGTCACAATGGAGAGCGCATTGATGCCGGGGTCAAACACGCCAAAACCACCAGCCTGCCAAATCCATTCTTGGCCGGGGTGCCAATGGCGCACATCTTCGCGCCAAGTCACCTTCAGCATGGAAACGCGTTTGCCTTTGAGCAGGCGACGCGCCTCTTCAACGGCTTGATTCATGCGGGAGTGCCAAGTTGCATAAAGCACACGCTTCTTCTTGGCGGCGAAGGCCTGCATGGCCACAAGCTCGCCCATCGTCGGCGTAGGCGGCTTTTCGATCAAAACATCTAGGCCCGCTGAAAGCGCTTCCATTGCCAGTTGCAACCGCACCGAAGGGGGCGTGCATATTGCCACACAATCCACTTTCACTTTGCTGGCCAGCAGTTCAGTGAGAGAGGTGAAATGCGGCACATCTTTCAGGCTTGCATTGCGGCTCACACCCGCCACGATCCTAAACTTCTTGGATTTATTGATACTTGGCACGTGTTGGTCACTGGCAATTTTACCCAACCCGATGATCGCGATATTATATCTCATATGTCACTCACTTAAGTGCGCTGTGCAGATTTGCAAGCAGGCCGTGAACTTCTGCGGCGGTATTGTAATGGGCCAGCCCCACGCGCAGCACACCGCCTTTGTCGTCCAGTCCCATGCGCTTGATCGGCTCTAACGCATAATTGTGGCCAGACCAGACGAAGATATTCTGCGCCGCCAAATGCATTGCTATTTTGTCTGGCACAACGCCTTCAACCGTAAATGAAACCGTAGGCACACGGCGTTGTATGGCATTGGCTGAGGCAATGCCGCGAATGGTGAGGCCCTTAAAGCCTTTCAACCCTTCCAAGAGCTGCAAGGTCAGCGCATGTTCATGGGCGATGATCTTGTGCCAGCCCGTGAGAAGCTTGGCACGGCGGTTGGCGCCTGTGCCGAGGCTGGCGATGTAGTCGACGGCAGCAGCACTGCCAGCCATGCCTTCGTGGCTCTGGGTGCCCGTCTCAAACTTGTGTCCTAAATCGCTGTCTGGCACCGCACGAACCTTATAGGCAAAAGTCTCCGCCAATAAATCTTTGCGCGCCCATAGGATGCCTTGATGGGGGCCGAACCATTTGTAAGCCGATGATACAACCACATCGGCCCCCAAAGTCTGCACATCCAGCGGCAAATGCGGGGCATATTGCACACCATCCAAGTAAACCAAAGCACCCACAGCTTTGGCTTGTTTGCAGAAACTGGCCACATCATGGACTGTGCCAGTGCAATTTGAAGCCATACCCATGGCGAGAATTCGGGTCTTGTCGCTCAACACCTTGGTCAAGGCATCGTCTGCAAACTCATAGGTGCCGGGGTCAAAATCCAGCCATTTTACGACCAGCCCCTTATCTTGCGCCAACAACAGCCACGGCGCCACATTGGCATCATGGTCCATCCGGCTGAGGATGATTTCATCGCCAGCTTTGAGCTTGCGCCCCAGACACCGCGAAAAATGCAGGGTGAGTGACGTCATATTCTGTCCAAAGACGATTTCATCTGGCGAAGCGGCGTTATAAAAGTCGGCCAAAGCCACATGCGCATCATGCACCGCGCCATCCGCGGCTTTCGTCGTTGCGAAATGCCCGCCCAGGTTGGCATTCTTTGAAACCAAAACGTCAACTATGGCATCAATCACCATCTGCGGCACTTGGGTGCCCGCTGGGTTGTCGAGATATATGCGGGCTTGGCCTCTGTCTTGCAGCGCCAATGCTGGAAAGGATTGGCGCAATGTTTCAATATCTAGTGTGTTCACGTAACTTCCCCTTGTTGAGGCGACCATACCTGCAGGCAAGGCTTGCCTCAACTGCTACAATCGGGCATGTGAAGTTAGGGCGAATTCCCTGCTTTTGCGGAGTGATTTGAATGAGTGATACCGGCGATCTTGACCTGAACAGCCTCAACGATGAAGAGCTGACGCAACAGATTCATGATGATCTTTATGACGGCCTCAAAGAAGAAGTCGAAGAGGGTGTACATATTCTGCTGAAGCGGGGGTGGACGCCTTACAAGGTGCTCACCGAAGCCTTGGTTGAAGGCATGCGCATCGTTGGTATTGATTTCCGCGATGGCATTCTGTTTGTGCCGGAAGTGCTTCTGGCCGCTAATTCCATGAAGGCCGGTATGGCGATCTTGCGCCCCTTGCTGATTGCCACAGGCGCACCGCGCTTGGGCAAGATGGTGATTGGCACAGTAAAAGGCGACATTCACGACATCGGCAAAAATCTTGTTGCGATGATGATGGAGGGGGCGGGCTTTGATGTCATCAACCTCGGCATCAATAACCCGGTGGAGAATTATTTAAAGGCAATCGAAGAGCACCAGCCCGACATCGTTGGTATGTCTGCGCTTCTCACCACAACCATGCCATACATGAAGGTCGTCATCGACACGCTCAAGGAAAAGGGCATGCGCGACGACTATATCGTTTTGGTGGGTGGGGCACCGTTGAATGAAGAATTCGCCAAAGCCGTGGGTGCAGACGCTTATTGCCGCGATGCGGCAGTGGCCGTTGAAACCGCCAAAGCCATGATTGCGCGCAAGCATAACCTCAAAACTTCGGCATAAATTTAAACGGATTGAAACGCAAAAAGCGCCAGGTTTCCCTGGCGCTTGTGCAGTCCGAATGCCTTCTGCCGATAAGGGCAGAGGCAAATTCTTACTTGAAGCTGGTGATCTTGGTTGCGATCACACCGAATTCGGTGTTCAACGCGCTGGTGATGATTGGCATGATGGCGAGAAGAGCAATAGCCATTGCTGCAGCGATCAGCGTGTATTCGATTGCGGTTGCGCCTGATTCTTCTTTAAGGAACTTCTTGAACATTTGAAACTCTCCAATATTTACTTACAGCACCGTTCAACAACCTCTTGCTGTTGAACTTGATTTCAAACTACCCGTAACCCGTTAACGCCGAATAAAACTGCAACGGACAATTCGAGGCACCGCCCAATTCGTTGAGAAACAAGGAACTTATGGTTGACGTTCAGTAAAGGCGTGGATGCCCATATTTGATTGCATGTGCTTACCACCCGTTTTGCTGGCGCAGTTTGCTAATAACGGGTTAATATCGATCATGCCTCGCAGTGAAATTGACATTGGTCCATCAGAACATTTTGAAAGAACTTCTCCAAAAGCCAAGGTTTTACTTTTGGCTTGCGGCGCGCTGGCCCGCGAAATTGTGGATTTGCTGGAAGCCAATGCCTGGCAGGGCATGGCTGTTCAATGCTTGCCAGCCAAATGGCACAACACCCCACAACTGATTGTGCCAGCTTTGCGCGAAAAGATCAGGGCTAACCGGATGCTCTATGACAAGTTATTTGTGCTCTATGGAGATTGTGGCACGGGCGGGCAACTTGACGCTCTGCTGGAACAAGAAGGCATTGAGCGTATAGCTGGCCCTCACTGTTATTCATTCTTTTCGGGCAACCAAACCTTTGCCTCACGCGCTGAAGCTGACATGACCAGCTTCTTCCTGACCGATTATCTGGCGAGGCACTTTCATAAACTGATTTGGCAAGGCCTGGGTCTCGATCGGCACCCAGAACTGCGTGACGACTATTTTGGCAACTACACGAAATTGATCTATTTGGCCCAAATCGAAGACGAAGCACTGCATCACTCTGCCACCGAAGCCGCAGCCAAGTTGGGCTTGGAATTTGAATACAGGTTCACCGGCTATGGCGAATTGCGCGAAGAACTTACCAAACTCGCCAAACCCTAGGCCAGCGGCGCGCAAGCCGCTTTCAGCCAGTTGCGGGTATCACCTGGCACCATAGGCCCAAGTTCACTTAAAACGCGCCCGTGATAGGTATCCAGCCAGCGTAACTCATCGCGTGTCAGCAATCTGGTATCGATCAGACCTCGGTCAATCGGGGCAAGGGTCAATGTTTCAAAGCCCAACATGGGGCGGTCACCCCCTTTGATTTTGGTGGCTTGCGAGACAAGCAGCAGGTTTTCAGTGCGAATGCCATAGTGGTTCAATTTGTAATAGCCAGGCTCATTGGAAATGATCATGCCCGGCTTTAATGCCACATGGCCTGCCTTAGAAATCCGCTGCGGGCCTTCGTGGACCGACAAAAAGCTGCCAACTCCATGACCAGTGCCGTGATCGAAATCAAACCCACCGGCCCACAGGCTGTTGCGCGCCAAGGCATCAATATGGGCACCCGTTGTGCCAGCGGGGAAACGTGCCACCGAAATGGCGATCATGCCCTTCAGCACACGAGTAAAGCGGTCCATCATCTCATCCGACGCTTTGCCAACAATGACAGTTCGTGTCACATCGGTCGTGCCGTCTCTATATTGGCCGCCAGAATCAATGAGGAAAATCTCATTCATCTTGATTTCGCGGCCGCCTTTTTCAGGCAGATGATAATGTGGCAGAGCGGCATTGGGGCCCGCAGCGGGAATTGTTTCAAACGACAAGTCAACCAACTTGCCGGTTTCTTCACGAATCTCCCGCAACTTCAGAGCCGCCTGCAATTCATCCAGTTTGCCTTTTGGGGCCTCTAGCGAAAACCAATGCAGAAAGCGTGACAGCGCCGCCCCGTCGCGCAACTGGGCATCGCGGGCACCGTTTTGTTCAACATCATTCTTGCAGGCCATGGGCAGGGTGCAAGGGTCTGAGGCCACAATAATCCGCGCCTTCGCCTTACGCAGCTGTTCGCCTGCAAAATCAGGTGCCGAGTGTTCATCCAGCTGCACGACCTTGCCAGCGAAACCACGAAAGATTTTAGCCATGTTTGCGGGTGGTTGAAAACTCACTTTCGAGCCTAGGGCCTTGCGAAGATTTGCAGCCAGACGCGACGTCTCAATGAAAATAATGGCCCGACCATCGGCCTGCACCAATGCATTGGCCAAAACCACGGGGGTAAAGGGAACATCACTGCCGCGCAAATTAAAAAGCCAGGCGACTGATGAAGGATTGGTCAGCAACACCCCATCGCGGCGCTGTTTATTTAACTCAGCCACCAATTGCTTGAGCTTTTGCGCGGTACTGCGGCCTGCATAAACCAGCGGCTGCGCAAACAGCGGCGCTTGCGGACGCGCTGATTGATCGTGCCAAATTTCATCGATCAAATTGGGGGAGATAGCAACGAACTGTGCCCCAACTTCGGCACATGCCGAAGCGTAACGCTTTGCCTCTGCAATGGTGAACAACATCGGGTCATAACCCAATTTCTGTCCCTTCTTGAGGGATTGTTTCAACCATTCCGTTGGCGGCTCCTCAATCAAACTTTTGTGGAGCCATTGCTTTGCAGGCACCTGTTTGCGCACTTGAACGGTGTACCGCCCATCGACAAAAATGGCTGCGGTCTTCAACAAAACAATGGCGCTGCCCCAAGAGCCGGAGAAGCCTGAAATCCATTTCAGCCGCTCTGCATAGGCGGCCACATATTCGCCCTGAAATTCATCCTGACGTGGGATCACATAGCCCGCGAGGCCTTGTGCGGTGAGCCGTTGGCGCAAAAGTGCAAGCCGTTGAGTTTTAGGCAGAATCATGTGTGAATCTTAGTCAGTTGTTTACGCCAAAGGGAACAGTTCGGTATCTTTAGTATAGCGGTGAATAATATTAACTTATCTACCACGTTGAAATGAGTAGTTAAAAGTGAACATCTTGGATTCACAAAATGAAACTACCTGTGCTGATGCGGTCAATCGTCAAATTTTATGCTCCGAAGCAGGCATTATCAGAGCAAATTACTTGCATTACGGATTCATCGCCACAAATTTTACTCGGCCATATTGCAGCAACATTGTTTGTTCTAGTTGTTATACATGGTACGCCCCAATCTCTAGCGGCAATACCCTGGGGGGTGTTGATGATTGGTGCAGTTATTCCGAATTTGCGGCTGCTGCAACGCCTTGGGAGTCAAGCCAGAGAAAAAACGGCTGAGGTTGCTGCCAAAGTTGCTGTCATAGCTGGTTCGCGCGGTATGTTGTGGTCTATGGGCATGGTAAGTATCATGCCCAACCAAGGCCAGCTTGTTTCCGCTGAACTTCAACTCGTTATGTTCGGAATGCTAGTAGGTGGCATATTGAACTATTGGGTTTTCCCTTTAGCGGCTTTAACTTATTCCAGTTTGATGGTGGTTGGTCTCATAACAGCAATCATCAGGACTTCTGGATTTCAAGACGGCTTTGCATCCGCGTCTTTGATTTTTGTGGCATTTTTGTACTTCAATCGAATGGCGCTGGCATACGCACGTGATTTTCGTAGCAAGGTAGATGCAGTCAAGCGTCTGAAAGATAAAAAGGAAGTTGTTAGCTTGCTGCTTCGAGACTTCGAAGAGAGCACACGTGATTGGCTGTGGGAAATTGATTCCGAAGGCATGCTTGTGCGTGGCGCTGACGGATTTTCCAGTGCGTTTGGCATTGCCGCATCTTGTTTCGAAGCGACCCCTGTTCTTAAAGTAATACAGGATTTAAGCGACAAACATCATCAAAGTTATGGTGTGAAGCAATTGATTAAATATTTGAGTGGCGAGATTCATTTTTCAGATTGCGAAGTCTCCATCAATTTCGGAGAGAGCACAGTTTACTTGAGTTTGACGGCTAAGCCAGATTTCGATGTACAGGGAAAAAAATTTGGTTGGCGTGGAGTTTGTGCGAATATTTCTGCGGCTCGCTCAGCAGAGGCAAGCGTACTGCGTTTGGCCCAGACAGATACTCTAACAGGTTTGCCTAACAGGGCTCGTTTACGCAAGGGACTTGAGGACATTATTGAATCCTGTGATGGTGTTGAACGCTACGTTGCCTTCGCGGACCTTGACGGATTCAAGGGTGTGAACGATCTGATGGGCCACGCCGCGGGTGACCATGTCTTGTGCGCGCTAACCGCGCGGTTCTCGAGACTACTGAAGCCGAGTGAACTGATTGCCCGTATCGGAGGAGATGAATTCGTTTTTGTCTTGGAACGCAGCTTAATCGAAATCGAAATGGTCTGGCACGAAATAGTGAAGCAGGCTTCAGAGCCAGTGTACTTCATGGGGCAGCCTCAGCATGTAGGCGTGAGTCTGGGCATTGTTGCACTGGATCCGAGCTTGGAACAAGTTGATGAGGTGCTTCGTCGCGCGGACATGGCATTATACAAAGCCAAAAATCAGGGACGTGGCACAGCGCGTTTCTATACGCGTGAGATGGACGAGTATTTGACAGAGCGCCGTGAACTAGAATCGGCACTAAGGGCAGCTGTATCTGCCAAATGTTTTGAATTGCGCTATCAGCCGATTTTTTCTTGCCGCACTGGAGAGCTTTGCAGTTATGAAGCACTCATTCGTTGGCACGACCCGAAACATGGTTGTATCTCTCCTTCCGTGTTTATCCCACTGGCGGAGGAATGTGGTTTGATCTCCGAAATTGGTGTTTGGGTTCTGCAACAGGCTTGCAAAGACGCACGGAGCTTCGCTCCCGGGGTCTCAGTTTCAGTTAATATTTCGGCTGTCCAGATGCGCTCGCGCCGCTTGTTGATTGATGTGACAACTGCACTGGCAGAATCGGGATTGCCAGCCCACTTGCTTGAAATTGAGATGACCGAAACTGCACTTGCGGACAATTCGGGTCTGCCCGAAATGTTGACCAATGATTTGAAAGCGCTTGGCGTTCAACTCGCACTAGATGATTTTGGCACCGGCTATTCCTCATTGTCATATCTGCATCGGTTCAAATTTAACCGGATCAAGATCGACCAGAGTTTTGTGCAGGCTTATGATACGCGCAAATCCAGCCGCGCGGTGGTCAATGCAATTTTAGCTTTGTCGAAGCAGCTGAAAATTAGTGTTACGGCTGAGGGGATAGAAACAGCAGAGCAAAATCGACTGATGGCCGCCAAGGGCATGGACAGGGTGCAAGGGTTCTTTCTCGGAAAACCTCGGCCACTCCAGGACATTTTCAAAAGCAAAGTGAGCGCCATTGGAGCAGCTTAATTTTCATCCTTAACCTATTGTTAATCCTAAAAGATAAATAGGGGCCAGTCATGAAACAGGCAGCCTTCCGACACAATCTTGCTACGATTGGCCCTTACATGACAGCAACTGCAAATAATTGAACTGAATTGAATTGGAGTGAGTGATGACGTTGGTAAGTTTAGATCGTGAAACAGCGCGCCATAGAGGCATGAGCCTGTCTCCCGGACTGATGGTACGGATGAAAGATTTTGTGGCTAGTCGCCGCGCCGTGCGCCAACTGCATCAACTGGATGACAGGCTGCTTGCCGATATCGGCATTCGCCGTGGTGAAATCACCAACCGGATCTGGGGCCGCTAAACGCTTTGTGCATAGCCTGAGCCGCGCTCAGACGTTTTAGGCCGCCGTGCAAATCCACTGCGGCCTTTTGCTTTTGCGCCGTTTGCTTTTCGCTGCATCACCAAAACCACCCAGTTGTCCAAGCGGTAAGTGTTTACCAAAGTCAATCCGCGGCTGCGATAGCAGGCGCTGATCCATCGTTCCTGATCGCGCGTCAGACCGGAAAGAATGGCCAGCCCGCTGGGGGCCAGCATCGTGGCGATGCCAGTGGCCAAACGTTCAAGCGGCTTGGCCAGAATATTAGCGAAAATTAAATCGAATGGTGCGCGCGTATGAATGCTCCGTGCATGAAGTCCGGGCGCTGTGAGGCCTTGAACAAAGGGGCCAACGCCGTTGTGGCGCGCGTTCATCACAGTCACGCGCACCGCTTCTGCATCAATATCGCTGGCAAGCACCTTGCGGCGCCGCGCCTTGGCCGCAGCCAGAGCCAAGACACCCGTTCCAGTGCCGAGGTCAAATATGCGCCTGGGCCGATTTGATTTAAGAATTGCATCCAAAGCAACCAAACACCCTTTGGTGGTGCCGTGGTGGCCCGTGCCAAACGCGGTGCCAGCGTCAATCTCCATCGAGATGCCGCCGGCGCGTCTCTTGTCGCGGTCATGTGAGCCATGCAGAAAAAACCGCCCTGCCGCAACGGGTGCAAGGCCAGCGAGTGATTCACGCACCCAGTCACGTTGCTCAACTTCGGAAATGGGTGCTTCACTTAATCCCAGCACGTCTCGCGCGGCTTCTGCCTCTTGACGCGTGGAAAACCACGCTAAGGTTTCCCACTGCGCTGCAGCCTCATCAGTTTCATTGATCGAAACTGCCACAGCATCAATAGCCAACTCAGATTCGAGCTGATCCATCATTTGCAAGGCTTTGGCGTGTGATAGCCCGCCAATCGTCAGTGTAAAGCGGGCTTCATCCATGATTTAGGTGAGCGGCAGAATGGTGATTTCGACGCGGCGGTTCTGCGCGCGCCCCGAAGGCGATGCATTCGAAGCAACTGGGTCGCTGGCACCATGGCCCTCAACTGAGAACCGATGCGCATCTAGCTGCTGGGCAGACAAATACTGCGCCACAGACGCAGCACGCCGCCGCGAAAGATCGTAATTGTGATTGGTATCACCTGTTGAGTCCGTGTGACCCACCACGTTGATCAGCGTCTGCTTATATTCTTTGAACACAGCGGAAACCGAATTCAATGTGGCATAGAACTGCGGCTTTACATCTGCCTGATCAGAGTCAAACGTCACGTTGGAAGGCATGTTGAGCACAATGCTGTCGCCCATGCGGCTGACGGAAACGCCTGTGCCCTGCAATTGGCGGCGAAGCTTGGCTTCCTGGTTATCCATATACATGCCAATGCCAGTGCCGGTAAGCAAGCCAAGGCCGCCGCCAATCAATGCAGCTTTGCGGGCGTCTGCACCCACTGCGGCCCCGATGATCGCACCGCCAATGGCCCCCACACCAGCGCCTGCACCGGCACCAATGGCAGTGTTTGCCACTTTCTGTTCTCCGGTGAAAGGATCGGTGGTGCAACCAGCCAAAACTGTTCCAGCGATGATAAGTGTAAGAAATGATTGCTTCATAAGTCCTCCAAGCGCGCGCAGGATTTGGATGGCACTTGTGGCAGAATTGAGATGATTTGCAAACCAGTGCGTTCTAGCGCGCCAGATAGTCCATCAAGGCACCAACATCGCCGCCGTTGGAACGGATGACTTCAGTGAACTTGCTGCGCAACACGCCTGCCAACGAAATTCCCGATATGCTAATGTCGGCAACACGACGCGGGCTTGCCAAGCGGAATTGTACACTGGTGCCATTGCCATACCGCGCGGTCACAATTTGTGACGAACAGGATTGGATCGAAATTCCAGAACCGGAAACGCGGTTGCTGTTCTCAGCCATCCACCTACCCAGGAAATTACGGGCCAAAGTGACATAGCGGTATTCATCACTTGGCGAGAGTTTTGATCGATATGGGCCCAAGGCGAAAAAGGCCAGACTACGCATATCTGCATAGTGAGCAACGGCTGAAGAAAATGCGCGTGGTGATTGGGTCTGCGCCGCGCGTTCAAATGTTGTGGCGATGCCTTTGACCAGTGCCTCAGCATCGCAGGCAAAAGCAGTGGCCGATGCTGCAAACGAAAAAAATAACAAAACAACGCCAAACGCTAAAGGCTTCCCGAGCCTCAGGTAAAAGTTAAGCACCGTTTTTCTCCTGCGCTGCAGCTTGAAGCTGAGATGTGCTGCGAATCTTTAGGTTGCTGCACCATAAATCCAACGGCCAATGATGCGCCATGCCCATCGTGAATAATACCGCAAAACTTGCGCCTGCATGTTACATCCGAATGACGAGGCAAAATAATGACGCGCGAATCAAAAGGCTGGTGGTTGGGATTTATTGGAGTGGCGATCTTCGCTCTCACTTTGCCATTCACCCGCATTGCCGTGAAAGAATTTGATCCGCTGTTTGTCTCAACCGGTCGCACTGTTGCAGCCGCTGCCCTGGCACTGCCCATTTTGTTGATTTCCCGCCAGAGACGCCCCAGCCTGGCCGAACTCGGCAGGTTGTGTTTTGTTGTGGCAGGTGTGATCTTCGGCTTTCCGATTTTTTCAGCACTGGCGATGACAACTGTTCCCGCCTCTCATGGTGGCGTGGTGCTCGGTGCTTTGCCTTTGGCCACAGCTTTGATGGCAACAATTTTTGCGGGCGAAAGGCCGTCGTTGCCATTTTGGCTGTGGAGCATTGCGGGCAGCCTCGCTGTCATCATCTACGCGGTTTGGGATGGAGGAGGGCACTTTGAGGTTGGTGATATCTGGTTGGCATTGGCGGTGTTTGCGGCTGGCATGGGATATGCGGCTGGCGGCCAACTTTCCAAAACACTTGGCGGCTGGCAGGTGATTTCGTGGGCGCTGGTACTGGGGTTGCCGATCACCATACCGCTAACTTACCTGCATGCCAAAGGCATCACGCTGCACGAAAGCACCGCAGCCTGGGCCAGCTTTGGTTACGTGGCTGTGTTTAGCCAATTCATCGGCTTTTTTTTCTGGAATAAGGGATTGAGTCTGGGCGGCATCGCCAAAGTCGGACAAGTGCAGCTGCTGCAAACATTTATGACGCTTGCCGCCTCATCAGCCATGTTAGGTGAGGCACTCACCATCCGAACGATTGTCTTTGCGATTATTGTGGCGGCCTGCGTCTATCTCGGACGCAAGGCCGCCACGGCTTAGGTTTCGAAAATTACTTGGCGTCCAAATAATCTGATGGCTTGGTTTCGTCCGCTCCAGCATTGGGAATCACCATGCTCAACACCCAAGCAACAAGTGCGTTGACGGTCACGGTGATCAAACCAATATAAATTGTTACACCTAGCGGCGTTGCCCAGTTGGGAACGAACGCGCCCGTGGTGGGGTTGCGTGCAATCCAGATCAAGCAGAGCGACAAAGCCATGCCCACAGCCCAGCCAATGAGCAGCGGCTTGCCGTGAACCTTGCGGGTATAAAGCCCGAAAGCCATGGCTGGGAAGATTTGCAGCATGATCACGCCGCCCAGGGTCTGGAAGTCCAAAGCAAACTGCGTGTTCACCAGCAAGATGATGGCAAGTGCACCCAATTTTACGATGAGCGAAATCAACTTGGCCATATCCGACTCTTGTTTGTCAGACATGTTGGCGTTGATGAACGGCCGCCACACATTGCGTGTGAAGGTGTTGGCCGCACCGATTGACATCATGGCCGCGGGAACCAGAGCAGCGATCGCGATAGCCGCAAAGCCAAAGCCGACGAACCAATCAGGGAACGAGGCCAGGAACAATTGCGGCACTACATCTTGCGGGTTCTTTACATCAATGCCCTTGGCGCGTGCCATCAGGCCGAGCAGAGCAATGAGGCCCAAAACCAGCGAATAGGCAGGCAGTGCCTTCATGTTAAAGCGCACAGAGCGAGCATTATTGGCCGCCAATACGCCGGTCATTGAATGTGGATAGATAAACAGTGCCAAAGCCGAACCAATCGCCAAAGTTACAAAAGGCCAGAGTTGCGCTTGTTTTAATAACAGCCCGCCAGCAAAAGCAACTGGAGGCGTAGCTGCGGCACCAGCCACTGCTTTGGCTTCAAACACCTTGGCTGCGCCTGAAAATACGTTGCTCCAACCGCCTAGCTGGTAAGGTATAATAATAACAGCCGCCAGCACGAATATATAAATCATGATGTCTTTGACAAAGGCAATGAGTGCTGGCGCGCGAAGACCAGCGGAATAAGTGTAAAGCGCTAAGATCACGAAAGCGATGGTCAGAGGGGCATGGGCCATAAAGCCTTCACCTTTGAACCCAAGCGCCAAAATAACCTTTTCCATGCCAACAAGTTGCAGGGCAATATAGGGCATGGTGGCGAATATACCGGTGATTGCAACCGCTAAGCCCAACCACTTGGAGCCAAAACGCCCCTTCACAAAGTCACCGGCAGTGACATAGCCACGTTTGGCGCAGACATTCCAAAAGCGTGGCAACAGCACAAAGCCCAATGGATAGATCATCACGGTATAAGGCACCGCAAAGAAGCCATAGGCGCCCAATGCGTAAACCAGAGCAGGCACAGCGATCATGGTGTAAGCGGTATAAAGATCACCACCGATCAGGAACCAGCTGACCCAAGGGCCAAATTGGCGTCCACCAAGGCCCCACTGGTCAAGAGAGTTCAAATCGCCAGCGCGCCAGCGTGAGGCCCAGAAGCCGAGAACAGTGACCAATAAAAAGAAGAAAATGAAAACGACTGTTGCAGTTACATTCAGGTCGCTCATTTGTTGTCTCCTTCAACAACATCGGCGGCGTGAATGAAGATGACTGAAACGGGCACCAGCGCAAGGTTGAACCAATAGTAAAATGGAAAACCGAAAAGCTGCGGCTCCATCATGTTATAAAACGGCGCGGCCGCTGCTATTACGCAGGGCACGAGCAGCAATAAGTATTTCATAATATCCTCCCCATTTGCGACAGCTTGTGGCGCTGCCTTATGCAAAGTAGGGCGAGATTAAGCAGGCGTAACTTTGCATTGCAAGTGCGGAGTTAGGTTCAATGACAGTAGGTGCCGCGCCCTTTGCGCAGAAACATTTTGTCGAGATGGAAGTGGTTGCGGTGATCAGCGTCTGAGCCGGGGCCGAGGACAGTATTGAACAAACCACAGGCTCTGGCGCGAATGCCATGCAGAAACTGTTGGTCTGGGCCACTGCCATAATAGTCATTGAGCACGCTCACCTCGCGGCCATCCGCCAATATGAAACTGCCAATATCTATTGCATTGCCAAAGCCATGTTCAGAAAGCTTCGCACCGGATCGATTGGAACGCGGTCTGCAAGAGTAGGAAGCCAGGACTTTAATGGCCACGACGCGCTGACCATAGACCGTTTGCGCCATGGGCTGCACGGTGTTGGATAGCCAATTGGAAACGGCGTCGGCCAGATCACAAGTGATCGTGGCCGAGGGCGTCAGGCCGACATCATTGATGGTGTAAACTTTATAGCCATTGACCACACCACACCCATTGGCTTCGCGAAAATCCGGAATACGCTCAGCTTGCGCAAAGCTTTGTGGATCAAGTGAACAAACACGCGGCGGTGCCGTAACGCCGTCCAAAGTAAATTCAGCGGAGCGTCGACCTGAAGAACATGAGGCGAGGACAAGAATGGCAAGCGCCGAAAAAACCAGCGCTGGCGCAGACCTCATTGGCGGTTCAGAGCCGCAATCAGCGCCTTTACGTCACCTTCTTTTTTGGAAATGTAATCTGAAAAAATGCCGCGCTCTTGGTTGACCATTGAAAATCCGAGGAAGCGTGCATCTGCAACTTTATATCCATTGCCCACCCAATTCAGTTGCCAAGAAACCGAATAGGTCTGGCCCGCCATCATATAGACCTTGGATTCCACCACCACATTCTTGTTTTTGTCGACAGTGGCTTCACCAACTTCAAATTTGGCAACGGGGTAAGTGCGGCTCTGTTCGGCGATATAACGTGCAATAAAATTGGCAACT
>Ga0209583_10000314_pt1 | contig 15343 bp, 8 predicted proteins | sample Str014_FD_187201 | JGI IMG/M metagenome (GOLD analysis project Ga0209583, IMG submission 187201) | Freshwater sediment microbial communities in response to fracking from Pennsylvania, USA - Straight Creek_MetaG_SC_2014 (SPAdes) (version 2) | ecosystem: Environmental > Aquatic > Freshwater >... | reverse complement strand
AACGACAGTGAAACGACCGGGATCGACCCGCGCCGCGTGAAGATTTCACGCGCGCCGACGATTGCCGTCACTTCTGCAAGCCGCCAGTGACACGAAACGCCAATGTTGAAAGTACAAGAATCATGAGGGGTACCGCACCAAACGCACGGCGGAAGATCGCGGCCGGGCTGCTCGGCGCAATCACGGCGCTGATGTCCGCCTGCGGTGGCGGCAGCGGTGCGTCGGCCGATGCGCCCACGACCGCGCCGAGCACCTCGACCAGCCCGTCACCCGCGGCCCCGGCGCCCACCGCCGCGGCGGTCTCCACCCGCGACGCCGTGCGCCTCGCCGACCAGGCCAGCTTCGGCCCGAACGAAGCGCTGGTTGCAACGATCAAGGCCCAGGGGCTGTCGGGCTGGGTCGGCGCGCAGATGGCGCTGAGCAGCTCTCGCTACACCAGCGGCAACGGCGGCGAGGTGCATCAGTACACCGGCACCGTCAACTTCTGCGACGGCAAGGGCGACACCTGCTGGCGCGACTGGTCGTCGACCGAGCCGCTGCTCTGGGACTTCTATCGCAACGCCACGACGCAGCCCGATCAGCTGCGCCAGCGCGTGGCCTTCGCGCTGCAGCAGATCGTCGTCGTCAACAACCTCGAGGTCAGCGGCACTTATGGCTTCAGGCTCTACTACAACAACCTGCTCGACAACGCCTTCGGCAACTACCGCCAGGTGCTTCAGCGCGTCGCGCTGTCGCCGGTGATGGGCGACTTCCTGAACAGCGCGAACAACGACAAGGCCGCGCCGAACGAGAACTTCGCGCGCGAGCTGTTGCAGCTCTTCAGCATCGGCACCTGCACGCTGAACCTCGACGGCAGCCTGCAGGGAGGCACCTGCAGCGCGACCTACAGCAACGAGACCGTGCGCGCCTACGCCTACGCGATGACCGGCTGGACTTATCCCGCTGGCGGCAAGACGCCTTGGGCGACCGATGGCAAGTGCTGGCCCGCCGGCATGAACTGCCGCTACTACGCCGGCGACATGACCCCGGTCGCGAGCTACCACGACACCGCCGAACGCAAGCTGCTGGCCGGCATCACGGTCGCGGCCGGCACCGCAGCGGCGCCGGCGATGGAGGCGGTGCTCGACAGCCTGATGGCGCACCCGAACATGGGCCCGTTCATCGGCAGGCAATTGATCCAGAAGCTGGTGAGCAGCAACCCATCGGCGGCCTATGTCACGCGCGTCGCGACCGCGTTCAACAGCGGCAAGTACGCCGGCTTCGGAACGGGCACGAAAGGCGACCTCGCCGCCACCGTCGCGGCGGTGTTGCTCGATGCCGAGGCCCGCGGCGACAGCGTCGCCAGCCGCAACGCCGGCAAGCTGCGCGAACCGGCGCTGATGTTCACCGGCGTGCTGCGCGGCTTGAACGGCAAGACCGACGGCGACGCGCTCAGCTGGTGGTGGGGCGACAGCCTGCGCCAGCACCTGTTCCGCCCGCCCTCGGTGTTCAACTACTTCCCGCCCGACTACCCGGTGGCGGGCACCACGCTGGTCGGGCCGGAGTACGGCGTGCACAGCGCGAACGCCGCGCTCGAGCGCCTGAACTTCCTGACCTACGCGCTCGACTGGGACGGCACGGCCGCGAGCACCGGCATCCCGAACGCGGTGGGCACCAAGGTCGACCTGAGCGCGTTCACTGCCGATGCGGCCGATGCCACGGCGCTGGTCGACCGCCTCTCGCTGCTCGCGCTCGGCCAGGCGCTGCCGGCCGCGCCGCGCCAGAAGGTGATCGACGCCGTGGCGTGGTGGACCGCCCAGACCGATGCGACGAACTGGCAGACCAACCGCGTCAAGGCCGCCGCCTACCTCGTCTACGGCTCGCCGAACTACCAGGTGCAGCGCTGATGAAAGCCGCCACGATGAACGACGCCCACATCTCGAACGCCCGCCGCCGCTGGCTGATCGGCAGCGGCAGCACGCTGGCCGCGGCGCTCGGCGCAGGCACGGTCGGCAACCTGTTGAACGTGCGCCCGGCCTATGCGGCACCCGATTACAGGGCGCTGGTGTGCATCTTCCTGTACGGCGGCAACGACGGCATGAACATGATCGTGCCGACCGACACCGCCCGCTACAACCAGTACGCCGGCGTGCGCAAGGGGTTGGCGATTCCGCAATCGAGCCTCGCGGCGCTGGGCGGTGTGAACTTCGGCCTGCACCCGTCGATGAGCGCGCTCGGCACGGCCTGGGCCGACGGCAAGCTCGCGCCGGTCTTCAACGTCGGCCCGCTGGTGCAGCCGATCACGAAGGCGCAATACCGCGCTGCAGGCGCCAACTCCGGCACCCTGCCCGACAGCCTGTTCTCGCACTCCGACCAGCAGGCGCTCTGGGAGACCGGCAGCGGCAGCTCGCTCACGCGCACCGGCTGGGGCGGTCGCGCCAGCGAGACGCTTTCTACTGTGAACCCGGTGATCTCGGTCGCCGGCACCGCGCGCTTCGGCCTCTCGACGCTGCAGGCGCCGCTGGTGCTGCCCGGCCCGGGCGCGACCTTCGGCGCCTACGGCCTGCAGCCCACCGACAACTATGCCCCGCAGCTCGCACGCAAGGCGGCGATCGACGCGCTGTATGCGCAGTCGCAGGAGCTCGCGCTGGCCGACGCCTACACCGCCGCGCAGCGCGATGCGTTCACGATGTCGGCGCGGCTCGCCGCGCTGGTCAAGACCGCGCCCGGCACCTCGGGCGCGAATGCTTTGATCGACGCCGCGTTCGCGTCGATCACGACCGCCGGCAAGATCAACACCGGCCTGGGCAATCAGCTCTATCAACTGGCCAAGTTGATCGCCGGCAACGCCACCGTGCAGGGCAACCGGCAGATCTTCTTCGCCTCGATGGGCGGCTTCGACACGCACGGCAACCAGCTCGTCACCGGCAGCCCGCTCGAGGGCGACCACGCCCGGCTGTTGAAGGAGCTGGGCGACGCGCTCGCCGCGTTCTACGCCGCGTTGAAGGCGCTCGGCCTGGACGGCGCGGTCACCGCCTTCACGCAAAGCGATTTCGGCCGCACTTTCGCGCCGAACAACAGCACCGGCACCGACCACGCCTGGGGCAACCAGCAGCTCGTGCTCGGCGGCGCGGTGAAGGGCGGCGCGACCTACGGTAACTACCCCGAACTCGTGCTCGGCGGCGTCGACGATGTCGGGGTCGACAGCTGGGAACTGCAAGGCCGCTGGATCCCCACCACCGCGGTCGACCAGTACGCCGCCACCCTGCTCCATTGGTTCGGCGCGACCGAATCCCAGCTCGACACGGTGCTGCCGAACCTGAAGAACTTCGGCGCGGCGCGCAGGCTGGCGTTCCTGTGACGCCGCTGCGGCGCGCTGCCGTGGCAAATAGTTGACAGAGCGCCCCACAAAACTCTCAAGCACCGCACGACCGGGCCGAAGACGGTTCAACGCGGCGCCCGGTCGTCATCGGCGGGGCTTTTCGCGTGCGGCGCACGGCGCTGCGACCGCAAACGGGGCGCGAGGCGATGACTGACTTCACACAGGCGGGTAGAGAGCGCACGGCGCAGGCGGGCCGGCGATGCGGGTGAGCGCGCCTCGTGGGGTTCGCCGCGAGACGGCGATGCTCGTTCTCGCGACCCTGCCGTTGCTCGGCCTGTGGGCGTGGTCGTCGCGGCTGCCGCAGGTCTGGTTCGGGTTGAACTTCACACACTGGCACACGCTGCTCGAAGTGGCCTCGATCGGCATTTGCGCCGCGATCGCCGCGGTCGCGTGGAACGCCCGCGAGCTCGAAGTGCCGCGCAGCGTGGCGGTTCTCGGCAGCGCCTGTCTGGGCGCACTGCTGCTCGATACCGCGCACATGCTTTGCGTCCCCGGTCTGCCTGACCTGTTCGGCGCCAATACCGCGAGCCGCACGGTGGCGCTGTTCATGGCCGGCCGGCTGCTGATCGCGCTGGCGATCCTGTGCGTCGCCGCACTGCCCTCGGCGTTGGACCGCGACCCGCGCTGGGCGCGCTGGCTGCCGGCCGGCGTGGCGGCCTACGTGCTGCTCGCATTCGGCTGGACCTTCGGGGCGCCGGCCAGCCTGCCCGCGCTGGTGCTTCACGACCAATCGCTGACGCTCGCGAAACGCGTCGGCGAAGGCCTGCTGATCGGCTTGTTCCTCGCCGCCGGCCTGCTGTTCGCACGCCGCCGGAAGCGCCCGCAACCCTTCGACACGGCCTCGCTGTTGGCCGCCACGGTGCTGATGGCCCTCGGCGAAGCGGTGCTGACGCTCTACACGCGCTTCGGCGACCTCGCGCTGCTCGTCGGCCACGTCTACAAGGTGCTGGGCTTCTGGATGGTCTATCGCACCATCGTCGCCGACAGCATCCGCTTGCCCTACCGCCGCCTGATGGAGTCACGCCAGGAGCTGCACCACAGCGAGGAACAGCTGCGTGCGATCACCGACAACATCCCGGCGATGGTCGCCTTCGTCGACACCGCCGAGTGCTTCCGCTTCGTCAACCGCAACTACGAACGCTGGCTCGGCCTCGACCCCGCGGCCCTGATCGGTCGCAGGGTGATCGACGTGTTCGGCGCGGAGAACTGCGTCACCCTGCAGCCGCACCTCGAACTCGCGCTGACCGGCGAGGCCTCGTCGATCCACCACCGCATCACCGGCATCGAGTCCGCCCGCGGTCGCTGGCTCAACATGACGTTCATGCCAAAGGCCGATGTCGACGGGACGGTCAGCGGCGCCTACATCCTGAGCAGCGACATCACCGACGTGATGGTGGCCGAGCGCCGCGCGCTGTTCCTCGCCGAACACGACGAGCTGACGACGCTGCCGAACCGCGCCGCGTTCCAGGCGTCCGTCGGCAACGCGCTCGAACGCAGCGCCCGCGAGGCGAGCCAGTTCGCCGTGATCTTCGTCGATGTCGACCGCTTCAAGGTCGTCAACGACACCCTCGGCCACGCCGCAGGCGACCACCTGCTGCAGGCCTTGGCCAACCGCATGAAGCAGGTCGTGCGCGGGCAGGATCTGGTCGCGCGCATGGGTGGCGACGAGATGTGCCTGTTGCTGCACGACGTGCGCGACGCGGCCCACGCGAGCGAGATCGCCGAGCGCATCCTCGGCGCCTTGCGCGCACCGATCGAGCTGCGCACCGGCATGCCTCACCACGTGACGGTCTCGGCCGGCATCGCGATCTTTCCGCAGGACGGCACCGATGTCGAAACCCTGCTGCGCCACGCCGACATCGCGATGTACCGCGCGAAAGACGCCGGCCGCGACGGCTTCGCGCTGTTCGGCGCGCACGACGGCGGCCCGGCCGAGGCGCGCCTGAACCTCGAACTCGAACTGCGCACCGCGATCGATGGCGATCAACTGGTGCTGCACTACCAGCCCCGCGTCGACGTGCCCACCGGCCGCACCATCGGTGTCGAGGCGCTGGTGCGTTGGCAGCACCCGGTGCGCGGCCTGCTCGCCCCCGGCCACTTCATCGACATCGCAGAAGAGACCGGCCTGATCGTGCCGATGGGCGCGTGGGTGATGCGCCAGGCCGGCCAGGCGCTGCGGCGCCTGCAGGCCGCCGGCGCGCCGGGGCTGATCATGTCGGTCAACGTCAGCGCGCGGCAGTTCAAGAACCCGCGGCTCGTCGACGAGGTCGGCGAGATGCTGCAGCTCGCCGGCTGCGCGCCGGAACAGATCGAACTCGAACTCACCGAGAGCGCGGTCATGGATCAACCCGACGCCGCCGAGGCCACGATGCGGCGCCTGAAGGATTTGGGCGTGCGTCTGGCGATGGACGACTTCGGCACCGGCTATTCGTCGCTCGCGGCGCTGAAGCGCTTCCCGGTCGACGTCGTCAAGATCGATCGATCCTTCGTCAACGACATTCCCGGCGATGCCGGCGACTCGGCGCTGACCCGCGCGATCATCGCGATGGGCCACTCGCTCGGCCTGCACGTGGTGGCCGAAGGCGTGGAGCGCGGCGACCAGCTCGAGTTCCTGCGGCGCGAGGGTTGCGACGAGTACCAGGGCTACTGGTTCGCCAAACCGATGCCCGAGGCCGCGTTGACCACCTCGCTGATGCAGTCACCGCGCGTCGAGCTGGTGGCCGCGAGCTGAGGTGACCGTCATGCCGAACGCGCCACGCCGCCCCCGGCCCTTCGCCTTCGTGCTGGTGTGCGCTCGGGTGTTTGCGTGCGCGCTCACCACGCTGGCACCGCTCGGGTCGGTCGCGTACCCGCTGGCCCCGGGCGACGACACGACCGCGCGCATCCTCGCGCTCGAGAGCCTGGGCCGCGCCCAACCGCACGAGGCCGCGAAGGCACTCGAAGCGCTGCAGCCCGTCACGCCCGAATCGAGCGCACAGCGGCTCGAGCTGCTGACCGTTCAGGGCCTGGTGCTGGCCGCCGCCGCGCCGCCCGAGGCGATGGCCGCGACGGCCGCGCGCCTCGAAGCATGGAGCCGCGACCCGCGCGCCGCGAACGCGAACGCGGCCGCGGCGGCCGCGCTGCTGGTACGCGCCCGCTCGACCGCGCGCGACGGCAACCTGCAGAGCGCCGACAAGATGATGGACCAGGCAATGGCCCGGTTGCCCACCGACACGACACCGCGCACGCGCTTTCGCTTCTTGTACGCGCACGGCTACATCCTGAGGCAAGCGGGCCAGCTCGAACGCGCGGTGCGGGTCGACCATGAAGCGCTGGCGATCGCCGACGAGCACGGAAAGGCCTGGCAGCAGTCGGAAGCGCGCACGGAACTCGCGATCAGCTACTTCGGCGCGAAGCAGATCGAGCGCGCGCGCAGCCTGAGCCTGGAAGCGGTCACGATCGCCGAAAAATCCAAGGATCCGGTCGCACTCGGCCGCGCGCACACGGCTGCCGGCATCGTCTACGACGGCTTGGGCGACCGTCAGGGCCAGCGGCGCTCGTTCGAACTCGCGCTGCTGAATGCCCGCAGCGCCGGCGCGAAAAACGACGAGGTGCGCTACCTCGCGAACCTGGCCGACTTCTTTCTGCAGACCGGCGACTACAAGACCGCGTTGGCCACCGCCGAGCGCGCACTGCCGCTGGCACGCGAGCTGAAGGATGTGAACAGCGTCGAGGTCGCACTCGCCAACATCGGCCTGGCGCACATCTCGATGCAGCACATCGACCTGGGCAAGCGCTACGTGCGCGAGGCGATCGCGATCGACGCGGCACGCGGCTCCGAGACCAGCGTTGCCGATTCGTGGCGCGAACTCGGCAGCTACCTCGAGAAAGCCGGCGACATGGCCGGCGCGGTCGACGCCTACCACCGCCACCGCCAGCTGCTGACCACGTTGCTGCGCGACGATCAGCAGAAGGCGATCCTGGCGATGCAGGAGCAATACGACGCCGACCGCCGCAGCCGCGCGCTGGCGCTGCTGAACCGCGAAGGCGACATCAAGGCCGAGGAGTTGCGCCAACGCGACCTGCAGCAGCGCCTGTGGTGGCTGCTGGCCGCCGCCTTCGTGCTCTCGTTCGCGGTCGTCGCGCTGCTGTACCGCCGCGTGCGCCAGACGAACCGGCTGCTGTCGACGAGCAACGAGCTGCTGAAGGTGCAGAGCGAGCGCGACCCGCTCACGGGCCTCGCGAACCGGCGCCACTTCCAGGCCGCGATCCGCCGCCTGGCCCAAGACGGCAAGCTCAGCGGCACCGTCTACCTGATCGACATCGACCACTTCAAGCAGATCAACGACCGCCACGGCCACGGCACCGGCGATGCCGTGCTGGTGGAGGTGGCGCGCCGCCTGCGCCAGACCTTGCGCGAGGAAGACCTGATCGTGCGCTGGGGCGGCGAGGAGTTCCTGGTCGTCGTGCAGTCGCTCGCCGCCGAACAGGTCGAGGCGCTCGCGCAACGCATGCTCGGCGAGCTCGATCGCAGCCCCGTCAACGCGGGAGCGCATCGCGTCCCGGTGACGGCTTCGATCGGCTTCGCGACCTTCCCGATCGGGCCGGGGTTGCTGCGCGTCTCGTGGGAGCGTGCGATCAACCTGGTCGACACCGCGATGTACCTCGCCAAGGCCCACGGCCGCAACCGTGCCTACGGCGTGCGGCTTTTGCAGGCATTCGACGAGGCGCAGCTGGACGAGATCACCCGCTCGCTGGAGCTTGCATGGCGCGACGGGCAGGTCGCGCTGACCCTGCTGCAAGGCCGCACTCCGCTGGCGGTGGCGGCATGAAGCTGCGCGCGATCTGCCTCGGCAGCCTGCTCGCGGCGCTGTTCGGCGCCGGCGCCGCACCGGCGCATGCGCCGTACGTTCCGAACACGTTCGCCGAACGCGTCGATTCGCTCGTCAGCGAAGGTTTCGAACACCCCGAGAAGGCCTTGCGCGAGCTGCGCATGATGCCGCAGATGCGCACCGGCTCGAGCGACGAGCAGCGCGCGCTGCTCTCCGCGATCGGCAACATCGAGGCGCAGACGGGCGGCGCGGCACGCGCCGGCGCGATCGCCAATCAGTTGCTGACGATTTCGGCCGGCGAGACGGCGGGTCGCGCAGCGGCGGCCTCGAACCTGGTGCGCGCGCTGATCGCCGAGAACGCCGGGCAGCTCGACGTGGCAGCGGCGTTGGCAGAGACGGCGCTGACAGCGTTCTACGCCGGCTGCCCGGGGGCACCTGCCGCGGCTGTCGAGGGGGCGCAATGCCGCTACCGTTCGGCCTGGCGGGTGCTGCAGATCCTGGAGCGGCGCGCCAGAAGCCAGGGGCTGGCGGTCACCGCCACGGCCCACGCGCAAAGTGCGCTCGTGCTGGCCGAATGGGCCGGCGACGCGCACCGCCGCGTCGAGAACCTGGGCTGGCTCGCGACCTACGCGAACGATCGCGGCGAACCCGAAGCAGCGCGACACCTGATCGGGCAGGCAAGAAGGGTCGCGGTGCAGGCCGAAGACCTGGGCGCGCAGGCCCGCGTCGACGACATGGAGGCGCGCCTGGCCACGACGCGCGGTGATTTCCAGGGCGCACTGCGCCTGTACACCGAAGCACTTTCGCGCGCCGCGCGCGCCCAGGCGCCGCGGCTCGAGGCGCTGCTGCTGAACGACATTAGCGACACCTATGCCAGCCTGAATCGCCCGGCCGACGCGCTGCGCGCGGCCGAGCGCGCGCTGGTGATTGCGCGTCGGCACAAGGATCTGCGCATGGAACGCGTGCTGATCAACAACGCCGGTATCGCGAAGATCGGGCTGGGCCGCATCGCCGAAGGCAAGCATGACCTGGCGCAGCTGACCGCGCTGTGGCAAGAGACCGGCGAGACCGCCCGCGAGGCCGGCACGCTGCTCGAATTCGGCGAGGCGCTCGCCGCCGCCGGCGACGCCCGCGGAGCGCTCGAGCTGTACCACCGCGAGCGTGCCTTGAGCGCCGAGATGATGCGCGCGAACCGCGACGCTGCGCTGAAGGAGCTGCAAAGCCACAACGAGGCCGAGGCCCGCCAGCGCGACATCGAACTGCTCGGCCGCGACAACGCGCTGAAGACCGCGGAGATCGCCAACCGCGACCTGCTGCAACGCCTGTGGTGGCTGCTCGCCGCGGTGATGGCACTGGCCATCGTGCTCGTGACCATCCTCTATCGCCGCGTGCGCGAGACGCACCAGCAACTGGCAGCCAGCCACGTGCAGTTGCAGGCGCAAAGCGAACGCGACCCGCTGACCAACCTCGCGAACCGCCGCCATTTCCAGGCAGTGATGGCCGAGCTGTGCGCCGACGGCGGCTTCGAAGGCGCGCTGCTGCTGGTCGACATCGATCACTTCAAGCACATCAACGACGCGCACGGGCACGCGGCCGGTGACCAGGTGCTGGTCGAAGTGGCACGTCGCCTGAACGAGGCGGTGCGCCATGAAGACCTGGTGGTGCGCTGGGGCGGCGAGGAGTTCCTCATCCTCGCGCCGCGCGCCGCCAACGAACAGGCGGAGCAGATGGCGGCGCGGGTGCTGCGCATCCTCGGGCAGACGCCGTTCGTGATCGGCAGCGGCGCCGAGGCGGCCGGTGGCCCCCACGCAGGCACCCACGCGCTGCGCGTCACCGCATCGATCGGCTACGGGCGCTTCCCGTTGCCGCCCTACGGTGCCCAGGTGCCCTGGGAACAGGCTGTGAACCTCGCCGACATGGCGCTCTACACCGCAAAGAACCAGGGCCGCAACCGCGCCGTCGGCATCACCTCTTCGACAGCAGGCAAACCGGAGGCGCTGCAGGCCATGGAAGCCGACTTCGACAAGGCCTGGCACGACGGCCGCGTCACGCTGCTGCAGACCCCAGGCCCCGAGCCGCGCGAGAACGTGCGCGCGGCCTAGCGGCTCGGTGCGTCTTCCGCCGCCTTCTGCGCGCGTGCCGCGGCGGCCGCGCGCAAGGCCTTCAGCTTCTCGCGCGGGTCTTCTTTCGCGGTGACCTCGTCGAGCTTCATCTCCTTGACGAAGCGGCTCGGCACGCCGGCGATGAACTCGCGGCCGCGCTTGCGGCGGCGCAGCACGCTCACGCCGAGCGTGCTGCGCGCGCGGGTGATGCCCACGTACATCAGGCGGCGTTCTTCTTCCAGGCGCTCGGCGGTCATGTCGTCGTCTTCGCTGCGAAACGGCAGCAACCCTTCGTTGACGCCCACCAGCACGACATGCGGCCACTCCAGGCCCTTCGCGGCGTGCAGGGTCGACAGCGTCGCGACGTTCTGGTCGTCGCCGCGTTCGGCCAGGCTGATGATCACCGAGATCGTCTGCGCGACTTCGAGCACGCTCTTCTTCTCGCTCTCGACGCCGACCCCGCCGTCGTTCTCGATCTCTCCACCGCAACGCTTCGCGATCCAGTCGACGAAGTCGAGCACGTTGCTCCAGCGCGCGGCGGCGAGCTTCTCGCTGTCTTCGCCGTCGTGCAGGTGTTTCTCGTAGTCCAGGTCTTTGAGCCAGCCGGCGAGCAGCGCCTTCGCGTCTTCTGAGCCTGTGGTCTGCCGCGCGCGGTACTCGAAGTCGTTCACGTAGCGGCCGAACTCGTGCAGCGAGCCGAGCGCGCGGCCACTGAGCACCGAGCCGAGGCTTTCGGCGAACAGGGCTTCGTACAAGCTCGTCTTCCACTTGCCGGCGAATTCGCCGAGGCTCGCGAGCGTCTGGTGGCCGATGCCGCGCTTGGGCGTGGTCACCGCGCGCAGGAACGCGGGGTCGTCGTCGTTGTTGACGATAAGCCGCAGCCAGGCGCACAGGTCCTTGATCTCGGCGCGGTCGAAGAAGCTCTGCCCGCCCGAGACCTTGTACGGAATGTTCGCCTTGCGCAGCGCCTTCTCGAACACGCGCGCCTGGTGGTTCGCGCGGTAGAGCACCGCGAAGTCCTTGTGCTCGACCGCACCTGCAGCCTGCAACGCCTGGAAACGCGCGACGACGCGTTCGGCCTCGTGCTCCTCGTTGTCGCACTCGATCACGCGGACCGGCTCGCCGTCGCCGAACGCGCTCCACAGCTTCTTCTCGAACAGCTTCGGGTTGTGGCCGATCACCATGTTCGCGGCGCGCAGGATGTTGCCGGTGGAGCGGTAGTTCTGTTCGAGCGCGATGACCTTGAGGCTCGGGTACTCCTGCGGCAGGCGCTTCAGGTTGTCGATGGTCGCGCCGCGCCAGCCGTAGATGCTCTGGTCGTCGTCGCCGACCGCCGTGAACAAGGCCCGCTCGCCGGCCAGCGACTTCAGCATCTCGTACTGGATCGCGTTGGTGTCCTGGTATTCGTCGACGAGCACGTAACGCAGTTGATCCTGCCACCGCGCGCGCACCTCGGCATCGTCGCGCAGCAGCTTGTTCGGCAGGCTGATCAGGTCGTCGAAGTCGACCGCCTGGTAGGCGGCGAGGCGCTCTTCATAACGCTGCATCACGCGCTGAGCGACCTGCTCGTCGGCGTCGGCCGGCTCGACCGTGCCGCTGTGCCTGCCCTCGCTCTTCCACGCGCTGATGGTCCACTGCCAACGGCGCGCGAGCGCGTTGTCGCTGCTCGCGCCGGCTTCCTTCAGGATGCCGAGCACGTCGTCGCTGTCGAGGATGCTGAACTGCTGCTTCAGGCCGAGCTTCTCGTACTCGGCACGCAGGATGCGCACGCCCAGCGAATGGAAGGTGCTGATGACCAGGTGCTTCGCCGCGCGCGGGCCGACCAGCGATTTCGCGCGTTCGCGCATCTCCTGTGCGGCCTTGTTCGTGAACGTGATCGCGGCGATCTGGCCCGCCGCGTAGCCGGCCTGCAACAGCCGCGCGATCTTGTGCGTGATCACGCGCGTCTTGCCGGAGCCGGCGCCGGCGAGCACGAGGCACGGGCCGCTCAGGTGATGAACCGCTTCGAGCTGTGCGGGGTTCAGGGGATCGGGCGCTGATGACACGTTCTGGGGGCCTGCAGGAAGGGCGCCATCATAGCGACGGGGCTCGGCCGAGATCGCTTGCGATACTGCGACGGACATGCAAGCGATCCTGACCGTCACCATCCCTTTCTTCGCACTCGTGCTGCTCGGCTACCTGGCCGCGCAGCGGCGCTTGCTGCCCGAGGCGGCGATCCCAGGGCTGAACGCCTACGTGCTGTACTTTGCGCTGCCGTGCATGCTGTTCCGCTTCGGCGCGAGCATGCCGTTCGCCAGGTTGATCGATCCGGCGCTGATCGCGGTCTACGCGGTGTGCGCGCTGCTCGTCGTCGCGCTGACCGTGGCCGTCACGTTGAAGCGTGTCGGCCTGCGCGACGCGTCGTTCGGCGCGCTGGTGGCGGCGTTCCCGAACAGCGGGTTCATGGGCGTGCCGCTGCTCGTCGCGCTGTTCGGCGATGCGGCTTCGGGCCCGGTGATCGGGACCTTGCTGGTCGATCTGTTCCTCACCAGCACGCTTTGCCTCGCGCTCGCGCAGGCACACGGCACGCGTGCGGATGCGAGGTGGCCGGTCGTCGCGTGGCGTGCGCTGCGCGGCGCCGCGACCAACCCGCAGCCGTGGGCCATCGCCCTCGGCGCACTCGCCGCTGCCACCTCGGCGCAATTGCCCGGCGCCGCAGCGCAGGTCGTCAGGATGCTCGCCGACTCGGCCTCGCCGGTCGCGCTGTTCACGATCGGCGCGGTGCTCTGGCGCGCCGGCCAGCACGCCCACACGCGCACCCCGGTGGCCGACTACCTGCCGGCGGCGCTGATCAAGCTGTTCGTGCATCCGGCGCTGGTCGGCGTTGGCGGCCTGGCCTTGCGCGCAGTCGGCGTCGACGTGCCGACCTTCGGCCTGACGATGCTGGTGCTCGCCGCCGCGCTGCCGAGCGCGAGCAACGTCTCGCTGCTGGCCGAACGCTACGGCGCCGACAACGGCCGCGTCGCGCGCATCATCATGGCCTCGACCGTGCTCGCGTTCGCGAGCTTCAGCCTGATGGCCTGGCGGCTCGGCGCGCACGCTGCCTGAGCGCGCCGCGCAGCGTTCGATGCAACGGTGCTACACTGATCGTTAGATAGCTAATGATCAGAGAGCTTTGCGAATGTCGACGCTGGAAGAACGCTTCTCGGCCGCGCTGCACAACACGGCGCGCGGCTGGCGGCTCGCGGTGGACCGACGGCTGAAGGACCTCGGCATGAGCCAGGCGAGCTGGATGGCGGTGGCGGTTGCCGCGAAGGCGAAGGCACCGCTGGCGCAGATCGAACTCGCGAGCCGCGTCGGCGTCGAAGGCGCGACGATGGTCGCGATGCTCGACCGCCTGGAGAAATCGGGCCTGGTGGCGCGTGTTCCCTCCGAGACCGACCGCCGCGTCAAGCTCGTGCGGCTCACTCCCGCCGGCACGAAGCTGTACGCGAAGGTTCAGACCGAGGCCGCGGCGGTTCGCAAGGAACTGCTCGGCGGCATCGACCCGAAACTGCTGCTGGCCGCGACCGAGCTGCTCGAAGGCCTGCAGGCCGTGGTCGAGGTGGCGCAATGAGCGCCGTGCTGTCGGCGAGCGAGATCCCGGTCGAGCCGCGCCCGCTGAACCGCCGCATGATCATGGGCTCGGTGATGCTCGCGACCATCATCCAGGCGCTGGACACCACGATCGCGAACGTCGCGCTGCCGCACATGCAGGGCAGTTTGTCGGCCTCGCAGGATCAGATCACCTGGGTGCTCACCTCCTACATCGTCGCCGCCGCGATCGCGACGCCGCTGACCGGCTGGCTCTGCGATCGGTTCAGCCAGAAGAAGGTGTTCCTGGTGTCGGTGGCCGGCTTCACGATCGCCTCCTTGCTCTGCGGCATCGCCGGCTCGTTGACCGAGATCGTGGTCGCGCGCCTGCTGCAAGGCCTGTTCGGCGCGGCGCTCGTGCCGCTTTCGCAAGCCGTGCTGCTGGAGATCACGCCACCTGCCGATCGCGGCTCGGCGATGGCGGTGTGGGGCATGGGCGTGATGGTCGGGCCGATCCTCGGGCCGAGCCTGGGCGGCTGGCTGACCGACAGCTACGACTGGCGCTGGGTCTTCTTCATCAACCTGCCGCTCGGCGCGCTCGCGTTCTGGGGCATCTGGCGTTTCATCCACCCGACCAGGGCATCGCGCTCGATGCGCTTCGACATGTTCGGCTTCGCGAGCCTGACCCTTGCGATCGGCGCGCTGCAGATGTTGCTCGACCGCGGGCAGGAGAACGACTGGCTCTCGTCGACCGAGACCTGGGTCGAGCTGATCGTGTTCGTCGTCGCCGCAGCCTGCTTCGCGGTGCACACGGCCTTCACGCCGGCCGGCAAGTCGTTCTTCGACTACCGGCTGCTGAGGAACGGCAACTACGTGACCGGCCTCATCTTCATATTCATCGTCGGCATGGTGCTGTATGCGACGCGGGCGTTGACGCCGCCGATGCTGCAGTCGCTGATGGACTACCCGGTGGCCGCCGTCGGCCTGCTGACCGCGCCGAGCGGCATGGGCACGATGCTGGCGATGATGGTCGTCGGCAAGCTGGTCGGCAAGGTCGACCTGCGCGCGTTGCTGTTGACGGGTTTCGCGATCACCGCGCTTTCCCTTTGGCAGATGAGCGGCTACACGCTGGTGCTGTCGCAGAGCGACATCGTCTGGCCCGGTGTGATCCAGGGCATCGGCCTCGGGCTGGTGTTCGTGCCGCTGAGCACCGCGACCTTCGCGACGCTGCAGCCGGCGATGTTCTCGCAGGGCACCGCCATCTACAGCCTGATCCGCAACATCGGCAGCAGCATCGGCATCTCGCTGGTGCAGACGCTGCTCGTGCGCAACACGCAGATCGCGCACTCGTCGCTGGTCGCAACGATCAACACGACGACCTCGGCCGGTGCGTTGCCGGGCCCGGCCTACGACCTCGCGCGGCCCGCCGGCCTCGCGCTGCTCAACGCCGAAGTCACGCGCCAGGCGTCGATGATCGCGTACATCGACAACTTCAAGCTGATGCTGATCATGACGAT
>Ga0209583_10000311_pt1 | contig 15462 bp, 14 predicted proteins | sample Str014_FD_187201 | JGI IMG/M metagenome (GOLD analysis project Ga0209583, IMG submission 187201) | Freshwater sediment microbial communities in response to fracking from Pennsylvania, USA - Straight Creek_MetaG_SC_2014 (SPAdes) (version 2) | ecosystem: Environmental > Aquatic > Freshwater >... | reverse complement strand
ATTTTGCACCTCATAAAGTGGGCGTGCCGTTGAGGTAATCCCCAGCGTCAGGATCGGCGCGTCGGCAGGGTTGACCTTGGCATAGATGGGCGGTGCGGGGAGGTCGGTCGGCAGCAAGGTGCTGGCGCTGTTAATGGCCTGTTGCACCTCCTGCTCCGCGACATCGAGGGTGATGTCGAGCCCGAACTGTAGCGTCACCACCGATGCCCCCGCCGATGACACCGACGACATGCGCTTGAGCCCCGCCATCTGACCAAACTGCCGTTCGAGTGGGGCCGACACAGTCAGCGCCATGACGTCAGGGCTCCCACCGGGGTAAAGCGTGCGCACCTGAATCGTTGGGTAATCAACTTCGGGGAGCGCCGACAACGGCAAAAACCTGAACGACACGATGCCGGCGAGCAAGAGCGAAATCATCAACAGCGCGGTCGCGACCGGCCGCATGATGAAGAGGCGCGAGGGGTTTGTCCGCGCGTCCGCTAAATCGTCGCCGATGTCCGTAATGACGTCGCTCACTGAGTTTCTGCGCCCTTATGATGATGCTGGCCACCCGATTTGGCGCCACTGCCATCTGATCGGCCGCCACCCTGCCCTCTGCCATCAGCGGTGTTGACTTTAGAACCATCATCGATCCGGTCGGCGCCCTCAAAAATGATTGTTTCATCCCCCTTGAGGCCCGACAGCACCGCAATCCGTGTGCCATCCGACGGGCCGGTGGTGACGACAACACGGTGAGCAATCTTGTCGGCGCTCATGGTGTAAACGAATGAACCTGTCGGGCCGGTGCGGACCGCCGTAATGGGAACAACGAGCGCTTGGCGCAACGTATCGACCAACAGATTTACGTTCACGAACTCATTGGGAAACAGCGTCTCGTCGGAATTCTGAACGCGCGCTTTCGCCTTCACGGTGCCGCTTGTCGCGTCAATCGCGTTATCAAAGGTATGAAAAACGCCATGCGCGATCAATGTGGTATTTGCCTGGTCCATAATTGTTGCGGGCAGCGGCCCGCCACGTGCGGCCTTTTGCACCTGCGCGATCTGGCTTTGCGGGAGCGCGAAACTTACATCGATCGGATTGACCTGCGTAATCACGACAATGCCGTTGGTGTCGGATGGGGTCATGTAGGAACCGATGTCTGCCTGCCGCAGCCCAACCTTACCAGCGACCGGAGCACGCACGGTTGTATATCCAAGGTTGAGTCGCGCGGTGCCAACCGCCGCGCGATCTGCCGCAATCGTTCCATCGAGTTGATGAACCAGCGCCGCCTGGGTATCGACCTGCTGCCGCGCAATCGAGTCTTGCTGTAACAAAACTTGATAACGGCGCAAATCAACCCGTGCCGAATTGAGGGTCGCCATATCTTTGGCAAGGTTACCCTGCGCCTGTTGGAGCGCAAGGCGATACGGCCGGGGATCAATTTGCGCGAGCACCGTTCCCCGACTCACGTGTTGTCCTTCCGTAAAACTAATTGCAAACAGCACCCCAGCCAGTTGCGGGCGCACGGTAGCGTTAACAATTGGCTGCACAGAACCAATCGCACTCAGCGTCACGGGCATATCCGCATGGACGACTTTAATCGTCCCCACGGTCGCCGCAGGTCGTCCCTTCCCCGATTTTGCGCCATCCTTACCACCGGACGTCGATGAGCTTGACCCCCAATAATAAATACCCGCGCCCAACAGCGCCACGGCGGCGACCGCGAGCAGCGCGTTCCGGGATTTGTGCGATGGCGGCCTCTGGTCTTGTTCGGTCATTATCATTGAATGTTGATCGGCCATCGTTTGAACCTTGAACTTGAGCGTTGGTCAGCGCGCATCATAGCGGCGAGACCCGCCTATCACACCTCTAATCTGTCAGTTTTATGAACGGAAGCTGTCAAAGACATATTTTGTGACAATCCTAGACTGGTTTTGCGCGCCTGACCTGCTAATGAGGCGACAAGATGACGGAAAGTGAACAAGCGAATCTCACATTGCGCCTGCGCCGCAATGCCAGTGGTGCCTTAGCGGGGGTCTTACACTGGTGGGACAAACGCTGGGTTCGACGCCTCGTGTATTTGGGGGCACTGGTCTTTATTTTATGGACCGTTTTTTGGGCGTTGGTGGTCCGCGACTTGCCGTCGGTTGACCGGCTCAAATCCTATCAGCCCCCGCTTCCCACCACGGTGCGTGCCATCGATGGCACCCCCGTGCACAGTTACGCGCACGAGCGCCGCGTGCAGCTAAGCTATGCCGAATATCCGCATGACCTGGTAAATGCCTATCTTGCCGCCGAAGATCACTCCTTTTTCTCGCACGGTGGTGTGGATTATCAGAGTATTATCGTGGCTGCGGTCGGCAATGTAACGCATTCGAAGCACCATGGCGCTTCTACCATTACGCAACAGGTCGTTAAAAACCTACTTTTAAACAACGAGCAGAGCTATTCGCGCAAAATAAAAGAGGCGGTGCTGGCGCAGCGGATCGAATCGGTGCTCACGAAACAGCAAATTCTTGAATTATACCTCAACCAAATATTCCTGGGGCGTAACGCTTATGGCGTACAGGCAGCGTCGCGCGCTTATTTCGCCAAGGATGTGAAGGATTTGACGCTGGGGCAGATGGCATTTCTCGCTGTCCTCCCGAAAAGCCCGAGCAATTATAATCCCGACAGCCACCACGACGAAGCGCTCGACCGTCGCGCCTATGTGTTGCATGAAATGCAGAAATATCATTTCATCAACGACACGCAATACGCCCAAGCGATGGCTGAGCCACTGACGGTTATCGCACGCGGTTCGGTGCCCGACACGCGGACCGATGGTTATTTCATGGAAGAGATTCGCCGTGATCTCAAAGACCGCTATGGCGAGAACTCCGATGGCGGTCGCAACCAATACAGCGTGTACGATGGCGGGCTCTGGGTGCGCTCATCATATGATCCGCAACTCCAAACCTACGCCGAGAACGCGCTCCGCGAGGGACTGATCCGCTATGATCGCGGGCATGGCTGGAGTGGCCCGATCAAAACGATCGACGTCGGTGAAGGCTGGCAAGGTCGCTTGGGGGTGTCGAGCCTGTCGTCGGGCTATTCCGATTGGAAAGTCGCTGTTGTGCTCAAAAAAGAGGGCAACGTCGCGACGATCGGCTTCGCGGACGGATCAACGAGCACGATGCCAAGTTGGGCAGCGGCGATGCCCAAAAGCAAGACCGGCTCTACCGCCTTCAATTTCTTGAAACCCGGCGATTGTATCGTGGTCAAAGCCGAGGGCGGGGCTTGGGTGCTCCGCAATATTCCCGAGATTTCTGGCGGCATGGTGGTAGAAAACCCACATTCTGGCCGCGTACTTGCGATGCAGGGCGGGTTCGATTCGCAAATTCAATCGTTCAATCGCGCGACTCAGGCGCTCCGGCAACCGGGGTCGAGCTTTAAACCATTCGTTTATGCGTCGGCGCTTGATCACGGCATGACCCCGGCAACTATTTTGATCGATGGACCATTTTGCGTGTTTCAATCGGCTAAACTCGGGAAAAAATGCTTCAAAAACTTTGGCGGCGGCGGTGGCTCGGGGCCGCATACCATGCGTTGGGGTGTTGAGCAGTCACGCAACCTGATGACCGTTCGTGCCGCGTCCGAAACCGGCATGGATAATATTGCTAAAATGGCCAGCGCGGTTGGTATCACCCAACCCGACCACAAGTTTCAGCCCGTGCTCGCCAATGCGCTGGGCTCATATGATACGACCGTCGCACGAATGGTGAATGCTTATTCGATGCTCGCGATGAATGGTCGTGCGGTGAAACAAACTTTGATCGACTTTATTCAAGATCGCGGCGGCAAGGTCATTTATCGTGCCGACGAGCGGTGTTCGAAAGCGGAAAAGGACTGGTGCCACGCCGCTGAGTGGGACGGGAAAGCGATGCCGCGCCCGAAGCCTTCTAACCAGCAGGCCATCAACGCCCAAACCGCGTTCCAAACGGTTCATATCATGGAAGGCGTCATAAAACGTGGAACCGCCGTCGCGCTCCGCGATATGGGGCGTCCGCTCTTTGGCAAAACCGGAACGACAACCGGCCCCACAAACGTGTGGTTCGTTGGCGGTTCTGCCGATTTGGTCGCCGGTGTTTATATGGGTTATGATGTGCCGCGTGCGATGGGTGCTTACGCTCAAGGGGGAACGTTGGCGGTGCCGATCTTCAAAGATTTTGCGCAAAAAGCGATGGAGGACATGCCCGTAGTGCCCTTCCGTGGCGCGCCGGGGATCCGCATGGTGCGCATCGACCGCGCCTCTGGCCGTCGTGTCTTTGGTGCCTGGCCGTCAAGCGACGACGAGGCTTCAGTCATTTGGGAAGCTTTCAAGCCCGAGAGCGAGCCGCTCCGAACCATCCGCACCGATGAACTGCCGACAAATGCCCGCCGTGCGAAGCCGAGCGCCGCCCATCGCAAAGCCAACACGGACACAGCGCCCGACACACTGCAAAAGCAGGATGGAATTTATTAAGCCGCGCGGCCGCGCACACTAACCCTTTGGAGACGTCTCATGCGCGCCGAAGCGCAAGCTCATATCGACCAAATCAACCAAGCGCTGACATTGTTGCGCCGCTTTCTCGATTGGGATCGCGCGCTTCGCCGGTTGGATGAGCTCGACGCCCAAGTTGAAGACCCTTCGCTGTGGAATGACCCTCGCGCCGCACGCGAAGTGATGCGCGAGCGCCAACGACTCGAAGCTGCGATCAACGCGACGCGAGCGATTCAATCCGAGCTCAATGACACGATCGAGATTACCGAAATGGCGGAGGCCGAGGGCGATGAGCCAATGGTCGATGCCGGCGTCGCTGACCTCGCAACACTCGCGGAACGTGCCGAACGCGATAAGGTTGCGGCCCTTTTGGCAGGCGAAGCCGATGGCAACGATACGTACATTGAGGTCAACGCAGGCGCCGGCGGCACCGAAAGTCAGGATTGGGCAGGAATGCTCAGCCGCATGTACCAGCGGTGGGGCGAGCGGCGCGGAATGAAGGTCGAGCTGATTGATCACCATGCAGGCGAACAAGCCGGTATCAAATCCGCAACTCTGCTGTTGAAGGGCGAAAACGCCTATGGCTATGCAAAGACCGAGAGCGGCGTTCATCGTTTGGTGCGGATCAGCCCGTATGACTCGGCGGCGCGGCGGCATACCAGCTTCGCGAGCGTATGGGTTTACCCCGTTGTTGACGAAAATATCGACATTGAGATCAACGAGAGCGAGTTGCGCATCGACACCTACCGCGCGTCGGGTGCGGGCGGTCAGCATATCAACACGACGGACAGCGCGGTACGTATCACGCATCTGCCGACCAATATCGTGGTTCAATGCCAAAATCAGCGAAGCCAGCATAAAAACAAGGCGGAGGCAATGAACCAGTTGCGCGCCCGGCTTTACGAGGCTGAGCTTCAGCGCCGTGAGGCGGTCGCCAATGCGACCGAAGCGAATAAGACGGACATTGGCTGGGGACATCAAATTCGTTCCTACGTGCTTCAGCCGTATCAGATGGTAAAAGACTTGCGCACGGGGATCGTTTCAACGGCACCGAGCGATGTGCTCGATGGTGCGCTCGACAAGTTTATGTCTGCCGCGCTGTCACAACGCGTAACGGGTGAGAAAGTTGTCGTGGAGGACGTCGATTGAGGCGGGCGCTGCCAGCCCTGCTGCTCATGCTACTGAACGCCTGCCATCGGTCGGCGGTGCCCGATGCGCAAATGCCGCACGACGCTTTTCCTAATGCGCAGCGGCCCGTTGCGCACATTGTCAGCCCCCGTTGGTCAACCGAAGTGCTGCGCGACAAAGCACACGAAGCCGACGACGTCATGACCGCAGCGGGCGTGACGCCGGGAATGACGGTCGCCGATATTGGTGCGGGCGAAGGGTATTATACGCTGCACCTTGCCAATCGGGTGGGCAAAAAAGGGCGCGTGCTTGCCGAAGACATCTTGCCCGCGTATCGCGACTTGCTCGCTGAGCGCGTGAGCCGCGATCATCTGGACAATGTCAGCGTCAAGCTCGGCACCCCTACCGATGCGTCGTTGCCGCCGCACAGCTTCGACCGCGTTTTCATGATTCACATGTATCACGAAATCGAGTCGCCACTGGAATTCTTATGGCGCCTACGCCCGGCACTCAATGACACCGGACTTGTGATTGTCGTCGATGAAGACCGTCCAACGACCGATCATGGCACACCGCCAGCCTTGCTCATTTGCGAGTTTAATCAGCTTGGCTACAAGCTGATCGATATCAAGCGGATGCCAAGCGCAGGCGGCTATATTGCGCGTTTCGATCCACAGGGCGAGCGTCCGGCCCCCAGCGCGATCAAAGCCTGCGCCATCGGGTAATTCGGTTAAACCCGCCAGCGCCTCCTACCAAAGGTCATCGCGAGTGACCCACCGCGTCGCCATGCGCATTGATATAAGCTAAGGGTGGTGCACCGGAAGGGAGTCGAACCCCTGGCCTCTGCCTTCGGAGGGCAGCGCTCTATCCAGCTGAGCTACCGGTGCGTGTGGGGTCGCCCTAGCAAGGTGCGACACGCAACGCTAGCGCAAATTCCGCTTAGCTGTGCCGTCAACGACCGACGGGCATTTCAGGCGGCGTGGCATCGCTGCATCTGCATACTGGCCTGCCAGTACCGCGATCGCGCGCGGGACAATCACGCGCGGCTGTGCGTGCCGTTTTGCGCTATTCGGTGGTCGGCGCCTCAACAGTGTCGGCATCCTCATCGGCGATATCCTCGTCGCCGCCGTCACTGTCGATCCTGGCTGCGCTTACGACATGTTCGTTATCCGCGACATTGAACAGCTTCACACCTGCCGAATTTCGGCCAATCACCCGCATTCCCGCCACATCAAGCCGGATAAGTTTCGCCTGATCGGTCACCAGCATCAATTGCTGCGCATCGGTCACAGGGAAGCTTGCAACGACCAAACCATTACGCTCAAGATTGTCGATATTGACAATCCCCTGCCCACCACGCCCCGTGCGGCGATATTCATACGCACTGGAGCGCTTGCCATATCCATTGGCGCAAACGGTAAGAATGAACTGCTCAGTAGCTGCCATTTCAGCCATTCGTTCTGCCGATAGCGTCGAGGTATTGTCATTGTCTTTCCACGGGGCAGCGCGCAGATAGGCCTCACGTTCGTCTTGTGTCGCCCCCGAGCGATGAAGAATGGTGAGCGAAATCACTTCGTCGCCGTCGCCATGATCATTCGACCGCAATGTCATGCCGCGCACACCGGTCGATGTCCGGCTTTGGAATTCGCGAATGTCGGTGCCCTCAAAACGGATTGCTTTTCCTTGCCGCGTGGCGAGCAGGACGTCATCGTTTTCGCTGAGTAACGCCACGCCGATCAGTCGGTCTTCGCTTTCATCGTCGAAGCGCATCGCGATTTTGCCATTGCTCGGAATATTGGTGAAGGCATCCATGCTGTTGCGGCGGACGGTGCCGCGTGCGGTCGCGAACATAACATGCAGCTTTGCCCATTCAGCCTCATCTTCAGGCAAAGGCAAGACGGTTGAGATCGTCTCCCCGTCGGCCAGCGGCAGCAAATTGATCATTGGGCGTCCGCGCGTGTTTGGGCCGCCTTCGGGCAGCCGCCAGACTTTCATTCGATAGACTTTGCCGTGTGTTGAAAAGAACAGCACTGGTGTGTGTGTGCTGGTGACAAACATTTCAGAGACGACGTCCTCGTCTTTCGTCGCCATCCCTGCCCTGCCCTTGCCGCCACGCTTTTGCGCCCGAAACGTCTCCAGCGGGGTGCGCTTGATATAGCCACCGAGCGTGACGGTCACGACCATGTCCTCGCGTTCGAGTAGGTCTTCGTCATCAATTCCATCGGCAGATGCGGTGATGAGCGACTTGCGCGGGGTCGCGAACGCAGTTTTGATCGCTTCCAATTCCTCGCGCATCACAGCGTAAAGCTTGACGCGGTCAGCCAGAATGTCGAGCAATCCCGTAATCGCCGTCGCGAGTCCTTTGAGCTCATCGCCAATTTCGTCGCGCCCAAGCGCCGTCAGGCGGTTGAGCCGCAACTCAAGAATAGCGCGGGCTTGAATCTCCGAAAGCCGATACGTCTCACCGTGCGTGTCGGTTTCAATCGCCTCAACGAGCGCGATATACGGCAAAATTTCGGCAATCGGCCACTCGCGCGTCATCAACTTGTCACGCGCATCAGCCGGGCTTGCCGAGGCGCGGATCATGCGGACGACTTCATCGAGATTGGTAACCGCGATCACGAGCCCGAGCAACACATGTGCCCGCTCGCGCGCCTTATTCAGCTCAAACTTACACCGCCGTGTAATGACCTCTTCACGGAACGTGATGAACGCGCTGATAATGTCGCGCAGGTTCAGCAGTTCAGGCCGCCCGCCCCGAATAGCGAGCATATTGGCAGGAAAACTACCCTGCGCTGGTGTGTGTCGCCACAGTTGATTGAGCACAACCTCAGGCGTCGCGTCGCGCTTCAGGTCAATAACAATGCGCACCCCAAAGCGGTTTGACTCATCGCGGATGTCAGATACGCCCTCGATCCGTTTATCTTTTGCTGCCTCGGCAATTTTTTCGACCAGATTATTCTTACCGGTCTGAAACGGGATTTCGGTCAAGACAATGCTGCGGCGGTCCCCCCGACCCTCTTCGAGTTCATGACGCGCGCGCATCATGATCGAGCCGCGACCGGTGTGATAGGCGTTGCGCGCGCCGCCCTTACCCATGATCAATGCGCCGGTCGGAAAATCAGGTGCCGGAACAATCTCAATCAATTCATCAATCGTGATCGCTGGATTTTCGATATACGCAAGGCAGGCGTCGAGCACCTCCCCCAAATTGTGCGGCGGGATATTGGTCGCCATGCCCACCGCGATTCCGCCAGCGCCATTGACAAGCAAATTAGGAAAGCGCGCGGGAAGGACGGTCGGCTCGGTCCGCGAACCGTCATAGTTCGGCGTGAAATCTACCGTGTCCTTTTCCAAGTCTTCGAGCATGAAGTTTGACACTTTGGCGAGCCGCGCTTCGGTGTAGCGCATCGAGGCGGGGTCATCCGGATCCATCGAGCCATAATTGCCCTGCCCATCAACGAGCGGCACGCGCATCGACCAATCCTGCGCCATCCGGACGAGCGACATGTAGATCGCCGAGTCTCCATGCGGGTGATAGTTGCCCATCACGTCACCAACAATCTTGGCGCATTTCCGATACGGCTTACCAGCCACAAATCCGCCCTCTTGGCACGCGTACAGGATGCGGCGGTGCACGGGCTTCAAACCATCGCGAACATCAGGAAGAGCGCGACTGACAATGACCGACATCGCGTAATCGAGATAACTTGTCTTCATCTCATCAACGATGGAAATCGGCGTAATATCCGATGGGGCGGCGAGAATGGGCTCGTCGGTGCTCAATGTTATTCCTTATGGGTTATTTGACACTTTTGTGTCTACGCCAACAAGGACACAAACGCCAGCAAAAAGGCGTGCGATTTACAGCGGCTTTTGCCAAAACAGCGCTGCACCCGTCGCGGCGTCAAGCTTATATTCCCCATAGCCGAGCGACGCATAAAGCGCCCGCGCCGGCGTATTTCCCGCCAAAACTTCAAGCGTAATTTTGCAACACTGACGTGCCGTGGCACGACGTTCAATGTCACCAAAAAGCGCGCTTGCCACGCCCTTCCCACGCGCCTCGGGAATGACAAATACGTCGTGAATGTTGACCAAGGGCGCGCCAGCGAACGTCGAGAACCCGTAAAAGCAGTTAGCCAGACCAACCGGCCCGCCCTCATTATACGCCAAAACCGAAAATGCATGTGCGAGCGCTGCAAGCGCCGGGATGAGCGCGTCTTGTGCATGCGCACTCAGCCCCTCGCCACCGCCCATCGGATCGAGCGCGTAGGCGTTGAGCAACTTGAGAATGGCGGCGCCATCGTCCGCATCATGATAATTTGCTAGTCGTACCGTAATTTTCATGAGAAAAGCCAAGTCCCCAACAGTCTTCCAAACGGAAAGGTAAAAAATCCTGCGATCAACAACGAGCCGAGCACAATACCGCGAATAGTGGCACGATGCGCTGCAGTGCGATGGGTTTTCGCGGCCCAAATCGCACGCGGCACCGCCACCATAACCAAAATCGACAGAAGGTGAATAGGACTGAAATGCCCTGGTTGCGTGACACGGACAAATAGGCTTTCCGCCGCACTGAAGAACATCGCCAGCATCCAAACCCATCCGATTTGACGGTGTTGGCGCGTGCCACGTGGCCGCATCAACATGACAGGCGTCAGCACCAGCGCGATCATGATCGTCAGCAAATGTAACCAAACCAAGTTCGGTACGGCGTGCCAATGCCGATAGCCACGCACCAGCGCGATCACGACGGCCACGAACATTCCTACGGCGCCGAGCGCAAGCAGCTGCTCAAAACGATCGGGTTTGTTTGATTTAATCGCCAAAATACGCCTTCCAGCCCTCAAGCTCACCGTTTAGGTAACGTCATGATATAAGGCAAGCGATGCCCCCTTAGCCAATGTTGATATTCGGTCCAGCCGCATTCAATTGCAGTTCAGCCGCAACCTGCCAACGGGGGTTGCGATTTTGAAGCTTGAGCGGTAGCGAGAGCGAGAACTAACACGGAGAGTGGCATGCGAACATCATTATTCATCTCAGCGGCGCTGGCTTTGACAGCGCTTACGGCTGTCACGACCGCCCCAGCTTCGGCCAAGGACAAGCCCGCCGCAGCACCGGCAGAAAAAATCAACGAGAAATTAATCCCCCTGCTGGTCGCGGCGCAAGAGGCCAATGGCAAAAAGGATTATGCGACCGCGCTGAGCAAGCTTGAGGGTGCGGACGCCCTCGCGGCGAGCCCGTATGAGAAATTCGTCACGTCACAAATGCGTGCAATCGCTGCACAAGGAACCAAAAATACACCGCTGCTCCTCAAAAACGTCGAGGCCGCCGCTGACAGCGGTTACACGGGCGTCGGCGTCAGCGTGATGGCGATTAACGCGGGTCAGTTGGAATATGAAGCTAAGGATTATGTTAAGGCGATCCAGCATCTTCAACAAGCGCAGCAGCTCGGTAATGCCGATCCGCAAATCCCGTTGATGATCGGAGACGCGTATATCCGTTCGAAGCAAACCGCCACCGCGCTCACATTTTTTGAAAAAATGTATAACGATGACATTGCGGCGAAGCGAACAACGAGTTTGGGCGCGATGGAACTCATTGCGCAAGCCGCGCTTGATGCCAACATGGTCCCCGATGCCATCAAGTGGCTCTCGCGTCGCGCAGCCGCCTATCCTACGGTCGCAACGTGGCACGACTTGCTCTCAATTTATCACGATCGTCACCCGCAGCTCAATGCACAGTCACAACTTGATCTTTATCGGCTGATGAAAGCGACGAAAAGCTTCAAACTGTCAGGTGAAATCAACGAATACGCTGAGATTGCGCTCGAAAAGCGCGGTCTTCCTGGCGAGGCGAAAGCTGCTTATGATTATGGTAGCGCAGCGGGTGTTATTACGAAAATGACGCTCAGCATGACCGAAAACAAGGCGTTGGCGACCACGCGTGCAACGAAAGAGCACGATGCGCTGCCCACCTATGAGAAGCAATCAGCGGCAGCACCGAATGGTCGTGTTGCGCGGGGAACTGCCGACACGGCGTTTAGCTTCGATCAATATGCCAAAGCGATTGAGCTTTATAAATTGGCGGCAAGCAAAGGTGGGGTTGAACCACGCGTCACCAGCATGGGAATTGGCGAGAGCTATGCGCTGCTTGGTGACAAGGTCAACGCGCACGCCGCACTCGCAGCGGTCACTGGTGAGAGCGCCGACATCGCAGGTTTTTGGCTGACGTGGGTCGACCAGGTTAAGTAAGATGCTCGCTGACTGCGCGGCCAAGTTGGTCGCGCAGCGCGCCGAGTTTGATAAGCATACGGCGCGCCCAAAAAAAGATAACGCCCGCGAACACCAGCAGCGCCACGGCCACAACTCCACCCAGTGCAGGATTTGCGAGGACCGTCGCGAGCAAACCGGCGGTGCCAATATCCTCGCCGCTTGATAACGCAATATTTGTGAAGGGCTCAGGGCTAACATTGACCACCGCGCGCGTGCCCGCCTTGGCGGCGTGGCTGGCGAGAGCAGCGGTTCCGCCGAGCAACAGAGCCGCCACTTGCCAAGTTGGGTCTTTGGGATCAACGATCGCCAACGCTAACATCGCCCCACCGAGTGGGCGTATTGCCGTGTGGACAGCATCCCAGAGCGAATCAAGCCACGGAACCTTGTCGGCAAAAAATTCGGCAACCAAGCCAAAGCCTGACGCCCCAATCACCCACCAATTCTGCAACACCGCAAGACTGGCGAGATTGTGAGGCAGTGCAATCCAATGAAAATGCATCGCCAGTCCGGTCGCGAACACACACAAATACATCCGCCAGCCCGCCAACAAGCTGACCGAACCGGCTAAACCTAACAGAGAGAGTGCATCCATTGCGAAATAGTGACAGGACTCTTCCCCCAATGCAATTGCTACGTTAGGACGCAGCAATGATGTTACATCCCAGCATTCCGGCCGCGACGCTTATTCTGTTCCGGGCCCGAGCAGCGGGGTGCGCGGAACATTTGTTTGTCGAGCGCGCGGCGACAATGGTCTTTGCAGCAGGGGCTGTGGTGTTCCCCGGCGGGCGCGTTGACGCCGATGACCATGAACTCGCACGGCAACACCCAGGCTACGAACCTGATGAGGCTGCCGCCCGCGTCGCCGCAATCCGAGAAACCGTTGAGGAAGCGGGAATTGCAATCGGATTTTTGCCCGCGCTCACCCAAGAGCAAGTCGATGACCTGCGCGGCGCGTTGGCGCACGGGATCCTGTTTTCGCAGTGGCTGGAGACGCGAGACGTTCGCCTTGATTTGGCGTCACTGACCCTCTTCGCGCGTTGGTGCCCCAATTTCAAAGAAACGCGAAACTTCGACACACGTTTTTACATTGCCGAGGTTGCGCCCGAAACGCACGAAGCCCGCGTCGACGCCACCGAAAACGTAATTTCATTCTGGGCGCCAGCGTGCGACGTGCTCGCGCGCGCCGAAGAAGGGAGAGCGCGCGTTATTTTTCCGACCTTACGCAACCTTGAGCGCCTTGCGCTGTTTTCAGACTTCACTGAGGCGGTGACGCATGCGCAGGCATACCCTGTAAAGCTTATTCGTCCAGAGGTCGTGGATCGTGAGGGCGTCCGTTTTCTCTCACTTCCGCCCGACTCCGGCTATCCGATCATCGAGGCACCGCTCGAATCGGTGATTCGTGGGAGTGATTAGGTGATAAGCGTTTTACCATCAGGCCATTTCGCTGACCAAGCCCATTATTATCCGCTGCGGGTCTTTTTCGAAGATGTCGATATGACTGGCGTTGTTCATCATCCCACATATCTAAAGTTTATGGAGCGTGCGAGATCGGATGCCCTGCGATTGCTCGATATTGACCATCGGAAATCAATGGCAGACGGTTTAGGTTATTTCGCGATTGCTGACATCAGCATCAAATATTTGAGTCCGGCATATTTGGACGATGTGTTGACGGTTATCAGTCAAATCCACACACTGCGTGCGGCGTCATGGACTGTTCATCAAAGAGTCATGCGGGGTGAACAAGAAGTGGCTTATGCCGAACTTCGTGTTGCCTTCCTCGCACCCAATGGCCGCCCCGCGCGGCAACCGCAAGCATGGACAGAGGCCTATCAAATTATGGTGAAATTAGCTGTGACAGAAGATCAAGCGTGAACAATTTTTACGGACAATGGATCAAAGCCGATCCCGGCAGCCTCTCGCCGCTCGCGATGTTTTTGCAGGCGGACTGGATCGTTCGGATTGTCATGATGGGGCTCATCCTCGCTAGCATCTGGACGTGGACAATCATCATTGCTCAATCGCTCAAAATACGTAACGTCAGCCGGTCCAGTGCCATTTTTGAGCGCGAATTTTGGCAATCGAAGGACATCGACGCGTTCGCGCAAGAGCAACGCGGCGCGACTTTCCCGATGGCTAAAGTCTTGAGTGCCGGTCTCGCAGAATGGCGGCTCTCAACGGGGAAAAAGGTGATCGACCGTGAGGGTACGCGGATGCGGCTGGCGACCTCGCTGAGCGCCGCTGTCGCGAATGAAGTCGATCGGCTCGCTGACCGGCTCAACACACTTGCGACGATTGGGACAGTGTCGCCATTTGTCGGGCTTTTCGGCACTGTCTGGGGCATCATGCGCAGCTTCGCGAACATCGCCGGGCAACAAAATACGAGCCTAGCGGTCGTTGCCCCCGGCATTGCAGAAGCGCTCTTTGCGACTGCGCTTGGCCTCTTTGCAGCGATCCCGGCGGTTATCGCCTACAATCGGCTCAGCCACGCTGTTAATCGGCTTGAAGCGCGACTGAATCGATTCGCTGATGGCTTTCATGCGACGCTTTCCCGGGAGCTGGAGGACTGATGACGCCGCTGCCCTCCTCTCGCAGCACCCGTCGGCGGGCCCCGATGGCAGAAATAAACGTGACGCCAATGGTCGATGTTATGCTCGTCTTACTCATCATTTTCATGGTCACAGCCCCCCTGCTGGTTGCAGGTGTGCCGGTGCAGCTCCCGACCAGTAAGGCGGGGGCGCTGGATCACGACCAAAAGCCGATCGACGTGTCGATTGATCGCAGTGGCAAGGTTTTTGTGGATAAGGTCCTAGTCTCAGAAAGCGGGCTCGCCGCCAATTTTGCTGGCGCGCGCGCACGATCTGATCCGAAAGGCCCACAAGTTTATCTCCGCGCCGACCGCGCATTGCCTTATGGCGACGTCATGAAGGTGATGGGCGAACTCAATCACGCTGGTCTTAACCGGGTCTCGATGGTCACGGTCGGTGGCGGGGCGCAACCCGCGCATCAAAAATCTGAGCTGGACGATGGAACGCACTGAAGCCGCTGGCCTTGGCTTGGCCGTTGTCGGTCACGCGCTCTTGCTGGGTGCACTCTCGGTCGTATGGCTATCCAAGTCAGCGCCGCAGCCGCGCGCAGCACCGGTTGAAGTGACGTTAGCGGACGAAGTTGGGCTTGAAAGCGCACAGCGGACACCTGCAGCCGACACGCCTGCGCCAAGCTCAGGGCCGTCAGAAGAGGAGAACCGATGACGAAGCGGCTGCGGCGCCAGTGGATCGAGATGACCACGCGGGACTTCCAGGAAAGCGACATGGCGCCGCGGCGGCTGACCAATCCGTACGTCGGCCGGAAACCGGTGACACCGCAATACGCCGCCGGCGTGACAATGGAGCCGGATGTCTCAGAACCCAGGGAAAAGGTGGCGAACCCGGCGGCAACGGCCACCGCGGGAACGCCAACGGACGCACCCACGGCCACGCTGCAGCGCGACGTCGAGCGTCGGACCAAAGAGGTGCGTGACACGTGGGTGTGCTGGTGTGAGGGTGAGGAGAACAACGT
>Ga0209583_10000310_pt1 | contig 15470 bp, 16 predicted proteins | sample Str014_FD_187201 | JGI IMG/M metagenome (GOLD analysis project Ga0209583, IMG submission 187201) | Freshwater sediment microbial communities in response to fracking from Pennsylvania, USA - Straight Creek_MetaG_SC_2014 (SPAdes) (version 2) | ecosystem: Environmental > Aquatic > Freshwater >... | reverse complement strand
ACGATGATGGGCGAGGCGATGTGCACCCCGCTGTTCCACAACCAATTCCGGGTGCCGACCTACGAAGACTGGGTGGATCTCGAGGCGGACTGGTCACACGTCTACGCCTTCCACGAGCGTCAGCTGCAGCACCTGCAGTGGCGCAACCCCCGCGACCGCTGCACGCTTCCAAGCTACCCAATCCGCTAATCCACCAAGGCCGTAAATGACGAATGCGACGCCGCCACCAATGACGATGGGCATGACCATGCGCAAAAATATCACCGTATATGCCGTGTCTTTCGAGCGGATACCGGCCTGCGCTAGCTTTGCCTGTGTGTCTTTAATCTGGGTGTCCTGCAAGACTTGCAGCGAGGACAAGATTGACTTCATCCGGTCGGTCGTGTCGTTCTGACTCACCAGCTTTGCACGGCTCTTTTTGACCGGCGCGACAATGCCCGCTTTGAGCTGCTCACGGCGTTCGTTGAGTTGCTTAACGCGCTTCACCATCGGATCGCGCACCGTGTAGGCAAGGTAAACAACAGCGCCCATCGCTAATACGGCAACGGTGAAGAAGAGCGTTGCAACGTAGAAAACGTCGACGCCCATAAAGTAAGGATGTGCGGGATCTGGCATGGTTTATTGCTCCCTTACATCTCAAAATTGATCATTTTAGCCATAATACCGGCACCCGTCAGCAACATGAGGATCGCCACCATTCCGGCAAGCATAAGGGGAGGCTTATAGAAAAAGCCCTCCAGGTAAGGTTTATCTTCCATCCAAATCAGCCCAAACACCATGAAGGGCAGTGCACCCACGATATAGGCCGATGCCTTGGCTTCGGAGGACAGCGCCTTGATTTTAAGCTTCATCTGTGCGCGCTTGCGCAGGACGTCCGACAGGTTAGCAAGTGTCTCGGCCAAGTTGCCACCCGTTTCGCGTTGAATCGTCAAAGTGATGCAAAAAAACTGAAATTCAGGAGTTCCGATCCGATCAGACATCTCCTGCAAGGCAGCATCCATCGTGCGACCGATACGAATTTTATCGACAACCATCCGGAATTCGGCGCCCACTGGATCGCCAATCTCAGTCGCGACGATTCCGAGGGTCTCTGAAATGGGCAGACCTGAGCGCAGCCCGCGCACCATCAAGTCGATGCCGTCGGGGAATTTGGTGTTGAACGCTTTTAGGCGAGCGCCAATCAGATAGCCTAACACAACATGCGGCACCGCCAACCCCAGAAACAGGCCAACAACGGCCGCAAGGAGCAGCGACGTCCCCTTAAGCAAACACAACGACGTGATGACAACGACGATGCCGCCCGACGCCATCAAATATTTCCCCATCGTCCAGTTTTTTCCGGTCTGGGCGATACGCTTGCGGAGCAGTTCGGGGCGTGGGAGCAAGCGCGACGCAAGCCCATCCATCCGCGTGTCACGCGCCATCTGAATGCGCCGCATCTGAGAGTCGACGACGTTGACCACCGTATCGCTGTGCCGATCACGGATTGAACTCATCCGGCGTGACTGTGCCTTGTCTACCGACGGGCCCGCAAAGGCGAGCGTCAGCATGATCAGCACGAAAACCGCGCCCCCAGCAACAATCAAGATCGGTATCATTGGCATCTAAATGTTCAGTCCTCGTTGTTCAGTTATCGCAAATTGCGCACTAGCCTTAATTAGTTGGGGCACTATTTTGCTTTGCTCAAACCTTTCATGCTGCCTAACTTCCCGAGGAGCGACTTGCCCTTGACGGGCGCTTTTGCGGCTTCCTCGGGGGCATCAGCGCGTGACACAATTTGCTTTGAAATCTCGACAATCCCGAGCGATATTTTGCTTCCGCGCGCGGCTTCCACGACCGGCTTGCCGAGCTTGGCGGCCTGGTGCAGAATTTTCGGGTCCATCGGAATGATGAAATCAATCGTGCGCTCAATCGAAGTTTCAAAATCTTTGCGGCTAATCTCCGATCCGACCTTGCTATCGACTTTATTGGCGACGACAAAAATCTGCGACTGCGGCGCATTCGATTTGAACCAGGACAGAAGCCGGATCATATCGCGCGCAGAGGCCAGCGTGAATTCACACACGACGATGACCGTCTGCACTTCCGCCATCAAATGCGGGTGTTGGATGAGCATTGCGCGTGGGAGGTCAATTACGGTGCACTCAAACGCGGCGCGCATTTCCTCTTGAAGCTGATAAAATGCGCCGCCATCGGTCAGCAACATTTGATTGATCGGCGCTTCAGCGGAGAGCACAGCAAGTTTCTCGGACGCTTTGACCATCGCGCGTTCGATAAAAAGTCCGTCGATCCGGCTGGGGTTGTCGATGGCGTCGGTAAGACCACGACCTGGCTCAATATCAAGCAGGAGGGCGCCCACGCCAAAATGCAAGTCGAGATCGAGCAAAGCCGTCGTCCGATCGTGTGCCGCGCCGAAGACCCAGGCAAGCGAGGTTGCGATCGTCGATGCCCCGCATCCGCCGCGCGAGCCGACTACTGCGGTCATCATATGCGGACGCTCATTGGTAGCCTCGGTCACTTTCGGGGCGTTCAGGACTGCTTGAGCGTGAGCAAATGATTCGCGCAGGTGATCAGCGCTGCAGGGCTTGAGCATATAATCTTGGATGCCGCTCGCGAGCAGATCACGATAAAGACGGACATCATTTACGTGCCCGATGGCAATTACCACGGTACCCGGTTCGCAAACCTCAGCGAGGGCATTGATGTCGTTCAGCGGATCGCCGACCTCAGACAGATCGACAAACAGAATATTGGGGCTCGCCGAGACCGAGAGCGATTGCACGGCATTGCGCAGGCCCCCTTTGTGAATTTTTTCCGGCGACCAACCGAATTCGGTGATGACACTGCGAAGCGAATCGCCCGTCATATCGTCGCAAACATAGGCGGCATAGGGTTCGCGAAGCCCGAGCGGCGCTTTGGACGGTGACCATGGTGCGTTCATGTTATTTGCCCCCTGTGGTTTCGGACTTTACTTGGCCGGCTTGCTGGCCGATTTTCCCATAATAGGTCCCGATTGCATTTGTGTTGACCTGGTTGACCGAAATCGTCGCGTTGTCGCCGCTGCCGCTTTCGCGTCCGCGCACCAAATCCTCTGGATTGGCAACCATTGCTGCGAGTGAAGCATTTGTAGCGCAGCCGTAATTCGGGGCGGTGACTGCGTTGAACTTTGAGAGCAGACCTTGATGAAAGTCGGGGCAATTCGGTACCGTTGCAACGGTGCGGCTCAGAATAACGCGCACAGCCCCTTGCGCAATTTGGCCTTGAGTGATCGGTGCGCGCGTTGAGAGTGTTAACCCGCGCGTTCCTGCCACGGCACCAATCATATTGATCGCATTTCCTGCCATTGCGGTGTCACCGACGTCGACCGACACCCGATCCCCATAGGCGAGGCGCAGTGAGTCGAACCAACCGCGCAGACGACCAGCTTCACCCGCGGCCAGACCGCCGCCAGTTGTCGCGAGATCGAGCACATAGTCGGTGCGTTGCACAACGGGTTGGTGAACCGACTCGACAGTGCGATTTTCAGTGGCGCCACATGCGGTGAGAACAAGGCTTGTGGCGATTAGGCTTGCGGTGGCGAGGATTCGCATCGGGCGGGTCTCCAAACTGGGGCGGGTCATGAGCCAAAGCCTGGCGCAGCATCAACCGTTGCTGCGTGCGCTTTGACTTTGGTTGGTTGGCTGGGAGCAGCCGAAACAGCCGGTGGTGCCTGCAACGGCACGGGGGTGTTATTGGCTGGCGTTTGCGTTGCGACCTCAAAACGCGGCTGGTCGACGGGCGACACTAAGGCGGCTTGCGCCGGAGCCTGCGTTTCGGCTTGCGAGCCTCCGGGTGTGACGTCAACGGCGCCCACCGCAGGGTGCGCTTTGGTCGTTGGCGCAGCGGAGGTTGGCTTGGGGCGATCACTCCCAGTTTTTCCGCCGCTATTTTTGCCGAGCAACACCCGCTGCAAATCGGTTGGCGCTTTTACGCCGTCGGTTGGCAGCACGATTTGGTTGGCGTTGACAGGCTTCACCAGATACGGCGTCACCACAATCATCAGCTCACTCTCGCCCTTTTGGTAGGTGTTCGAGCGGAACATAGCGCCAAGAATTGGCACATCGCCAAGGCCGGGTGCCTTAGTGGTGCTGTTCGCGTTACTGTTTGACATCAAACCGCTGATCACCATGCTTTGGCCTGAGCCCAGCTCAACCGTCGTTTCCGAGCGGCGGGTTTTGAAAGCGGGAATCACGAGACCCCCAACGGTAACCGCGCCGTCGCTCGTTAACTCCGAGACTTCGGGGCGGACATGTAGTGAGATGTGGCCATCGGCGAGCACGATCGGGGTAAATGAGAGGCTAACACCATAGGGTTTGTATTCAACGGTTACGCTCGTGTAGCCACCCTGCGAGTTGCCCGCGATCGGAATGGGCACTTCGCCGCCTGCAAGAAAACTGGCAGTCTCGCCCGACAGCGCCGTGAGGTTCGGTTGGGCTAACGTGGTAACGTCGCCATCCGTCTCAGCCAAATCGAGCGCAGCTCCGACATCCATGCCCAGAAACTTCCCAGCCAGGCCGAGCACAGTTTGGCCTGCCAAATTGGTGAAAGTATACGCTTTACCAGGGTTCGCTTGGTTCAGCGGAATGCCGGGGTTTGAAGGATCGTAGGGTTGTCTGGCTAGTGTTCCCGCAGGATACCCGTATTGCGTCGAAAAGTCGCGAGTCGGATAAAGCGACAAATCTTTATTGGCGATGCCGACCGCGTTTGAGCGGCCTGAAGCAACGCCAAATATCGCGCCACCCGAGCCTGCGGTATCGTGGTTCAGCAAGTTCACACCAATTTGCTTGGAGACCGAACGGCTCACTTCGGCGATCCGCACTTGGAGGTTCACCTGCTGCGGGGTCGCGGTCTTGATGCGGTTGACGACCAAGACCTTCTTGAGCTTAGACGCTGGGTCGTTTCCAACATAGCCGCTCACAAGGTCACCCGCCTGGGTGGCATCTTCGGGGTTAATCACCGTCCCCGAGAGGATGATCATGCCGCTGATGCGCGTCGCGGTGATTTGGGCATCGGGCATTGTTGTGCGCAACATTTGATCGAGCGAGTCGATATTGAGCTCGACATGGACGTCGGACGAATAAATGATGCGCCCGGCCTTGTTGGTTGCATAAACCGATGCGGTACCGCGATCTTTAGCGAATAAATAGATTTGTTGGGTCGAGCGCACGTTGATGTCGACAGCACCCGGGTTTGACGTAAACACGTCACTGATCGGCTCTGAGAGATTCACGAGTTGCCCACGGCCAATCGCCAGATCGATCGTCGTTTTCGGCTGCAAGGTGGAATTGCCATAACTGCGTGCGGGCATCGAATGCGAGACGGTACGAGCGGCGGGCTTATGTCTTGGCTTTGGATGCCATTTCGCTTCGGCACCCGACGCGAGGAGCAAACTTGCAAAAACGACTGTCGCGGCGCTGGCGCTTCTGAATTGAGATTTCGTCATCTTACTTCCCCCCCAAACGGACGTCAGTGACTGCGTTGCCGCGTGACACATGAACCACCGGAGGCGCTGAGTTGCCGGATGAATTGATCGGCTCGACACCGACTGCGGTGGCTGGCGCGTTGCCACCCGAGCGAAGTGGCCGCGCGACTGGTTGTGTTGGGGTCGGGTTTGCTTCGGTTGGCCGAACCATATCGACCGGAACCGATTTGCGTTGGAAGCGAGAGACGTCGCCGCCAGTGACAAAGCTCACCTGATTGTCGATGGGGCGCGACGCGAACTCGGTCACGATGCGTCTTTCCCCCGCTGGGTCATTCGCTGGCAATTTAACGTCCCCGGTTGCAATCGCGCGTTCGAGATCGGCTTGACTATCGGCGATTGAGCGCAGCGAAAGTGAAAGCGTCCCGAGTGTTTGCGCGACTGTAATCTTTTCAGAAATACGCGGTGTCGACTCCACAGTGATGTTGGTGAATGGCAAGACCGTGCGGTTGCCCTTGTCGTCGGTTGTGCCATTGACATGCTGGTCGGTCGCCAGCACGCGCAGATTGCGGACGATGGTTTCTGACGTTTTGAGCGGTTGGCCCGCGCCGCTCTCAATCTTTTGCGTGAGCACAAGGTCAACACGGTCTCCGGGAAAGACAAACCCCGCAACGCCTGATGACCCATTGATGCCCGCGACAGGGAACGTCACGGCGCGCATACCCGGCCCAAGTGCAGCAGCAAGGAAGCCTCGGTCACCCGGCGAGACGAGCGCGCCGTTGGTGATGGGCTGCCCGACTGTGATTGTTGATCGCACGACGGTACCTGAGAGACTCATCTTGTCGAATTTGCCCTTGATATAATAAGCGTTATCGACGAGATTTTTAGGCCACGGTTGGAACCGGAAACTGGTGGGATCGATGATCGTGCCCACGGGCAGTGGCTTTGTCGCAACCAGAATTTCGGGGCCAGTTTGTGTCGGCATGATGGCGGCAACAACCTTTGGTGCTGTTCCACCGCGAAACATTGTCAACGCCATAAAACCTGAGCCTATTGCCACGATGGCGGCACCGGCCAGTAAGGCTGCTTTTTTCGGGTCCATGATTCAGAACGCTCCCAGTCAGAAAAGATAACTCCCGACAACTCTTCAACTAAAATGGTTAAAATAGTGTTCACACGTCTTAAAGATTGGAATCATATGTTGCGGGAGCACGACAATCAGCGCGCCGATGACGATTGCGATACCATAGGGATATTCGGGCTTACCCTCGCGCTTGCGCAGCTTGTGATGCACCCACATGCCGATGGTGAGCACACCGCCGGCGATCGACATGAGAAAAATGAGCGAGAACATCACTTGCCAGTTGAACCATAGCCCAAGCGCAGCAATCAATTTGACGTCGCCGCCACCCATCTGGCCAATGGCTTGTGCAAGGAGGAAAAACGCAAATAGGCCGAGGCTTTGAGCGATTTGATACGCGACATCGGGCCACAGGTGAAAGCCATGAACCCACCAACCGATCGGTGCCATAAGGGCGATCGTGATATTGACCCAGTGCGGGATAATCCGCTCCCGAACGTCGGTCACGATGGTGTACAGCAACAACGCCACCAATATGGCATCGAGGATTTGCGGAAGGTGGAACATACTCATGAAACCAGCTATCTAAAGCGAAGACCTTATTAAAAAGTAACTAACTCTATGTATTTCGACGTTGCGATTGTCGGCGCAGGGATGGCGGGAGCCAGCCTCGCGGCGGAACTGGGGAACACGGCTTCGGTTTTATTGCTTGAAATGGAAGATATGCCAGGTCGGCACGCAACCGGGCGATCCGCCGCGTTTTGGTCTGAGAGCTATGGCGGGCCGATGGTTGCACCGCTCACGACTGCTTCGGGTTCGTGGCTCGCCGAACGTGGATTTCTTAAAAGCCACGGTGAATTGCATATTGGTCGCACCGAGGACACGCCGCGTATGGATGCTTTTGAGGCGTTGTATAACGGGACTTCAATCAAGTTTGACCGGCTCGACCCACACACGCAAGTTCCCGGGCTGCGATCAGATTGGACATTGGGGCTTGCCGAGCCGAGCTGCGCAGACATCGACGTCGGCGCCGCGCACGCCTATTATCTTAGTGCAGCGCGCAAGCTTAATGTGCGGCTCGTGAGCGATGCGCAACTCGAAACCGCCACGCACAGTACGCATGGCTGGACGATCCATGCAGGTGGCGTTGATTACCGAGCCGGCATTCTGGTCAATGCCGCCGGAGCGTGGGCCGATACGGTGGCGGAACGCAGCGGGGTGCGCCCCATCGGCATCACGCCTTATCGCCGTACGATGGTGCAGCTGCGTCTGCGTCATCCGCTTCCTGAAACGGTTCCGATCATCTTCGATATTGGACAGAATTTCTACTTCAAACCCGAGGGCACGGACCGGCTTTGGCTCTCGCCGCATGATGAGACGCCCGTGCCGCCGCATGACGTTGCGCCCGAGGAATTAGATATTGCGAAGGCGGTCGCACGGCTTGAGGAGGCGGTTGATTGGAAGATTGCTGCACTCGAACGACGTTGGGCCGGTTTGCGAAGTTTCGCACCTGACAGGCTGCCAGTTTACGGGTTCGATACCCGCGTGGAGTCCTTCTTTTGGTTTGTAGGGCAGGGTGGGTGTGGCATTCAGACCGCGCCGGCTGCGGCAAAACTTGCAGCGGCGCTCCTATTAGGGGCAACGCCTGATGCTATGGTCGCCGAAATTGACTCAGAGCGCTACGACCCCAAACGATTTTAACCGGTGAGCGCGGCATCGCTGGCTAATTTGTCAGCGCGCTCGTTGTCGGGTTCGCCCGAATGGCCTTTCACCTTTTGCCATGTCAACGTGTGGCGCGCTGCGGAATTGTGCAATGCGCGCCATAAGTCTTCGTTTTTGACCGGTTTGTTATCGGCGGTGCGCCAAGATTTGCGAAGCCACCCCGGCAGCCATTTGGTGTAGCCGTCGAGAACGTAGCTGCTATCGGTTTTTATGGTCACGGAACATGGCTTGGTGAGCGCCTCCAAGCCTTTGATAACGGCAAGAAGTTCCATCCGGTTGTTTGTCGTGGCTGCGTCGTAGCCGGAGAGCTCCTTTTCATGCGCGCCCATGCGAATGAGGACTCCCCAACCACCTGGCCCCGGATTGCCCTTGCAAGCGCCATCAGTTGCGATGATGACACTGGGCCGGTCGGGGCGCATATCGGTCACAGCGCGGCGTAATGTTCAAGGCGACGAAGGAAGGCCAGCGGGTCCTTTCGCGTCACGATCGCATCAGCGGGTGTGTTGAGCCAGTCCCACGCGCGCGTGAGCAAGAAGCGCAGGCAGGCACCGCGCGCCAGAATATTGAACGCGGAACGCTCCTCGCCACTGAGTCCGTGCGTCTCGTCATATCCCGAGATCAGCGCATCGCCCACCGCAACATTGTAATTCCGTCCTTCATTGTCGAAGCACCACGCGGTGTGGGTTACCGCTAAGTCCCATGCGCGGACATCGGTGCACGCGAAATAGAAATCGATGAGTCCGGATACTGCATCGCCACGTATCAACACATTGTCGGGGAAAAGATCGGCGTGAATTACCGCGCGCGGCAGGGCGTTAGGCCAATTGGCGCGCAGGAAAGCACATTCTTCGGCAACACGGATTTTTAATCCGGGTTGAATGGTCTCAAGATCGTCACCACATTTTGCCGCCAAACCGTACCAGTTATCTGGGCCGAGTGTGTTTTGACGATTGAGTCTAAAATCGGCCAAATCGAGATGCATTTTGCCGAGCGCTGCGCCGGTGGCGCGGGCTTGCGCTGCGTTGGGATAACTGACCGAGACACCACTAAGGAACTCGATAAGGCATGCGGGGCGCCCCGCAACTTCTCGCAACTGGATACCGTCACGACCCTTGATCATGCGCGGCACGCGATTGCCCTTATTCGCTAAATGATCAAGCATCGCCATGAAAAACGGAAGGTCGGCAACGTCGACACGCTTCTCATAAAGCGTGAGGATATAGCGCGCACCAAGGCCGTCACAGCCCGTTGTATCAACCAAATAATTGCTGTTTTCGACGCCTTCGGCAATGCCCTTCGCCGACAGCAACGTGCCAACGTCGAAATCGCGCAGCAACGCGGCCATCGCCTCGGCCGACACTTGCGTATACACCGCCATTAGGCTTCGACTTCAAGTCCACGAGGCAACTTAAACTCGATCGACTCACGCGCGGCTTCGATTTCTTCTTCGATAATCGTGAACCGCTCAGCCAGCTTATCAACAACTTCGCGCACCAAAATCTCGGGTGCGGAGGCGCCAGCAGTGATGCCGAGCGTGGAGATATTACCCAGCCAATCAAAATCGATTTCAGTAGCGCGCTGGATGAGCCGCGCGCGCGTGCCCATGCGCTCCGCAACCTCCGCTAAACGCATCGAATTAGATGAATTTGGGGCGCCGATCACGAGCATGGCCTCGCACCGCGACGCGATTGCCTTCACCGCTGTTTGCCGGTTTGATGTTGCGTAACAGATGTCGTCACCGCGCGGCCCCTGAATGGTGGGGTAGCGTGCCTGCAGTGCGGCGACGATATCCGCCGTATCGTCGACCGAAAGTGTGGTCTGTGTCAGGAATCCCAATGTATCGGGCACCCTATCCGGCAAATTCGCAACATCGGCGACAGTTTCGACAAGCGTCATCGCACCATCGGCGACTTGCCCGAATGTTCCAACGACTTCGGGGTGCCCTTTATGGCCAATGAAAATGATATGCTTGCCCTGCTCGACAAGCCGTTCCGCCTGCCGATGCACTTTCGAGACGAGCGGGCACGTCGCGTCGAGATAATTCAGATTACGCGCTTCTGCTTTCGCGGGTACCGATTTTGGGACCCCGTGCGCGGAAAACACAACGGGCACTCCCGCGGGGACTTCGTCGAGTGACTCTACGAAAACCGCACCTTGGTCGCGCAGGCCATCGACAACGAACTTGTTGTGCACAATTTCGTGTCGGACATACACCGGTGCGTTATATTTCTCGATAGCGAGCTCAACAATCCGGATTGCGCGGTCGACACCGGCACAAAAGCCGCGTGGCGCGGCGATCAACAGTTTTAGCGAGGGCTTATTCATCATAATGACAGCGCCTTTAAGCCATAGCTTGCGACAACGTAAAGCGCTTCCTATACGGTGGGCCGTAAATTGAAAAGGATATGACCGTGACGCTCAGCAAATCCCTTCTTCTCGTTTCTGCGGTGGCCCTGTTGGGTGGGGCGCTGAGCGGCTGTGCGAAAAAGGATCATGATCTTGATCAAAGCGGTGGCGTCGTTATCAAACGATCAAGTTGCCCTGCTGTCGCGGTGCCCAACGACACCGGCGACATTACGTTGTTCAACCCAACAAACAGTCGCGACTCTCGTGCGATTGATGTCGTGGCGAACATTACCAATGTGCGCGTCCAATGTGCAGAAGAAGGCACAGGTGACATTGTGAGCACCGCTCAGTTTGATGTGCAGGCGCGTCGCACTGATCCAACGGGGGCGCGCGACGTTGTTTTGCCGTATTTCTCGACGGTGGTTCAGGGCGGAAAATATGTCATTTCAAAACGGATTAGCCGTGTTGGTATTCATTTTGAGACAGGGCAATTGCGCGCGAGCACAACCGGGATCGCGAGTGCGAGCATCGACCGAGCTGCCGCGACACTGCCGCTCGATTTAATCACCAAGGTCAACAAGAAGCGCAAATCGGGCCAAGATGATGCTGCGGTTGATCCGCTCGCTGACCCGGCGGTGCGTGACCAAATCGCGCGGGCCAATTTCGAACTGTTGGTTGGCTTTCAGCTGACGAGCGATCAGTTGCAATATAACGCGACACGTTGATGACGGGCTCGGTGTCTATTGACGCCGTGTTGGTGGGGAAGGCCGTGCCGTTTCGCGGTGCCGAGAAGAGCGCGATCCAGAAGACAGCATTATTAGGGCAGGTGCAGGTTGGCCCGCTGGGGCTGTTCGGCGACGAGCAAGCTGACCCGCGCTTTCATGGTGGGCCAGACAAGGCGATCCAGCACTTCGCTTTTGAACATTATGCCCTCTGGCGCCAATCGGCACCCGATCACCCCAAACTCAATGTTCCGGGCGCGTTTGGAGAGAATATTTCGACTCTGGGGCTCACTGAAACCAATGTCTGTATCGGTGACCGCTATCAGCTCGGCACTGCGATTGTCGAGGTTAGTCAGCCGCGCCAGCCCTGCTGGAAACAGGGGCATATCATGAACTGGCCGACTTTGCCCAAACTGATGGTGCGTGAGGCAAAAAGCGGATGGTATTATCGGGTGATTGAACCGGGCAGTGTGGCGGCAGGTGACCGTTGCACTTTGCGCGAACGCCCGCATCCCGAATGGACGGTTGCACGGGTGTTTAGCCTTGTTATGCATCGCAAAGGAACTGCAGATCTCGCGGCACTGAGCGCACTGGTGGCGTTCGACGTGTTATTCAGTGACTGGCGGGAGATGGCAGCCGAGCGGATGCGTGCTTGACTCGAATCGCTCGAGTCGCCATGCAAAAAGCGTCGCTGAAAACGCGGGAGAGCTTATCTGGCAACAGATAACGCCGAAGGAGCAACCGCCCCGGAATCTCTCAGGCAAATGAACCGCGTGGTCAGTTGCGACACTCTGGAAAGCATCTCGGCGCAAGCGGAGGTCACCGAAGGGGTAAGCCGAGCTGCTCAGTTCTGAGCGCGCGGTCAAAGCTCTCAGGTTCCCGTGACAGAGGGGGCAGTCGTTAAGGTCATTCTGGCTTTAGCGCTGTGACTCTGTTGGGGACAATGAATGAGCGACGACACGTCAACTGAAATTCTCGCCCTCCCGCTGGATAGCTGGCACCGCGCGCGCGGTGGCCGGATGGTAGCGTTCGCGGGCTATCACATGCCCATTCAATATGAAGGCATCATCGCCGAGCATCTTTGGGTGCGTGAGTCGGCTGGGCTGTTCGATGTCTCGCACATGGGGCAACTGATGCTCTCAGGTGACGATGATAGTGCGCTGGAGGAGGCGCTGGAGGCGCTGCTCCCCGCCAACATCAAGGGCTTGGCTGAGGGCAAACAGGCCTATTCGCTCCTGCTGAACGAAGACGGCGGCGCGCTTGATGATCTGATGATCACGCGCACGCCCACAGGCTTTTACATGGTCGTGAATGGCGCGGTGAAATGGGATGACATTGGCCATATCCGCGAGCATTTGCCCGACGCATTCACGATGAACCATATGGAAGATCGCGCTTTGCTCGCGCTGCAAGGCCCAAAGGCGGTCGATGCGCTCAAGCGCGTGGTGCCAGGGGCGGATCGGCTGTTCTTCATGGAAGCAGGAAGCTTCCTATGGGGGCACGAGCCGCTCTGGATTTCGCGCTCGGGCTACACTGGCGAGGATGGCTATGAGATTTCAGCGCCCGCTGAGCACGTTGCGGCGCTCGCAGACGTGCTGTGCGCGCAGCCTGAGGTGAAGCCCATCGGCCTCGGTGCGCGCGATTCGCTGCGGCTGGAGGCGGGGCTGCCGCTCTATGGTCATGACCTCGACGAACGCGTCGATCCCATTCAAGCGAGCCTTGGCTTTGCGGTGCCGAAGCGGCGGCGCGAGGGCGGTTTCCTTGGTGCCGCGCGGGTGCTGGCCAGCATCGCGAATGGCCCGCCCTCGAAACGTGTGGGGCTGATGGTCGACGGCCGAATGCCGGCGCGCGAGGGCGCACTGATCTTCGCAGGAGACGAGCAGGTGGGCACTGTCACCTCCGGCGGGTTCTCGCCGTCGCTGCAAGTTCCGATCGCGATGGGCTATGTTAGCCCCGCCCATGCCGCGCTCGGCACCGCACTCGAGATTGACGTGCGCGGCAAGCGCCTCGCCGCCACCGTGACCGCCATGCCGTTCGTTCCCAACACGTATCACCGCCCCCTGAAATCAGACAAAGGAGCCGCCAAATGACCCGCTATTTCACCAAAGACCACGAATGGATTGACGTCGATGGCGGCGCCGCCACGGTCGGTGTCACCGATTACGCTCAGGCGCAATTGGGCGACATCGTGTTCGTCGAACTCCCCGCGAAGGGCGCAGCACTCTCCAAGGGCAAAGAAGCCGCAGTTGTTGAGTCGGTGAAGGCAGCGTCGGATGTTTACGCGCCGGTGTCGGGCGCGGTGACTGAGGCGAACAGCGCGCTGGAGGCTGAGCCCGCGCTGGTCAACTCCGCTCCCGAAGCGGATGGCTGGTTCTTCAAGCTCACTTTGTCGAACCCCGGCGAATTGGAAGGGCTGATGGATGCGGCGGCTTATGCTGCTTGGGTGAAATCGCTCTAGTTCGTCACCCCGGCGAAGGCCGGGGCCCAGAACCACAATAAGAATGCCGCTTCGCGACTTTGAATTTTTCAGGGCTGGGTTCCAGCCTTTGCGGGGATGACGATTAAGGATAAATGATGCGCTACCTCCCGCTGACTCCCGCTGACCGCTCCTCAATGCTTGCTACCATTGGCGCGGCATCTATTGATGATCTCTTCATTGATGTCCCCCCCGAGGCGCGGCTCTCGGCACCCATCGCGGGGCTCTCGTTTCATCAGCCCGAACAGGATGTTGAGCGCCACATGGCAGGGCTTGCGCGTAAAAATCTGACCGCGAGCGACGTGCCTTTCTTCCTTGGTGCGGGGGCGTATAAGCACCATATTCCGGCGAGCGTGGATCACCTGATTCAGCGCGGCGAGTTTCTGACCGCTTACACGCCCTATCAGCCCGAGATTGCGCAGGGCACGCTGCAGGTGTTGTTCGAGTTTCAAACGCAGGTTGCGCGGCTATTCGGCTGTGATGTGGCGAATGCGAGCATGTATGATGGCTCGACCGCATGCTGGGAGGCGATTGGCATGGCGCGACGGATCACTAAACGCTCGCAGGTGGTGCTGAGTTCGGGTCTTCACCCGCATTATGTGAGCGTGGCGCAAACGATGGCGCGGTTTACGGGCGACACCCTCAATATCGCGCTGCCCGCGCTCGAAGCACAGACCGATGAGGCGCGTTTGCTCGCGAGCATTGATGACACGACGAGCTGCGTGGTCGTGCAATATCCCGATATTTTGGGCCGTATCGCGGACCTGACTCCGCTTGCCGAGAAAGCCCATGCGCATGGTGCGCTGTTGATTGCTGTTGTGACCGAGCCGGTTGCGCTCGGTGCCATTAAATCCCCAGGTGAGATGGATGCCGACATCGTGGTGGGTGAAGGGCAATCGCTGGGCGTCGGATTGCAATTTGGCGGGCCTTATGTGGGGCTGTTTGCCTGCAAGGAAAAATTCGTGCGCCAAATGCCGGGTCGGTTGTGCGGTGAGACGGTGGATGCCTCGGGCAAGCGCGGCTTTGTGTTGACGCTCAGTACGCGAGAGCAACACATCCGGCGCGAAAAGGCGACGAGCAATATTTGCACCAATTCCGGCCTCTGCGCGCTCGCGTTCAGTATCCATATGACGCTACTCGGCGAAAAGGGGCTGCGAAGGCTCGCGGAAATCAACCATGCTAACGCCTGTGTGCTGGCGGACCGATTGAGCGCGATTAACGGTGTCCGCCTCGTCAACACGAGCTTTTTCAACGAATTTGCCCTGCAATTGCCAAAACCAGCACGGCCCGTAGTGCGGGCCCTAGCAGAGCGAGGTCTGCTCGGTGGCGTGTCGCTCGCGCGGCTCTATCCGCAGGCGCCGGCAGTTGAGAACGGCTTGTTAGTGGCGGCGACCGAAACAGCGACACAGCAGGATATTGAGGCCTTTGCATTGGCCTTGGCGGAGGAATTAGCATGAACGCATTGAATCGCAGCGGCTGGAAGCCAGAGGTAAACGGCGCATCGGAGGATGCTCCGCTGACGTTTACTGGCAATCGCGCCTTGATGCTTGAGGAAAAGCTGATCTTCGAGATTGGTGACCGCGAGACATCGGGCGTGGATTTTGCCTCAACGGTGGCGGCGGCACCGCGCCTCTCCGTCCTCGCGCGCTCAGCGCCCATCAACCT
>Ga0209583_10000309_pt1 | contig 15495 bp, 14 predicted proteins | sample Str014_FD_187201 | JGI IMG/M metagenome (GOLD analysis project Ga0209583, IMG submission 187201) | Freshwater sediment microbial communities in response to fracking from Pennsylvania, USA - Straight Creek_MetaG_SC_2014 (SPAdes) (version 2) | ecosystem: Environmental > Aquatic > Freshwater >... | reverse complement strand
GCAATAAGGGCCGCCGAGCACGCGCGTCAGATCGATCACGCGGAGTCCGGTCATCGCGCCGGGAGCAATTTCAGGAGGCATGGGAGTTTCTCTCAGGCGTTTCGCAGGGTTTGTTGTCACCCCCGCCAATGGCGGGTGGGCTTTTCTAATTCGATGGACGATAAAACGTCCATTTTTCCAAGACTCGCTCTGGAGACCGGGCATAAAACCGGTGCAAGGTAGCCTTCCCTGTTTAAGCTGGAACTAGGCAAGGGGCGGCAACATGACGATTTTCCTGCGCGGCCTCAATCGGGCGATCGGCAATGTTGTAGCCGCCACGAAGTGGCTTGTCCTGCCTTTGATTACTCTGTTGTTCCTGCAATGGCCGCTGCGCGATCTGTTTCGCAGCTACTCTCGAGAGGCCAACGATTTAGGGCAGGTAGTTTTTGCGCTCTTCGTTGCCGTAAGCGTAACGGCGGCGACCCGTGCAGGAACTCACCTTGCCGCCGATCTGCTGGCCCAGCGGTACTCCGCGACTACACGGCGGCGCCTCGATCGGTTTGGCGCTGCCGTCGGGCTTCTGCCGTGGGCCGTGTTTATCCTGTTTGCGAGCAAAATCGCGGTGATTTCGAGCATTCAAAATCTTGAGTCATTCCAGGACAGCGGCAATCCGGGCTATTTCCTGATCAAGATTGCCCTCTGGGTCATGGCAATCGCGATCCTTGGTCAGTCGCTCGTCGACATTTTTTGTTCTCTCAAGGCGGACGACAACTAATGGAATGGGTTGGGCTTGCGCTTCTGGTGCTGGTCGGCGTCGGCATCATTTCCACGGGCTTGCCCGCCGCGGTCGTCCTGATTGGCGTGGCTACCTGCGGCGCGATCCTCGGCGTTGTCGCTGGCACAATTGACGTTGCGACGCTCGGGGCATTGCCGAGCCGACTCATCAATCTGTTTGAAAACGATTTGCTGCAAGCCTTGCCGCTCTACGTGACCATGGGCTTGTTGCTTGACCGGCTCCCGGTCGCGGACGCTCTTTATCGCGCCGGCAATGCCGCCCTTCCACGCAGTCCATCGGCCCCGCTGGTGTCCGGCATGATGCTCGGCGCGTTGCTCGGGCCGATGAACGGTTCGGTCGGAGCCAGCGTGCTCGGCCTTTCGCGTGTCGTCGCGCCGCGCCTTGCGGCGGAAGGCATACCGGCGCCAAATCGTCACGCCATCATTGCGGTCGCCAGCACGCTTGGTGTCCTGGTGCCGCCCTCACTGGTTCTCATTCTTCTTAGCGACGCGATGTTGTCCGCGCATACCATGGCGGTGACGGCCACGGGAAGGAACGACCGCGTCGTCAATACACAGGACATTTTCCACGCGGCGCTCGTGCCTGGCGGAATCTTCCTGGCGCTATGCCTTGCGATATCCTGGATCGCAGGACGGACGGCGACAAGATTGTCTGACCGCGAGCGCTTGCCTGCCGGACAGGCCTTGCTCGCAGCCGTCGCGCTCGTAGCTCTTATCGCGCTTCTTGGCGGCGTCACCCTGGGCTATTTCTATGCCGTCGAGGCCGCCGCGATGGGTGCTTTCGCGCTGCTGGTCGCAGGTCTCGCAACCGGACGCTTGCGCGGCGCGGTACTGAATAAATTGCTGAACGACGCCATCGCTCTCACCGGTGCGTTGTTTGCGTTGCTGCTGGCGGCAACGACGTTCACGATGATTCTGCGGCTGCTTGGGACCGCGGATGTCGTCGGCAAGATGGTTTCGTCAATTCCAGGCGGGGACATCACGGCGGTCACTGTCGTGCTCTGCGTTATCGGGACAAGTGCTTTCGTACTGGATGCTTTCGAGATCGTTTTCGTGATCGTGCCGGTCGTGATTCCGCCGCTGCTGATCCGCGTCGCCGATGCGCGTTGGGTGTCGGTGTTGGTGCTGCTGACATTGCAGGCGAGCTTCTTGCTCCCGCCGTTCGGCTACGCACTGATGATGGTGCGCAGCGTCCAGAAAGAACCCGTCGCATTCCGCCCGTTCGTCAGGGCGTTGGCACCGTATCTCGTGGCCCAATGGCTTCTGCTTCTGCTGGTATTGTTGTTTCCACAATTGACCCATTCGGGGCAATCCTCGGACGATCGCTCGCGGCTTCCATCGGCGCCCCTGTCAGACGAGGAATATAACAAGCGCCTCAATGAGATGATCAAGTTGCCCGAGCCCGAATAGAGCGAAACTCCAATGCGTCAAGGTCGGTCAGTGGGGCTTGCCTCGCCCGCCACCGCCCTTCGGGCTATGGCGGGGCAGCCTTCGCTACGATAAGGGCTTGCCCAGCCGAAGCGGGCGCAGCCTGCGAAGGCTGGTGGAGCCAGGCGGGATCGAACCGCCGACCTCTTGCATGCCATGCAAGCGCTCTCCCAGCTGAGCTATGGCCCCGTAACTCTATGGTCTGAGCATGACACCGTCGGAAAACAGGTTCCCGCTTTTCCGATCATGCTCGCCGCACGCCTTGGGCGACGCGCGGGGAAAAACCCTGAACACAGATCAGGGCTGATCTCAAGTCTCTTCGTCGGTCCCGACATCGCCAATGATGTCGGTGACGTCTTCGTCGCCTTCCTCCTCGTCGGGGATGAAGGTGGAATCATCGTCATCGTCGTCTTCGATGGTCTCGTCGATCTCGATGTCGTCCTCCGACTCGGGAACGACCGCCTTGACCTTGCCGGTATTTTCCTCGGCGTCGGCCTCCTCGAGCGAGACCAATTCCTCGGCCTCGGCGGGCTCCGGCGTTGCCGCCGCAGCGGTGGCGGAAGCCGCAGCGGCGCGCGCGGCGGCTTCTCCACGGGCGGCCCGCGGCGGCGCGACCGGCGCAATCGGCACGACCTCGCCTGTATAGGGCGAGATCACCGGGTTCTTGTTCAGGTCATAGAATTTCTTACCCGTCGTCGGGCAAATGCGTTTGGTTCCGAGATCGGATTTGGCCACGTGTGAAATCCTGGGAAATTCTGAAAAACGGTGCTTCACTTGGCTAGTTGAGGCGCTGCTGTCAATAGCGGTTTGCGCGCATTTGCCGGCCGCGTGACGCGGTGTTGCCGATGTGATACCTGCGGCCCGCTGAGAGGACACAATCTTGACCGATTCCGCCAATTTGACCCCGCTGGAAGCGCGCTCCTGCGGTGCCCTGACCGGCAAAGTCCGCGTTCCCGGCGACAAGTCGATTTCACATCGCGCCCTGATCCTCGGCGCGCTTTCGGTTGGCGAAACCAGGATTTCCGGCCTGCTTGAGGGCGAGGATGTGCTCAATACCGCAAAATCCATGCGGGCGTTGGGCGCGATGGTTGCGCGGACTGCCCCGTTCGCGTGGTCGGTGCGGGGCGTTGGCGTCGCTGGCTTCGCACCGCCTTCCGCGCCGCTCGACTTCGGTAATTCCGGTACCGGCTGCCGGCTGGTGATGGGTGCGATGGCGGGCTGCCCGATCACGGCGATTTTCGATGGCGATGCTTCCCTGCGCTCACGACCGATGCGGCGGATCCTCGATCCGCTGGAATTGATGGGCGCCAGGACCGGCGAGGCAAAGGAGAGAGGTCGACTGCCGCTGACGCTTCACGGCGCCCGCGATCCCGTGCCGATCCTCTACAAGACCCCGGTGGCGTCGGCCCAGATCAAGTCGGCGGTGCTGCTGGCGGGGCTGGCCGCGCCTGGCATTACCACTGTGATCGAGCAGGAGGCGAGCCGCGACCACACCGAACTGATGCTGAAGCATTTTGGTGCGGACATCGTCTCGATCGGGGAAGGCCGCCACGGCCGGCGAATCGCGCTCACTGGCCAGCCCGAACTGCATGGCGCCGACGTCGTGGTGCCCGCCGATCCTTCATCGGCAGCGTTCCCGATCGTGGCGGCCCTGATCGTGGCGGGTTCCGACGTCGAGTTTGCCGAGGTCATGACTAATCCGTTGCGCACCGGCCTGCTCACCACCTTGCGCGAAATGGGGGCTAAGATCGAGGAAAGCGAGGTGCGCGGCGACGCTGGCGAGCCGATGGCGCGGTTGCGAGTCCGCGCCTCGAAACTTCGCGGCGTCGAGGTCCCGCCGGAACGCGCGCCCTCTATGATCGATGAATATCTGGTGCTCGCGGTCGCAGCGTCCTATGCCGAAGGCACCACGACCATGCGCGGCCTGCAGGAGCTGCGCGTCAAGGAGTCCGATCGCCTTCAGGCGACAGCAGACATGCTTCGCGTCAACGGCGTCAAGGTCGAGATATCCGGCGACGACCTGATCGTCGAAGGCCGGGGGCATGTGCCCGGCGGGGGGCTTGTCGCCACCCATATGGATCACCGTATCGCGATGTCGGCCCTGGTGATGGGGCTCGCCTCCGACAGGCCGGTCAAGGTTGACGACACCGCCTTCATCGCCACCAGCTTTCCTGATTTCATCCCGATGATGCGTTCGCTGGGAGCTGAATTTTCATGAGGCGCTTGCCATGAGCGCTGCCTTCGGCCGCGCCGATCTGCTTGATGCCTTCGACAGGATCGGCCGCGCGGCTGCCCAAGCCGGCACAAAGTTGCAGGTCGCGGTTTACGGCGGCTCGGCGTTGATGCTCGCCGGCAATTTCAGGTTCGCTACCGAAGATGTCGACGTATCGAGGCTCGAGAAGCCGCTACCAGATTGGTTGGTGGCGGTGGTTTATGAAATTTCCCGGGAGAAGGGGTGGGATGAAGATTGGTTCAATGACGGGGTTGCGGTTCACTTGAGCAAGCTGGCCGACGGCGCCGCCGATCATCTGGAATTTGGCACGTTTCCGCGCGACGGCTCGTCGGTGGGACTTGTGGTTTCGGTACCCTCGGCCGAATATCTGCTCGCGCTCAAAATCAAGGCGTTCCGGATCATGGATCCCATTCGAGGCGAAGTTGAGCGGCTCGACATACTCAATTTGATGCGGGTAGTGCGGATTACGACGGCCGAAGAAGCAATCAAGTTGCTTGGCAAATATTTTCCCGTCAGTGCCGCGTCTTCCGAGAAACAGCAGTTTCTGTTGAAGAACATGAATCGGGTGGGAGCGGCCGATGCGCCCAAATACCCTCGCTGATGCCGTCGAACGGATTCATGGCGGGTCGTCGCAGGATGTCGTCCTTGCCGAATTTATCGACATGTTCGATTTGGCGAAGACCGACCATGATCGCTACGCGTCGATCGAACGCGAGCCGCAATTGACCGGCGATGCCCGTCTGGATGCACTGGTTGGTGCGATCGCGGAATATCTGGCAAAGCAGCGCCGGATCGGCCGCGTTCCATCCTGGGTTTGTCATCCGGCTCGCCGTCTGGCTAGTCCCTGGTTTACGGTGACCGAGCCTTCCGACGCCATGCGCGAATATCTGACTTTCAGCAGTCCGGCGGAATTCGCATCCCGCAACATTTTTACCGAAGAACGGCCGCTGCGACGCGCGCGGGGGCCTCATCCATCCAACGACGGGTCAGCATGATCATCGCCATCGACGGGCCGGCGGCGTCCGGCAAGGGGACGCTCGGCAAGCGTCTCGCCCACCATTACGGCTATCGTCACCTCGACACCGGCGTGATCTATCGGGCGGTCGCCAAAATGCTGCTGGATGAAGGCTTCGATCTCACCGATGAGGCGCGCGCGGTGGCCGCCGCCATGGAGCTCGATCCCGAAAAGTTCGGACATCCCGAGCTCAAAACCCAGCGCATAGGCGACGCCGCTTCCGTGGTCTCGGCAATCCCGAAGGTGAGGGAAGCCTTGGTGAGCTTCCAGCGGCAATTCGCGGCCGATCCGCCGGGTGCTGTGCTCGACGGGCGCGATATCGGAACGGTGATCTGCCCGCAGGCCGACGTGAAGATTTTCGTGGTGGCCGACCCGCATGTGCGGGCTCGCCGGCGAACGCTGGAGGCGCGCGCACGGGGCGAAGAGGCCGACGAGGCCGCCGTTCTCGCGGATATTCTAAAGCGCGACGAACGCGACCTAAATCGTGCGACGGCCCCCCTCAAGGCCGCTGCCGATGCGCATCTGCTCGATAATTCCAATCTCGACATCGAGGGCGGTGTGCGCGCGGCCATCGCCATCGTCGAGGCAGTCCGCGCCAGGCGTTGATCGCGGCGCGGCGCAATCCGATGAGTTTTTCGACCAGTAACGCGGTGACCCGGCGCGAGCTTTTGAACGATGCGGTCAACAACAGGTTGAAAATGGCTTTCCTTGCACCGAAAGACACGATCCGTCAGCCCTAAGGCCTCGTAAATCGGGCATTTTCCGGCTTGCCGAAACTGCACTCCGGCGCTATATCCCTCGCCATCCGGCGCCACCGTCGATGAGATCAGGGCTGTCCGAGCGGGCCGGCGTCGGGTTTGAACGCGTTCAAACCAAACCGATGCCGTCATTGGAGGAGAGCCCGCTCCAGGTTGCTGAAGTCGACACGCTCGTTTCAGGTCCGGATAAATCAACGTATCGAACGTGCAGGCATGCTGCCGGCCCGCTGTCGCGCTCGTCGCAAACAGCGGTCGTCAGGGATTGCGGCCCCCTGACACTTCACGCGCGATGCGCCCCTCAACCTGAATGGCCGGCGATACCCGCATCTGGAGAACAAATGGCTTCGACTGCTACTTCTTATAATCCTACCCGCGACGATTTCGCCGCGATGCTCGATGAGTCCTTTGCCGGCGGTAATTTGCAGGAAAGCTCGGTCATCAAGGGCACGGTGGTTGCAATTGAAAAAGACATGGCCGTCATCGACGTCGGCCTGAAGACCGAAGGCCGCGTGGCGCTGCGCGAATTCGCCGGGCCCGGCCGCGAAAGCGATCTCAAGGTCGGCGACGAGGTCGAAGTGTTTCTCGATCGCATCGAGAACGCGCTTGGTGAAGCCGTGCTGTCGCGCGACAAGGCACGCCGCGAGGAAAGCTGGGGCAAGCTGGAGAAGGCCTTTAACAATAACGAGAAGGTCCACGGCGTCATCTTCAATCAGGTCAAGGGCGGCTTCACCGTCGATCTCGACGGCGCGGTGGCGTTCCTGCCGCGCTCGCAGGTCGACATCCGTCCGATCCGCGACGTCGCGCCCTTGATGAACAACTCGCAGCCGTTCCAGATTCTCAAGATGGATCGCCGCCGCGGCAACATCGTGGTGTCGCGCCGTACGGTGCTCGAAGAGACCCGCGCCGAGCAGCGTCAGGAACTGGTGCAGAACCTCGAAGAGGGCCAGGTGATCGACGGCGTGGTCAAGAACATCACCGATTATGGTGCGTTCGTCGACCTCGGCGGCATCGACGGCCTGCTCCACGTCACCGATATCGCCTGGCGCCGGGTCAATCACCCGACCGAGGTGTTGACCATCGGCCAGACCGTCAAGGTCAAGATCATCAAGATCAACCACGAGACCCACCGGATATCGCTCGGTATGAAGCAGCTGCTGGATGATCCGTGGCAGGGCATCGAGGCGAAGTACCCGCTGAACGCGCGCTTCACCGGCCGCGTCACCAACATCACCGACTACGGCGCATTCGTCGAACTGGAGCCGGGCATCGAAGGCCTGATCCACGTCTCGGAAATGTCGTGGACCAAGAAGAACATGCACCCCGGCAAGATCGTTTCGACCTCGCAGGAAGTCGAAGTGCAGGTTCTCGAAGTCGATTCGGTCAAGCGCCGCATCTCGCTCGGCCTCAAGCAGACCATGCGCAACCCCTGGGAAGTTTTCATCGAGAAATTCCCGGTCGGCTCCACGGTCGAGGGCGAGGTCAAGAACAAGACCGAGTTCGGTCTGTTCCTCGGTCTCGAGGGCGACGTCGACGGCATGGTCCATCTGTCGGATCTCGACTGGAAGCTTCCGGGCGAGCAGGTGATCGACAACTTCAAGAAGGGCGACATGGTCAAGGCCGTGGTGCTCGACGTCGATGTCGAGAAGGAGCGCATCTCGCTGGGCGTCAAGCAGCTCGAGGGCGACCCCTTCGCCGAGCCGGGCGACGTCAAGAAGGGCGCAGTCGTGACCTGCGAAGTGCTCGAAGTGAAGGAAGCCGGTATCGAGGTGAAGATCGCCGGTACTGACTTCACCACCTTCATCAAGCGGTCCGAACTCGCCCGCGATCGCAACGATCAGCGCGCCGAGCGGTTCGCGGTCGGGGAGAAGGTCGACGCACGCGTCATTCAGTTCGACAAGAAGGCCCGCAAGGTGCAGGTCTCCATCAAGGCGCTGGAAGTCGCTGAAGAGAAAGAAGCCATCGCGCAGTATGGCTCCTCCGATTCGGGGGCCACGCTGGGAGATATTCTTGGCACAGCGCTGAAGAACCGCGACAAGTAAATTCTGGTTTCTCTGTCGACGACATCAGGGCCCCGGTTCCGACTGGGGCCCTTTTTGCCGATTCACCCTCGCTGCTTCTCATAGGCCTTGAGATGGGTGTAGGCGATGCGCAGTCTCTGCACCGGGATCTTGGCGGCGTCGGCGCGTGACACGAGATCGCCGATCACATGATCGGCCTCGACCGGCAGGCCTGCCTTGATGTCGCGGAACATCGACGCGGTCATGGCCGAACCCTCAGTGGTCAACAGGCCGCGGGTGCGCTGAAAGGACGGCCCGCCAGGCGGGTAGCCCTCGGCCGTGGCAATTGCGCCGCATTCATCGAGAACGCCGAGCAGAAAATCCTTGCCGCCGGGCGCCGCCAGGATGTTGCCGACCGACGTTCGCATCAGGCTGGTCGATGCCGCAAGTGAGGCCAGAAACACCCATTTCTCCCACATGTCCTCCAGGATGTGCTCGCTCGCCGCCGCGCCAAAATTGCCGCTAACGAAAATCTCCGATATCGCACGGACGCGTTCCGACTTCCTGCCGTCGCGTTCGCCGAAATGGAGCGACTGCATCGGCGCGAGTTGAACCACCGCGCGCGCCTCGTTGAGGGTGACGGCAATCGCACAGAGGCCGCCGAGCACCCTTTCGGTGCCGAACTTCCTGTCGAGTTCGTCGAGATGCCGCATGCCGTTGAGCAGCGGGATGATGGAGGTGTTCGGACCGACCCCCGGCGCGAATGATTTGATCGCGTCGTCGAGATCAAACGCCTTGCAGCTCAAGAGCACCACGTCGAATTTTTCGCCAATGCGCTCGGCCGGGACCGTCGGTGGATTTCTCAGCGTGACGTCGCCCCCGGTGCTCTTGATGACGAGGCCTGTGCCGGCCAGTTCGGAAGCGCGCTTCGGCCGCACCAGGAACGTGACGTCGCGCCCGGCTTGAAGCAACCTCCCGCCAAAATAGCCTCCGATGGCGCCGGCACCGACCACGAGAATACGCATCGGAAAGTTCCTTTTGTTATTGATTTTTCAACAGGCGAAGAGCGAGTGGGGACGTCTGCATGAAATATGTACCATTCGCCACTGACTATTCGCCCTCTCACCATTTTTCCCCGAACGGGCGGATTTCAAGCTCAAAGGTCCACGCGCTGCGCGGCTGCTGGTAGAGCTGCCAGTAGGACGCCGCGACCGAGGCCGGAGGCATCAGCAAATCCGGGTTGTCGAGCGCTTCCTTGCCCCAGAGCTTTTCGCGGCGTTCGCGCACCCAGGCAGTATCGACGCCGGCATCGATGATCAAATGGGCGACATGGATATTCCTGGGGCCCAATTCACGCGCCATCGATTGCGCGACGGCGCGGAGGCCGAACTTGGCGCTCGCAAAGGCTGCAAAGCCGCTGCCGCCGCGCAGGCTCGCCGTGGCGCCCGTAAAGAAGATATTCCCCTTGCCGTGCGGCAGCATCAGCCGCGCCGACTCCCGGCCCGTCAGAAAACCGGCCCAGCAGGCCATTTCCCATACCTTGCGAAAGACGCGGTCGGTGGTTTCCAGTATCGGAAAATTGACGTTGGCGCCGACATTGAAGATGCAAACTTCGAGCGGGGCGTGCTTGTCGGCGTCATTGAGGAAGGCGGCGACCTCATCTTCCTTCCGCGCGTCCAGCGCGCGCGCCACGATCGATCCGCCCGATGCCTCGATCTCCTTGACCAGCGGGTCGAGTTTGGTGCCGTCGCGCCGGCCGGCGAACACGGTGAATCCTTCCGCGGCGAACTTCTTCGCAATCTCCGCACCGATATAGTCGCCGGCGCCGATCACCGCGCACGTTGCGTTTTGTCTTCGCATGTTACGCTTCTCCATCCGACCTTGGTCATTCCGATATGGCTGCGCCAGCGCCAGACCTGAGATATGCGATTGTACACCAGGGAATTTTCGCGACGTCCGGGATCGACGGGTCACTTCGCCCCGGAATGATAGAAGGATCGCCGCCTACTTCCCCGCGACCATTTCCTCGACTTCGCGCAATTGCTCCTTGCCGAAGAACATTTCCTTGCCGACGAAGAAGGTCGGTGAGCCGAACGCACCGCGCTCCACCGCGGATTGGGTGTTCTCGATCAGTTTTGCCTTGACGTCGGCATCCTGGGCGCGGGCGAACAGCTTGGCGGCATCCAGGCCCGATGCGGCGAGCGCCTCGGCCGCGATTTCCGGATCGTCCATCTTCTTGGGTTCGGCCCACATGTGATGAAACGCCGTTTCGACATATATCTCGAACACGCCTTCGAATTGCGCGGCCACCGCGGCACGCATCAGGTTCAGCGTATTAACCGGGAAAAACGGATTCCAGGTGTAGGGCTTGACGACGAAACGCTTCAGGAAGCGTTCGGTCTCCAGCGCATGGAATTCGCGCTTGTTCTTGATGCCGGCGAGCGTCTCGGCGGGGGACTTGTTGTTGGTGGCCTTGAAGATGCCGCCGAGCAGGATCGGGACATATTCGAACTTCACGCCGGTGCGTTTTTCGATCGCCGGGATCGCTTCGTGACTGAGGAAAGCGTTGGGACTGCCGACATCGAACAGGAATTGCGGGCTTGAACTCACGGCGGGTGTCTCCTGGAAAATTTCTTATATGATCTCTGTCATTCCAATCAGCCTAACGAATAGGGTCGGCCAGATCAACCTGCGCCCATCATGCCTGGCGCTGGAATGCCCGACCCGCAAGTACAAGAGCGTGATCGCGGATATCCGCCGGCCACCCGGCGATCAATTTGTCGAATCGTGCTGCATCGGCTGCGAACAAGGCGCGGATGGCTTCTTCGTAATGCGGCTTGTCGCCGGCGATGGCCGACACGAAGCGATAGGTGGCTTCCTGCGCGAGGCGGCCGCGGTCCTTGTCCCCACTGCTCCGTCTCGCCGCTTCGACCAGCTTGCGGATCGCTACCGATGCGCCGCCGGGCTGAAGTGCCAGCCAATCCCAATGCCGCGGCAGCAGGGTGACCTCGCGTGCGACAACGCCGAGCCGGGGGCGACCGGGACCGCGCCGGGCAGGCGGCGCGGCTTCTTCATCCACGGCCGCGGTCTCGGGCCGTGAAAGGCGCGCCAGCACGTCATGGAGCGAGCCGCGAAAATCGATGTCGATCGGACCGCCGGTGCTGACGTCGAAGACGAGGACGGACGCATCTGTCTTCCGATTCAGCAGCTCCTTGGCGGCGCGGGCAACGGCGCGGAGATCGCCGGACGCGACGCGGCGGTCTCCGTCGAAGGCGATGCAACTGGAATCTGTTCGAGAACTCATCAAGGCTAGACCTTCCTGGATTCTATATATTACCCGGGTAATTTCGGCCGTCAATAAAATCCGGGTAGTATTCAATCAGCTACCATCTCGACTTTCTCGCCTCCGGCTGGCACCACACGCCGCGCAGAAAATCTTCGGGGAACGCCCATGCTGACGGTTCATCATCTCAACAATTCGCGTTCGCAGCGGGTGCTCTGGCTGTTGGAAGAACTCGGCGTGGCTTACGAGATCGTTCGCTATCAGCGGCAGCCCGACATGCGTGCGCCGAAAGAATTGCGCGAGATCCATCCGCTCGGCAAATCGCCCGTCATCACCGACAACGGCAACACCATAGCGGAGTCGGGCGCGATCGCCGAATACATCATCGGCACCTATGGCAATGGCCGATTAGTCCCGCCGCCGAACACACCCGAGCGCCTGCGCTACACATATTGGCTGCATTACGCGGAGGGCTCGGCGATGCCGCCGTTGTTGCTGAAACTCCTGTTCACGCTGATGCCCAAGCGCGCGCCGGCGCTGCTGCGGCCGCTGGTGCGCAAGGTCTCCAACCAGGCGCTGACCACGCTGGTCAACCCGCAGCTCAAGCAACACATGGCTTACTGGGAGGGCGAACTTGGCAAGAGCGAATGGTTCGCCGGCACTGAATTCACTACCGCCGATATCCAGATGAGTTTCCCGCTGGAAGCCGCCGCCGCGCGCGGCGGGCTCGAACAGGGCCACCCCCGGGCGATGGCGTTTCTCGAACGCATCCATGCCCGCCCGGCCTATGCGCGCGCGCTGGAAAAGGGCGGGCCGTACACGATCGGTCGGTAGCTCGCCGAAACGGCTATCACCCGCCCATAGGTCCTACCGCTGTACCGCCGCGATTACTTCTTTCACCAACCGGGCAAGCCCGCGCATATCCCCGGTTGGATCGACGCTGTCGCCGAGGCGGACGACCACGAGGTGCTGCGTCGGCAGGATCACGATACGCTGGCCGAGATCGCCGGAGGCAAAGAAAGCATCGCGGGGAATGCCAAGCTTGACTCGCCCCCTTGCGTGTTCGTGCTCGCTGCGATTGGTCCAGAAGCCGGCGCCATAATCGGTGTCGAGCGTGACGGCAGCGCAAAAATCCACCCAGTCTTCGTGCAGGATGCGCTTTCCCGCGATCGCACCGTCGTTCAGATAGAGTAATCCAAATCGTGCCCAGTCCCGGCCGCTCGCCAACATGTAGGTCGAACCCTGCAGCGTGCCGCTGGCATCGAATTCGAGGGTGACGTTGCGCATGCCGAGTGGATTGAACAGTTCGCGCCATGCAAACGCCAGCGTCTGCTCGGGACCGCCGACGGCGTCGCGGACGATCCGCGCCAGCACCTGCGTCGTGGGACTGGAGTAGGCCCACCGCGTTCCCGGCGCGGCGATCATCTCCGCCTTGACCGCGAAGCCGGCCATGTCGTCCTGCAGAAACATCCGGCTCGACGGATCGAAGCCCGAATTGGTTTCATCGAGCTTCAACCCCGATGTCATTCGCATCAGATGCCCGACCTCTATCTCGCGGCGAGGATCGGTGGGGCCGCGCCATTCCGGAATCGGCGCCGGCATCGACGGGCTGGTCAGTCCCTGCTGTGTCAGGATGCCAATCAGCGCGTTGATCACCGACTTGGTCATGGAAAAGCCGAGCAACGGCGTGTCGATCCCGATGCCCACGGCATAGCGCTCGGCGATTATCTTTCCATCGTGCACCACGACGACGGCCTTGGTTCGACGAAACGGCGGTTCTGCCGGCTCTTCGAAGGCATGTTTGAGGGCTGCCTGCAATGCGGGATCGGACGGTTCGACGACGCCGGGCCCGGCAATTTCCGGAAGTAACGGCGGTGTCTTCGGTACCTTCAGCGCTTCGACGTCGGTCTTCAGCAAATAAGGCTGGCTCGATCCAAGCGGCTCGACGCAGCCAAACCCCTCGTGGAACGTTGCGCGGCTGCGAAACAATCCCAGCGTCGATACGTCAACCGTCTTGGCGACACGGTCGAGCCGAAACCCGAGCATGTAGCGGAGCCGGCGAATGCCAGCACGATCCAAAACTTCGGCGAACACGATCTGCGGATCGAGTCTGGAAACGAACGTCTTGGAACAGATATTGTGAGCGACAAAGCCCGTGGCAACGCGAATGGCGAGATCGGGGCGGAAGGACAAGTTCGCCGCGACGGGCGCGGCGGTCACCAGCGCGACTGCGATCGATTTTAGCCAGGCCACACGTCTCTCCGACAGCCGAGTAAGCGGCTAGCAGGTTTTAGCGCGGCTTCTGCACCCCGCCAACCGAGGGGAACACCTGTGTCGCGAAGAACCGGCAACGCTTTGCCGCCGGCGGCAGATCGAGCATCTCGGCACCCGACCCGGAATCGTGCCCGCGGTCTCCCGATCGCCCGTTCTATTGCCCGGCCGCCTCGGCGCCACGGGTACGCGGATCGGGAGCTCCGAGCAAGCCGTTCGGCGTGACGGCGATCGAGTTGGCCGAGGTCTGGCCGAGCGGTTCGATCACGCGATGACCCCTTGCTCCCAGGTTGGCAAGGACGTCCTCAGGAAAGCCGCGCTCTACCCGAACCTCATCCGGCAACCATTGATGGTGCAGGCGAGGCGCCGCGACGGCGGCTGCGACATCCATCTTGTAATCGATGACATCGACCACGATCTGCACCACCGCCGAGATGATGCGGCTGCCACCGGGCGTGCCCGTCACCAGTACCGGTTTGCGGTCTTTGAGCACGATGGTGGGCGACATCGATGACAATGGCCTTTTGCCGGGGCCGGGCAGGTTGGCCTCGAAGCCGACCAGGCCAAAAGCATTGGAGGCGCCGGGCGCCGCGGTGAAATCGTCGAGCTCGTTGTTGAGCAGGACGCCGGTACCATCCGCGACCAGCCCCACGCCATAGGGAAAATTCAGCGTGTAGGTATTGCTGACCGCATTACCTCGGCCGTCCACGACCGAATAGTGCGTGGTGTTGCTGCCTTCGCGCGGCGGCAACGAGGCCGCATCGGCGGACGGCGTCGCGCGGTCGAGATTGATGGTTGCGCGTTGCCTCGCCGCGTAGTCCTTGGCGGTCAACATGTCGGTCGGCGCGTTGACAAAGGCGGGATCGCCGAGAAAGCGCGCGCGGTCGCCATAGGCCCGCTTCATGGCTTCGATCAGGGCATGCAGCGAAGCCGCGGAACCCTGCTTCATGTCAGGCATCGAAAAGCCTTCGAGAATATTCAATGTCTCGATCAGCACCGTGCCGCCCGACGACGGCAGCGGCATCGATACGATGTCATATCCGCGATAGCTGCCGCGCACGGGAGGACGTACGGTCGCCTGATAGGATTTCAGATCATCCGCCGTCATGATCCCGCCGGCATCGCGCACCGCCTTCGCCAATCTATCGGCAACCGGCCCCTGGTAGAATCCGCGCGGCCCCTGTTCGGCAACCGCCGCGAGCGTTGCCGCAAGATCGGCCTGGATCAACCGATCGCCGTCACGCAGCGGCGTTCCGTCGGCCCGTGAAAATGTTCGGGCCGAATTCGGCCAACGCGCCATCCGGCGATACATGTCGGACAATGTGTCGGCGGTGTCGTCGGCGATGACGAACCCGTCGCGTGCCAGATCGATCGCCGGTTTCAGTATCTGTGCCAGCGTCAAAAGGCCGGAGCCGTATTTATCCAGCGCCAGCGTCAGGCCCGCGACCGTCCCGGGCACGCCGATCCCGAGCGCGGAGTTTCGTGACTTGTCCGGGTCGGGCTTACCGTCGGTGCCGAGGAACATTTCGCGCGTGCTCGCGGCCGGCGCTGTCTCGCGATAGTCGATCGCGATATCCTCATCGCGCTCGGCCGAGTGAATCACCATGAAGCCGCCGCCACCGATATTGCCGGCGCGTGGATAGGTCACCGCCATCGCAAAGCCGGTCGCAACTGCGGCATCCACCGCATTACCGCCCTGGCGCAAGATGTCGGCGCCGATCCGCGCGGCGATCCTT
>Ga0209583_10000308_pt1 | contig 15530 bp, 15 predicted proteins | sample Str014_FD_187201 | JGI IMG/M metagenome (GOLD analysis project Ga0209583, IMG submission 187201) | Freshwater sediment microbial communities in response to fracking from Pennsylvania, USA - Straight Creek_MetaG_SC_2014 (SPAdes) (version 2) | ecosystem: Environmental > Aquatic > Freshwater >... | reverse complement strand
GGATAAGACCATCATGATCAAAGATATTCATGCCCATTTTACAGCAGGCCACAAAGCCGTGAATGGCTGGTGCGCAATGCCATCGCCCCTTGAACCTTCCCGGGTTTGCCGGAGGCCAGTGAGGTCTTGTTAAGCTGGCATTTTGGCGTTGTCCATCATGGCGTAGTCGTTTTCTTCAGCTTCGGCTGGTGGGATATTGCCGATCGGCTCAAGCAGGCGACGATTGTTCAACCAATCAACCCATTTGAGGGCTTCCATTTCTACCTCCTCCATGGTTTTCCATGAGCTGCGCCTGCGGATGACTTCAGTTTTGTAAAGGCCGTTGATTGTTTCAGCCAAAGCATTGTCATAAGCATCGCCAACACTTCCGACCGAAGGTTCGATGCCTGCCTCAGCCAACCGTTCAGTGTATCTTATGGACACATATTGCGACCCGCGATCCGAATGGTGGGTTAGCTTACCGCTTCGATCAGGTCGACGCGCATAGAGTGCCTGCTCCAGCGCATCCAGAACAAAGTCAGTTTTGGGCGACCGTGACACTTTCCAGCCCACAATGCGGTTGGCGAAGGTATTTATGATAAATGCAACATAAGCAAACCCCTGCCATGTTGATACGTAAGTAAAATCGCTGACCTGTTACCCAATAGGCGATGCTTGCATCGTCGTGAGGTCAAACTGTGTTTGGTGCGAGCGCTCGGAACTGGCGGTTCACCTTATCACGCGGGCACGGCACAGAAGTATCAGAGATCGTTGTTTTTATACCTTTCCTCGAATAATGCCCCGCAATCCCATGCTCTGCATGAGGCGTGCAACCGTACAGCGGGCCGCATCAACCCCTTCACGGCGCAGCTGCTGCCAGGTTTTTCTAACGCCATAGACCTTCCAGTTATCGTCCCAAACTTTCTGGATCTTCGGCTTTAAACTAACATCTCGCTGGTGACGTGGTGATAGCTTTGTTGGATCGACTCGACCCCATAGTCGGCACGATTGTTATCGATAAACGTGATCATGGCTAGAACGGGCGGTCGAGTTCCGGCCCGTTGCCCGACAGGCGAATGCCCTCATTCGCCGAGAGGGTGTGCAAAATAAGCTGAAGCTTTGCGCAATATCTCATTGGCCTGACGCAGCTGTCGCACCTCACGTTCAAGCTCTATGATCCGCTCGCGCTCGCCGCTGCTGACATCACCACGGTTGCCACTATCTTGTTCAGCCTACCTGACCCAAAGCCGCAATGTCTGAGCGATACAGCCAATCTTAAGGGCAATGGCCACAATCGCGGCCGCTTGCGTTTCGTAAGAGCTTTGATGCTCCAGCACCATGCGAACGGCACGCGCTCGCACTTCAGGTGAATAACGATTTGATGTTTTACTTTTTTCAATAGCCTTCTTCCTTAGTCAGGCTGAAGGTCTCCAGCAAACACGGGGCAGTTCAGTCACGTCCGAGAAGCAATTGCAGCAAAGTTTCGCTCTCGCGGTCTTTGCCTGTTCTTTTTGCTTCGCGGATAAGATGCACTAGGCATTCCGAAACGATAAAGTCCGACGATGTTTGGTCTCGTATTCGTGCGCGGCGGATGGCTTCAGTAAAGCCGCCTACCAGCGCACAATCAATTTTCTCCTTTACGGCGATTGGGCGGGCATACAATTGTCCAGTCTTTTTTATTTTCTTTACCAGCTTTCGTGCCATCTTCCCTCACTCTTGTAACAGGTGTTCGAAAGAGCGCTCATCATAGCTCGCTCAAGTCATTGATCGATCCAATACCAAGAAACCGGAAAGCCATATGTTAGTTTTTTTTGTTGGGTCTACCAAATAACGGTGGCTCCAGATGAGTCGATCTCTCTAAGGTCCTCCAAAAATGAGCAGAGTCCGATATTATGTGATTTGGGGAGGTTGTTGGTTAATACATGATGAGCATCTGGCACGAGTATCTTAATTTTTTTTTAATCATTTTTCACAAGACCTCTCTTATTGACATCGTAATTCATAAAATGTAATTGTTTTTCATAAATAATATGTGTTTATATCTGATATTCATGAGGAGTAGAGGTTTTTCATGGAAACTATCCTACCGAAGCCTTTTTCAGAGCCAGTCACTGTTTTTCAGGAAAGACGGCTGCCCGAACGCGCGCGCCCTGCTGGATATGCGGCGTTGATCGACGCCTATGCGTTACCCGTCCCAATCCCACTAACCTTGTCAGCAATCGGCGCCCGACACAAAACCTTCACACAGGACGGTTGGCGTATCCTTACTCCCCGCCATGAGCCGGACGCCACTCTTGAAGGGCATTTGACCTTCGCTCTCAAGCATGAAGGGCTCGATCTTGCTGTTCTCAAGCGGCTGTTTCTCGGACTCAAGTCGCATGACATTGAGGAAATCGTCCGTGCAAAGCCAACAGGCATTTATGCGCGACGTATCTGGTTTCTTTACGAATGGCTATTGGGTCGGGAGCTTGATCTGCCCGTACTTGAACATGGAACGTATACCGAAGTTGTCGATCCCGCCCTCCAATGGGCGGGCAAGGGGATCAATATTCCAAGATACCGCGTTCGCAACAATCTTCCGGGTACACCTGCATTCTGTCCGCTCGTATTCAGAACGTCCGCCCTCGAAGCGTTTGTAAACATGGATCTCGCCGCGCGCGCAAAACAGGTCGTAGCCGACGTGCCCGCAGACTTGTTGGCGCGGACTGCGGCCTTTTTGCTGCTAAAGGATTCCAAAGCGAGCTACGTCATTGAAGGCGAGAATCCACCCCAAGACCGCATTCAAAGATGGGGGCGCGCCATAGGTGAGGCTGGCAAGCGAACTCTCGATCTTGATGAGCTTTTGCGGTTACAAAGCATTGTCATCGGCGATGCCCGCTTTGTTCACATGGGTCTTCGCCGCGAAGGTGGTTTTGTTGGCGAGCATGACCGTGAAAGCAGGATGCCATTGCCAGACCACATCAGTGCACGACTGGTGGATCTGAGATCACTCATCGACGGCATGATTGCATTTGACCAATTGGCAGCTAGTCAAATTGACTCCATCATCGCTGCGACCGTGCTTGCTTTCGGTTTTGTCTATGTTCATCCATTTGAGGACGGCAATGGTCGGGTCCATCGCTATCTCATTCATCATGTTTTAGCTCAACGCGGCTTCAATCCGACGGGAGTTGTTTTTCCAGTATCGGCGGCAATTTTGAACGGCATCGATCAGTATAGAAGTGTTTTAGAAAGTTATTCGAAGCGGCTCCTGCCCATTATCAGATGGAAACCCACAGCAAGTGGCAATGTCGAGGTTTTAAATGACACTGGCGATTTTTATCGCTTCTTCGACGCTACCCCTCATGCTGAATTTTTGTATGATTGTGTTCGCCGGACCATTGAGGAAGACCTTCCCGCTGAGGCTGACTATCTCAAGCGCTATGATCGCTTCCGTTCGGCAATCAGTGCAATGGTCGATATGCCTGACAACACAGCCGATCTCCTGTTCAGCATGTTGAAGCAGAACGGTGGACATCTATCGAAGCGCGCGCGCCAGAGGGAATTTGCTGCGCTGACTGATGAAGAGGCAACTCAGATTGAACAGACTTTTACGGATATATTTGTGGCTACGAGTTGAAAAGAGTTTCCAGAAAGAATGCGCGACTACTCCTCGGCTGACATGGCAATGGCATCGTCTTTTATGGAGTAGCGTGTTCCAACCGTTTGCCCCCAGACACACAACCCAACGAAGAGCCTTAGAAAATTCTGTGGATATCCCGTAAATTCTTTTTCAGGTGTAACCCAGGTGTAACCCAGACCAACTTTTTGCTCACATCGCCGAAATAGGAAAGCCCGCTATCTCATTGAGATAACGGGCTTTAATTTGGTTGCGGGAGCCAGATTTGAACTGACGACCTTCAGGTTATGAGCCTGAGGAGCCACTATATCTCTCAAATATTGTAAACCGAGAATGCCCAAATCAGCAATTGGAAAAGCAGTGAAAACTACGGCACTTGCAAGTTAGAATTAAGCCTTGCCACGTTCACCGAAAGTTTGTGGCCCCTGAAGTTTCGCTCATGGCGAATTTGGAAATTTGACGGAGCACAGTCGCTGTGCGGTTTAAATATGCGTTCGTATTCCGCAAACGTTGCTGCGGCAGTCCAATCATCCAATCGTTACATTCGAGAGATTCAGTTGGCATCGTGGAGTTTCACTCGAATTCCCGGGTTTCCCAATTTGGAATGTTTCACTTATCGACCAAAATGACTCCGGACGTCTTAGAAATGTGAAACTCAAAGATCGCCGTGAGTATGAAGTCACACCCTGTTTGCCAGAAAAATATCACCCGCGCTTTGAAGGGAGCGTTTGCGGGAGGCTTCTCGGTCGCAACAGTAAAGGTTGACAAGGATGGCTCAATTGTTCTTTTCTCTACAGCGCAAGAACGTGAAGAACCTCAAGAACCCCGTCTGCCAATCAAAGTTAACGAATGGGATGAGGTGCTCAAAAAATGATCGCACGAGATTTGCCATTGCATTGCACATGGAACACGGACCGACACGGGAAAAAGCGTGTTCGCTTTCGTAAAGGTTTCTATTCAATCTATCTCTCGGGAGTTCCCTATTCGGAGGAGTTCATGCGGCAATATCATGTCGCTCTGGACGGCAGGTTATCGCAAACTGCGAGTATGCCAGATGCTCGTGTCGAGCAGGGAACGATAGATGCGGTGGTGGAGAATTTTTATCGCTCAACTGATTTTGTTAAACTGAAAGCAAACACTCAAAAAGTACACATGAATATGCTTGAAAAATTTCGTGGTCAACATGGCCGGAAGCGGGTGGCACATCTCACTCCAGCTCATGTCAAAGCTATCATCGGCGATATGGTCGATAGGCCTGGGGCAGCTAACGGTTTGCTGAAAGCTTTGAGAGTGCTGTTGAGACATGCAGTTGATATGGGCTTGCTCCGTGACAACCCCGCCCGCAATGTGCGTAAATTTGCGGTCAATTCAGAAGGATTCCATTCTTGGACAGAAGGTGATGTTTCGGCGTTTGAAACGCGTCATGCGCCTGGCTCTCGAGCACACATTGCTTTGTCGTTGTTACTCTACACCGGCCAGCGTCGCAGTGATGTTGTCCGCATGGGATGGCAGCATATTAACGGAGATACCCTAAGCGTTGTACAGGACAAAACTCAAGAATATCTCAAAATTCCCTTTCACCCTAAACTGGCTGCCGCCATTGGAAACATGCCGCGTAATAACTTGACCTTCCTTTTGACCGAAGCGGGCGCACCATTTACAGCGGCAGGCTTTGGCAATTGGTTTAGGGATCGCTGCAATGAAGCTGGTTTACAGCACTGTTCCGCACATGGGTTAAGAAAGGCCTGTGCAACTCGCTTGGCCAATGCGGGATGCACGACGGAGCAGATCAAAGCCATTACAGGGCATAAGACATTGAGCGAGGTTGCCCGCTACACCAAGGCCGCCGATCAAGAGCGTAACGCAAAGCAGGCGCTTGCCAATCTTCTGAGGTCAGAAAGTGAACAAGCGTGTCCAACCTTCGACCCTAGGTTGGACAAATCCGAAAAAAGATGATTGGAAAACAATAGTTTAAAATTGAGGTGGCGCGCCCGAAAGGATTCGAACCTCTGACCCCTAGATTCGTAGTCTAGTGCTCTGATCCAGCTGAGCTACGGGCGCTTCCGGCCTGCCTGTTAGTAGAAGCCGCCGCCGATTGCAAGTGGGCTATTTGCCATTTTCGTGACCATTGCGATCAGGCAGTGAAATTTCAAAGATTGTGCCCTGTTCGTTAGATTGCGCCACCGCAATGCCTCCGCCATGGGCTTTGGCGAGTTCCGCTGAAATGGCCAGCCCCAGCCCGGTGCCGCCCTGCCTGGCCGCAGTCTGGAATGCTTCAAACATCTTGCCCTTGATTGCAGGCGGAATGCCGGGGCCAGTATCAGCCACCGTAATCAAAACCAGTTTCCCCTCGCGCGCGGCGCTGATGCGGATTTCATCCTTGGTTTTTGGCCGCGTTTCAATGGCCTGTATGGCGTTGCGCACCAGGTTGGTGAGCATGCGTGAAAGTTGTTCGCGGTCTGCGTCCACGATCAACTTGCTTGGAACTTCATCCCGCAGCTTCACTTGGTCTGCCTGCAGCCGCATATTCTCAAACACGTCATCGACGATCATCTGGAGCGGCAACAACTCTCGCCGCGGCGGTAGCTCTTGGGCTCTGCCATAAGTAATCGTTTGGTTGAGAAAGGTGATGGCGCGGTCCAGCGACGTGATCAGCTTGGGGGCGAAGCGTTGCACCCTTTGATCTTTCACCTCACCAAGGCGGTCAGAGATCAATTGCGCGGAAGTTAGCATATTGCGCAAATCATGGCTCACCTTGCTGACTGCAAGGCCCAAGGCAGCCAAGTGATTCTTTTGCTGCAACAGGCCCTGCAGCTGCTTCTGCATGTCTTCCAAGGCATATTCAGCCAGCCCCAGCTCGTCACGCCGCGCCGTTGGCACAATGATGCGTGAAGCATCTTCTGGCATATCGGCAAATTGCATCATGTTGTTGGAGAGCCGTTGCATCGGCCGCACCAGAACACGGTTGAGCGCGGCGAAAATAAAACCAGCGACAATGAGTGAGAGAAAAACCGACAGCGCCAAAACCCGCAAACCGAAATTCAACATGGCTTCGCACAACGGCCATTCATGAACGGCAATCTCGATGGAATTGCCACTCATCGCAGGCGGCGTATCAATCACATTGATCAAACGGTCATGGCGTCTGAACAAAACTTCCAGCGCTGGCCAAACCAAGGTGTAGCTTGCACTGCCGCGCAGATCAAAAATCTCATCAACCACGGTCTGGCTGTCACTGCGCAATACCAGTGAACGACGCCCTTCACGCATGACAGCCACGGCTTCAACACCGGCATCCATTAGCAAAGTATCGCGCAAGGCCACATCCACTTTGGCGTCCGGTGCAGCTTCGGTTGCCAGAGCCGCAATTTCGGCCTGAGCCACGCGGGTTTTCAACCATTGCACCCTGAAATTGGCAATCGACGGCAGGAAGATGAGCACTTCGCCCAGCATCACAAATATAACCGTCAGCAACAAAACTTTGCCTGAAAGGCCAGTGAGGGGAGTTGGCTTCAATGCCCGTGCAGATCGTTCCATGACAGGGGGTTTAGCCGAAGATTTTCAACAGGCCTAGTATGCGTCTTGTCATTGGTTTTTGCGCCAAACCGGCATAGTTGGTGATGGCCGCACGCTTGCCAATTTCTGAAAGCGTGGGGTAGGGCAGAACCAGATTTGCAAAAGCTGAAACTTTCATCTTCTGCGTCACCGCCAAAACAAATGGTGCAATTAATTCACCCGCGTTGGGCCCGACGATAGACGCCCCGATGATGCGTCCTTTCAACACCATCAGTTTGATCAAGCCCTTGGTTTTGCCCTCAGCCACCGCGCGGTCATTTTCAGCAAAACTCCATTTGAGAATTTTCATGTCTGCACCATGGGTCTTGTGCGCCTCAGCCTCACTCAAGCCCACATGGGCAAGTTCTGGATCCGTGTAAGTCACCCACGGAATGATGTCTGTGCGATTTTTAACCGGCAAACGAAACAGCGCGTTGCGAATGATCAAGCCGGCATGATAGCCCGCCACATGGGTGAATTGCAGGCCGCCCGCCACGTCGCCCGCCGCATAAACCCGCCTGTTGGTGGTGGAGCGCAAGCCCGCATCCACCGTGATGCCACGTTTGTCATAAGCCACGCCCGCGGCTTCAAGGCTAAGGCCGTCAACATTGGGAATGCGGCCAGCGGCCACCAAAACATGTGAGCCGACGATCATTTCGCCAGTGGCCAAGGCCACACAAATTCGCGACTTCTGTTGCTCCACCTTGGCAATGCCCACGCCTTCGCGAATATCAACACCCTCAGCGCGCAAAGCCTCCAGCACCACGCTGGCCAATTCAGGATCATCTTTGCTCAAGGCCTTGAAGGCTTCCAGCACGGTGACTTTGCAGCCCAAGCGCCGATGCGCCTGTGCCATTTCCATGCCGATGGGCCCGCCGCCGATGATGATCAGATGCTCCGGCATCACACGATTTTTGAACAAAGTTTCGTTGGTGAGATAAGGCACATCTTTCAGGCCGGGAATGGGCGGCACACCAGCGCGGCTGCCTGTTGAAATGACAAATTTCCGCGCCTCATAGCGCTCGCCACCGGCTTCCAACATTCGGTCGCTGACAAAAGTTGCGCGGGCTTGAACCACCTTCACGCCTAGGCTTTCAAAACGCGCCACACTGTCATGCGGCGCAATCTTGGCAATCACCCCATGCACATGATCCATCACAGCCGCATAGTCGACTTCTGGTTCAACGGCCTTCACACCGTAAGGCGCTGACCCACGCTGGGCTTGCGCATATTTTGCCGCTGCGATTAAAGATTTGGAAGGCACACAGCCAGAGTTGAGGCAATCACCACCCATCTCAGCTTTTTCAAACAGCACCACCTTCTCGCCAAATTGCGCCGCAGCAGCAGCAATGGAAAGGCCAGCAGAGCCGCCGCCAATAATCGCCAAATCGTAAATCATGCCGCCCGCCACCTTTTGATTAAAACCGGAACCAGTGAAACCGCGCCCAATGCAGCAAAAGCCCAAAGCAATTGCGGCGTCACCAGCGATGAAATTGAAAACACATAGGGGCAGGCGGCTCCATTCTGCGCCACACAAGCCTCATGTGCAGCACGTGTGGCATCCAGCACACTGCCCAGGCCACGGCCCACGAAGGAGAAGGCCACGGTGCCGGGAATGATACCGAGGAATGTGGTAATCGCGAAAACCCGCAGGCTGATATGGGTGAGGCCAGCAACGGCATTGACCGCAAAAAATGGAAAGGCCGGAACCAGGCGCAGGAACAACATATAATTGAACGCATCTTTTTCAAAGCCGCCCGAGAGTTTTTTGACGAAGGGCCCGGCGCGCGCCGCAAGACTGGCACCGATGGAAGTTTGCACAATTTTAAAAACGGCAATGGCCCCTAGGGTTGCCGCAACCACGGTGACCGGCGCGCTGATCAGCCAGCCAAATATAAAACCGCCCGCGATGCTGAGAAGGCTGGCCCCCGGCAATGACAGCGCAACCGCCACAACATAAACCGCAAAATAAATCGCCAAGGCAGTAAACAGATGTTGCGTCACAAAATCTTGCAACAGGCTTTCATGTTCCAGCAGGTTTTGGATGGAAAGATAACGTTGCAACCCCAAGGCATAGACAACACCCATCAGGCCAATGAGGCCGACGAGCGGCAACCAGCGGCGATAGGCCGGGCGGGCAGATGTGAGTGCGTCACTTTCCATGGCTCACAAATGGACTGTTTCCACAGACCTGAACAGGGGGCCTCACGGCCTCGTGATAAGGTTTCAGGCCTCGTGTTGAGGCCGTGATCATGCAAAGCGTTGTGCGATGGCCACTTCGGGCGTAAGAAAACCGCTCGAATAGTTAAGGTCAGGATGCCATGAAAATAACCGTCGAAACCCACGTCAATGCGCCAGTCGAGCAAGTTTGGGGCGCATACACCACCCCACATGATATCATGCAGTGGAACACGGCTTCGGCGGATTGGCATACGACCAAGGCCGCTGTGGATTTGCGTGAAGGTGGCGCGTTTTCATCACGCATGGAAGCAAAAGATGGAAGCTTCGGATTTGACTTTGCCGGAACCTATACCAAAATCGTTACGCATGAACTGATTGAATATAGTTTTGGTGATCGCACAGCCTCTGTCGCTTTTCGCCCAGATGGCAAAGGCACAATGGTGACGGTTATATTCGATGCAGAGACCGAAAACGCGGTCGAGCAGCAGGTGCAGGGTTGGCAGGCCATTCTCAATAATTTTGCAAACTACGTTGGTGGCAAATAAATAACTTCTGCCAATTGGTCATGCAGTTTCGTATTCCTTTTGAGCAACCGCGTGCACAAAGCGGCGAATTCGACCCACGCCGTTGACAATTGAGGCTTTTCTGCCCATAAGCAGGCCAACTTTTGCAGAAACCTTTTGGTTCTGCTCAGGCTTACCAGAAATTATATTCGTAATTTCAACGGCTTGCGCAGATTATTGGAATTAGAGTCATGCCACAGAAACGTACCTATCAACCTTCGAGACTTGTGCGCAAGCGCCGCCATGGTTTCCGTTCGCGCATGTCCACCGTGGGTGGCCGCAATGTGATCCGCCGTCGTCGTGCCAAGGGCCGCAAGCGGCTCTCGGCCTAATCCATCACCTGCACATCATGCAGCGCTTGACGCGGAGGCAAGATTTTCTCGCCGCCGCTAAAGCTGTTTCTTGGGGCACCCCCGGGTTTCTATTGCAAGCCCGCGACCGCAAGGACCAAGGGGAAGCGCGGGTCGGCTTCACCTGTACAAAGAAATTAGGCAATGCCGTAGCCCGCAACCGCATCAAGCGTCGGTTGCGCGAAATTGTCCGCCTCAGTTTTGGCGAAATTGCACGGCCTTCCTACGATTATGTAATGATTGGGCGCAGCGCTGCGGCCACAAGAGACTTTGAAAAACTGCAGGCAGACCTTATCTCTGCCGCAGCCAAGATCCACTCCCAGCACATGGAAGCCAAATGAGCCAGCCGCAAACGCCAAAGATTGACCCAAAAAACATGCTCACTGCCGTGGCGCTATCCATGGCGATTGTGTTCGCTTGGCAATATTTTTACCTCACGCCCGCCGCCAAAAAAGCTGAACAACAGGCAGCGGCCAAAGCCCAGGTGCAAGCCGCAGCGCCCAGCGTTGAGTCCACATTGAAAGATTTGAGCACAGCCTTGTCTGCTACCAAGCGCGTGAAGATTGAAACACCAACGCTGACTGGTTCAATCAACCTCACGGGCGCACAGCTCGATGATCTGCACTTGGTGCAGTATCACGAAACAGTTGATGACAAGAGCCCAGAGGTTACACTTCTCAAGCCATCTGGCACTGCCAATGCCTATTTTGTTGAAAAGGGCTTTTTGCCTGCTGCTGGCCAAACCGTGAAATTGCCAGATTCAAAAACTGAATGGCAAGCTGATCCAGATGCCAGTTTGAAAGCCGATAAGCCAATCACCCTTACTTGGGACAATGGCGAGGGCCTGAAATTCACCCGCCAAATCTCGCTCTCAGATGATTATCTGTTCACCGTGAAAGACACAGTGGCCAACAGTGGCACGGCATCCGTTGACCTGTTTCCATTCGCGCGCGTGCAGCGTCAAGACAAGCCGGAGACGGGCACCTATTCCTTCTTCCAAGGCGCACTCGGTGTTCAGAACCGTGGATTGGAAGAGCATTCTTATGACAGTTTGAAAAAGCAGGATGGTGCGCCAGTAAAAATTTCCAACACAGGCGGCTGGTTGGGCTTCACCGACAAATATTGGGCAACGGTTCTGATTCCTCCCACCGATATGAAAGTCGAGAGCGCCTATCAAAGCATCGCCAATCCATCGCGTGAAGTTTATCAGTCAGACTATCTGGCCACTGCGCCAATGACAATTCCCGCTTCAGGCAACGCCAGCTACGAAGACCATATTTATGCAGGCGCCAAGGTGGTCAACACCATCAATTCAATTGGCACAAAATATAACGTCGAACGTTTTGACCTGATGATTGACTGGGGCTGGTATGCCCCGCTCACCAAGTCGATGTTCTATCTCTTGTCCTTCGTGAAAAACATTGTTGGCAACTTCGGCATCGCGATTTTGATCGTCACCGTTATGGTCAAGGCCGCCGTGTTTCCCCTGGCCAGCAAATCTTATGCTTCCATGAGCAAGATGAAGAACCTGAAGCCACAGATTGATGCGCTGAAGGTGCAATATCCTGACGACAAGCAAAAGCAGCAACAGGCGATGATGGAGCTCTATAAGAAAGAGAAAGTGAACCCAATGGCGGGTTGCTTGCCCATCGTTGTACAGATTCCGGTTTTCTTTTCGCTTTATAAAGTGATTTTGACCACCATTGATTTGCGCCATGCGCAATTCTTTGGTTGGATCCATGATCTCTCTGCGCCTGACCCAACCAGTATCTTCAATTTGTTTGGCCTTGTCCCATGGCATCCGCCAGCGATGTTGATGCTTGGTTTCTGGCCATTGCTGATGGGGGCCACCATGTGGGTGCAAATGCGCCTCAACCCAGCACCGCCAGACCCAGTGCAGGCCCAGATGTTCAACTGGATGCCGGTAATCTTCACTTACTCGATGGCTGGTTTCCCTGCAGGCCTCACCATTTATTGGGCTTGGAGCAACTTCCTCTCCATCGTGCAGCAAAGCTATATCATGACCAAGAATGGCACTGAGGTTGAGTTCCTCAAATATCTGCCCTTCTTTAAAAAGAAACCGGCAGGGGCGTGAACGACAGCTTCAACGAAGAGCAATTGCTAGCGGGTCGCCAGCTTTTCAATGGCACGGCCCGCTTTCGCTTGGGCGTGGCGCAGTTGGAGCAATTGCCAGAAGTGCGCGGCATTGAGATTGCCTTTGCGGGCCGCTCCAATGTTGGCAAATCATCACTGCTCAACGCAGTGACAGGCGTGAACGGCTTGGCGCGCGCCTCCAACACGCCGGGCCGCACGCGTGAGCTCAACTACTTTGACATCGGCGATCACTTCACTTTGGTGGATATGCCCGGCTATGGCTATGCCAAGGCCGCCAAGAAAGATGTGCGCCAATGGCAGATGGTTCTGAAGGGCTATCTGCGCGGCCGGGTGGGCTTGTCGCGCGCCTTTGTGCTGATTGACTCGCGCCATGGTGTGATGACGCCCGATATTGAGATGTTTGAGATGCTGGATGATGCCGCTGTGCCTTATCAGCTGGTCATCACCAAATGTGACAAGATCAACCGCCACGAATTGGCCGAGCTGGAAACAGAAACCCGCGCCCGCATCGCCAAGCGTGCTGCGGCCATTCAGTCTATCCACCTCACATCAGCAGAGCGTGGCTTCGGTATCGACAATTTGCGCGCTGAATTGGCCGCCATCGTCGCCTAAAGTTCGGCAGCTATTTCACAAATTCAATGGTCTTGGCGTCTCCTGTGTCTTCGTCAACCAAGTCAACCGTGATGGATTCGTCTTCTTCGTTCACCGACATAACCTGCATGTTATGTTCCACGCCTTGCGCGTTATAGACAACCACCGCAGTTCCTTCTTCGAACACGGTTCCATCTTCCACAGTAACCGCCTCACCGGAGTCGCTCACATAACCGTCCATGGCCAAAACTGGCGTGGTACTCATCAAAAATATGGTCATCAGGGCAACAAAATAGCGCATTGCAACAACCTCATCATTTCATAAAGATGGAAACCCATCACTCTACTCATCAACGGCAGGAAACAACTATAATTCAATGTGTTGAGCCTACGACAATAATTGATAGACGCAACTCAAAACTCAATCCATTGCTCATACTTTGGGCCTATTGCCAGCGATTTGCTGAAAAATTGATGGACTCTCGCTCAACCCATCGCTACGCGTTCCAACATGGAAGACCTCGACAAGAGGGTCAACCCATTAATGTCATAGATTTAGGGAGCACGCTAATATGACGACAATAACGCAAGCCGCGACGGCACCGTCGGGGCTAACCAAGGACGAGAGGTTCGTAATTCTTGCCTCTTCGACCGGCACCATTTTTGAATGGTATGACTTCTACCTCTACGCCGTTCTTACACCATTTTTCGCGGGCTTCTTCTTCCCGCCAGGCAACGACACCTGGGCCCTTTTGGGTGCTTTGGGCGCCTATGCAGCAGGCTTTTTGGTTCGCCCATTTGGTGCGCTGTTCTTCGGCCGCCTTGGTGATATCGTAGGTCGCAAATACACATTCCTCGTCACCATCATCACCATGGGCATTTCGACGTTCTTGGTCGGTTGCTTGCCTGGCTATGCCACCATTGGTGCAGCCGCTCCGCTTCTGTTGCTCGCCATTCGCTTGCTGCAAGGCTTGGCTATCGGCGGTGAATACGGTGGTGCAGCAACTTATGTGGCTGAACATTCGCAGCATGGTCGCCGTGGCTATACCACGGGCTGGATCCAGACAACCGCAACGGCTGGCTTCTTCTTGGCTTTGGTCGTTATCGGTGGCCTGCGTTATTTCACCGATCCTGCCTGGTTCTCAACTGGCGCTGGTGGCATAATTTCCGGCTGGCGTATTCCGTTCCTGGCCTCAATCTTCTTGTTGGCCTTCTCGCTCTATATCCGCTTGAAGCTGAATGAATCACCCGTTTTCCAAAAAATGAAGGAAGAGGGCCGCGGCTCATCAACCCCAATCCGTGACTCGTTCTTTCGTTATCCAAACAACAAGTTTGCCTTGTTGGCACTTCTTGGCGCCGTGATGGGCCAAGCCGTGATCTGGTATACTGGCCAGTTCTACGCCTTGTTCTTCATCGGTGGCCCACTCAAGGCCAACTGGTATGTGGCTTACATCGTTTGCGGCGTTGCTGTATTGCTTGCAACCCCACTCTATGTGATCTTCGGCGCATTATCTGACAAGATTGGCCGTTTGAAGATCATCGCTGCTGGTTGCCTCTTGGCCGCTGTCTGCATTGTGCCGCTGTTCCACATGTTGGGCAATGCAATCAACCCCACATTGACTGCCTTTAACGCAGCCAATGGCGACAAGATCATTGTTACTTCTGATCCGGCAAACTGCCACTTCACACTCTTCCCGATCAAGGGTTACACCCCTGAAGGTGATTGTGACCGTGCCAAGTCCATTCTCACTGCCAATGGCATTCAATTTACTTCAGTAAATGGTGCGGCTGGTTCGAAAGTGACTTTGGATGCGGCCGGCAACAAGGTTGAAGGTGAAAATGTATTTGGTTGGCAGGCTGCATTGGCCAAGGCTGGCTATCCACATTTCAAGCTGGTTGAATCAGATGTTGCATTGACCAAGGACCAAACTGACGCTGTTGTAAAAGCCCAAGCAGACAAGAAGGCCGCTGATGCCCTCAAGGTTATCAACGACGTTCGCGTTGCTGCCAAGGCGGGCGCCACTGCGGCTGTCAACACAGTTGCCGCTCCAACGGTTGCTGCTGATGGCACATCAACTGTGCATGTTTCCGAAATCAAGGGAAGCCCGGCTGATGACAAGTTGGTGAATTATCCAATGGCGATGCTTGCAGTATTCCTGGTGATGGTGCTTGCCACCATGACTTACGGCCCGATTGCAGCATTCCTCGTTGAAATGTTCCCATCGAACATTCGCTACACTTCCATGTCATTGCCATATCACATCGGCAACGGCTGGGTTGGCGGCTTGCTGCCACTCACCGCAACGGCTTGTGTTGCTTACTCTGGCAACGTATTCCAAGGCCTGTGGTATCCGGTGATTTTCGCTGGCATCTGCGGCGTCATTGGTCTGGTGTTCCTGAAGGAAACCAACCACGTGGATATCGCCAAGAACTAATTCAGGCCAAGGTCTGAAAATGAAAACCCCGGCGGAAACGCCGGGGTTTTTTAATTTGGATTTTACTTCACCAGTTTATCGCGCAGATGCGAAACTGCATTGGCATGGGCATCAAAGCCCTCATATTTCGCCAGTGCATGGG
>Ga0209583_10000307_pt1 | contig 15535 bp, 12 predicted proteins | sample Str014_FD_187201 | JGI IMG/M metagenome (GOLD analysis project Ga0209583, IMG submission 187201) | Freshwater sediment microbial communities in response to fracking from Pennsylvania, USA - Straight Creek_MetaG_SC_2014 (SPAdes) (version 2) | ecosystem: Environmental > Aquatic > Freshwater >... | reverse complement strand
GTATAGCGCGACAGGCTAGCAAAGCAGCAAGCGACGCAGCGAAATCGGAACAAGATTCCGGAAAATCCCTCTACGATCAATTCGTTGTCGAAATGAAAGCCGCCGGATTTCGGCGCATGTTCGAGGAGAAGCCGGTACTTCTGCGGCTGGTTGCCGTCATGACCCGGCAGTGGATTGAAACGTCGCGCGAGTTCATTCTGCGCCTTGATGCCGATCTCCCAGCTATTCGCCGCGATATTCTGCGGTCAAATAATGACAGCCGGGTTGTAAAGATCGAAGGAGATATCTCCGACCCACACAATGGCGGTCGTTCGGTCCGGATCGTCAGCTTCGCCGATGGCTCAAGGGTCGTCTACAAGCCGAAGGATCTGCGGCTCGATATTGCCTGGCACACATTGATCGAAGGACTGAACCGAGCCGATCCGCCAATCGAACTCAAGGCGGTGCGTGCGATCGCGCCTGACGGCTACGGCTGGACCGAATTTATCGGTCACACGGACACCGATCGAGAAGGGTTCAAGCGGTTCTTCCGGCGCGCCGGTTCGTGGCTCGCACTTTTTCACTGCTTTGTGGCCAGTGACATGCACCAGGAGAACATGATCGCGTCCGGCGATCATCCGGTGCCGATCGATCTCGAAACGATCCTCCAGTCAACTGTCGAAGAGCACGGATCCGCGGATCCGGAGGCTCAGGCCTTTGACTTTGCGACCGAAAAGCTCGCCAACTCGGTCATGATGGTCGGTTTGCTACCTGCGTACGGACGCTCGCCTGAGAACAATGTCTTCGCAATCGGAGGGATGACGGCGGACTGGAACTCAAAAATAAGAATCAAATGGGACAACATAAATTCCGATGAGATGCGGCCGACGAGATCAAAAGAGGCCAGCAATATCAGTCCGAATTTGCCGTACGCCGACGGTCGCTGCGCCAAGTTTGCTGATCATATCGATGATTTTGTTTCGGGCTTCGAGGAATACGCCAAGTTTCTGCTGAAGCGAAGGAAGGATCCAAGAGCGGGTGATATATTTAAGAGCTTTGCCGGTCTTCCTGTCCGCAAGGTCGTTCGTGCTACGCGCTTCTATTCCATGTTGCTCCAGCGCCTGAAAAATAATCGGACAATGGACGATGGAGTCATGTGGTCCGCCCAAGCGGATTTCATCGCCAGACTGGCTGAATGGGATAAGAACACCGATGTTCTTTGGCCGCTTCAGCGGGCTGAGCGGGCTGCTCTACTTTCGCTGAATGTTCCGCATTTTATATCGCCCAGCGATGTAAACGAGATACGCGATGCGACCGGCTTTTCTGTGCGGTCAGGAGAAACTACGGGCATCGATCGCGCGCGAGCTCGCATCGAAAGTTTCGATGAAAATGAGATCGGCTGGCAGATTGAAGTGATCAAAGAGAATACAAAATCGCTCTCCAAGTCCTCCGATCAGGCGACGGCAAGTCCGGTAAAGTTAGTGGAGCGTCGAGACACCGCTGCGCTGCCGACAAAGCAAACGTTCATCGCAGAAGCCGACAAGATCGCTGACGAGCTGTCGCGCTATGCAATTCGCAGAGGACCGGGCGCCGCGTGGATCGGTATCGACTGGCTTGGCGATGCTGATGTTTTCCAGCTCGTTTGTCTGGGTTCTGACCTCTACAATGGCGCGTCAGGGGTTTCAGTATTTCTTGCCGCTCATGCAGCTGTTACGGGGCATCAGTCCTCTTCCGACCTTGCTCGGGCAGGCGTCGCACGTCTCCGAAAAAATCTGAAGAGCCGCAGTGCTGCGCGGATGGCCCGCTCGATGGGAATCGGCGGTGCGACCGGCTTAGGCTCCATTGTCTATGCCCTCGCTGTGATGTCGAAATGTCTTCGTGATGGTGAATTGCTCAAAGACGCCCATGTAGCGGCGGAACTATTCACCGATGGTCTTATCGCGGCAGACAAGCAATTGGATGTCATCGGTGGAAGCGCCGGTGCGATACTCTGCCTTCTTCGCCTCTATCGGGATAACCAATCGGAAGATGTGCTCAAACGCGCAATCAAGTGCGGCGAGCATCTGATCGCTCAAAGCCGGCTTGGTTCAGAAGGCCGGCGGAGCTGGGTCGGCCAGGGCTCCGGCAAGCGAGCGCTTAATGGCATGTCGCATGGCGCGGCCGGCTTCGCCTTTGCGCTTGCTTCGCTGTCCTCGGCAACCGGGCGCGAGGAATTCGCCAAAGCGGCGTCGGAATGCATTGCCTTTGAAAATTCGAGCTACGACGCGGACCGAAAAAACTGGCCTGATTTGCGCGGTGAGGGTCAGCCGTCTTGGCCTTGTCAGTGGTGCCACGGAGCTCCTGGTATTGGCCTTGCGCGCATAGCCATGGCCAAACAGAAAGGAATAGATCTGAAAATCCTGACAAATGACATACGAAATGCCGTCGAAGGAGCAACGAAAGGGTGGCCCGGCGGCGTCGATACACTCTGCTGTGGCACGCTCGGCAGCATCGAATTTTTCTGCGAGGCCGGCAGCGCTCTTGGGCGCAGCGATCTTCGCGAGCTCGCATTGCGCCGGTTTGGCGCCGTTCTCGAAACTGCCGGATCAAGGGGGGACTACCGGTGGAACAGCGGGAAAAGACAGTTCAATTTAGGTTTATTTCGTGGTCTTGCCGGCGTTGGCTATACATCATTGCGTCAGGCAGACGGTTCTTTGCCTAACGTCATAATCTGGGAATAGCCAAGTTTTCGAGGCTTCATCTCTTGAGTGACACGAAACCGCTATTCGACTCGCTGCGCAATTCGGCCGATCCCAAGGTCGTTGCGGCCATCGAGGCATTGATTGGCAGCGGCACAGATCGGCAGCTGTGCCGCCTCAACGTGGTGTCGTTCGCCGCCGACAACGGACTCGACGAGGAAAAGGCGGTCGGCGGGTTTTTGCACGCTGCGCGACTTGGATTGTTTGATTTGACCTGGAACGTGCTCTGCCCGGGCTGCGGTGGAGTACTGGACGTCACCCATACGCTCAAATCAGTGCACAAGGAGGCGTATGATTGCGCGCTGTGTGCCAGCGGCTACGAGCCCACCCTCGACGAAATGGTCGAGGTTGCCTTCACGGTGAATCCACGCGTTCGTCGCATAGCAGCGCACGATCCGCACTCGCTCCCTCCTTGGGAATATTTCCGGCAAATTTTCTGGGGTTCTGGCGTCGATTTGCCGGAAACCGGTTTTGAAGCCCTGATGGAAGAGGTCACGATTGACTCGATCGAGTTGCCGCCGGGTCAAAAGGCGCAAATGTCGCTTCAAATGCCGGGCGAGTTTTTGATTGTGTTCGAGCCTGTGACCCATGCGGCGCACTTTATCGATGTGAAAGGTGAGCCCACGCGAGAGCGTCAAAATCTCGCGCTGATTTTCAACAAGATGCAGGCGCCAACCGTGACGACCGAAATGCGGCCTGGGCCGTTGCGGCTGGCACTCGAAAACCAGACTGATATGCGTACCCTGCCTTCAGTGTGGATCGCCGGGGATACGCTCCATCACATGCTTGGCAAGCGAAAGCCGTTCCTCACCGCGAAGCGCCTTCTGACCAACCAGATATTTCGCGATATCTATCGCACCGACACGCTCGACGTCGATCAGGGGCTGAAGCTGACCAGCCTGACGTTTCTGTTCACCGATCTCAAAGGCTCGACGGAACTTTACGACCGTGTCGGCGATCTTGTCGCCTACGATCTGGTACGCGAGCACTTTCGTGTGCTCAATGAGATCGTGGCCTCCGAAGCGGGCGCGGTCGTCAAGACCATTGGAGACGCGGTCATGGCGACGTTTCCGACGCCGGACCGTGCACTTGCCGCTGCACTTCGTATGCGAGAATCGGTACGCAAAATCAAAAATGATCTGCTGATCAAGATCGGAATTCACGAGGGGCCGTGCCTGGCGGTCACGCTCAACGATCGACTCGACTACTTTGGCCAGACCGTCAACATTGCCGCTCGCGTGCAAAATCTCGCGGACTCGCAAGCGATCTTGGCAACCAAATCGGTGGTTGAGCATCCGTCGGTCTCCAAGCTGCTTGAAGGCTCTAAGCTCGCGCCAACCGCACAAGATGCGATCCTGCGCGGTGTTGCAGGCAAGATGAAGATCTATCAAATTCCTTATTGAGTCGGGATTTGCCAGTGGCCGGCCACGGCTTCAACCGCCCAGAAACAGGCGACCAACATCAGGATTATTAAGTAAGTCCTTGGCGCGGCCCTGGACTCGGCTGCTAGACCTGTTCGGCATTGAGGTAAGCTAGCCGCGCTCCGCAGAAGGCGCAGATCATGCCCAGGCCAAGTGCGGTGAGGCCTGCGATCACGTCAACTGTACCGCCGAGATTGCCCGTTTTGCTCATGATGCCGCCAGCGGTCGCCGCCACGAAGACCAGCGCTATCAGAAACCCCTGCGCCAGCCGATAGATCAGTTCGCGTTCACGAGCGGCTGCTATCAGGTACGCTCCCGCAGCCCAGCCACCCACGAAACCGGCGCCGCCGACCGCCCACCAAGCCATGGCGGAGACAAACTGCTGCTTGCTGCCGATGGCAGCATCACGCAGCACGGCATCGAGTCCGACGCCAAAGACCGTCAACAGAATATGAGTGACCAGAGCCGCGAATACGCCGCAGGCGATGGCGGCAACATAATGCAATCGGCGGAGGGCATCGGTGTCCATCGGCGCTTGTCCGAACGGGGCTGTAAGTCGCATCGTCCCGTACAATAGCCGATCAAAGTGTTACGCGCGAATGGCCATTTCGGGCGGCTGGAGTGCTTCAGTTCGGTTGCGCGCAGCTGTCTCAAGCCCGGCCGAGGATGCACCGATTTCCTGCTCGATGATGTAACGCGGGCGCGCTTTAGTCTCGAAATAAATCTTGCCGACATATTCGCCTATTACCGCGATAGCGAAAGTCTGGAACGAAGCTATGAGCAGGAATAGTAACATGACCGAGGTCCAACCCTGCACCGTCTGACCCGCCAGCCAAGTGGTAAAGACCCAGATGGTCATGCCCATAAATACGACGAACAAAATGATTCCCATCAGGGCGATCATTCGAATCGGCCGCACCGATAGCGAGGTGATCCCATTGATGGCGAGGGTCACCATTTTTCCAAGCGTATATTTTGTCTCGCCGTGAATCCGCGGAAGGCGGTCGTAGGCAACGGTAGCGGTCTTGAACCCGAGCTGGACAACAAGCCCGCGCAGGAATACGTGCGCCTCCCCATAAAGCGAAAGCGCACGCAACGCCCGTTCACTCATCAGTCGGAAATCGGCGTGGTGGGGAATGATGTCCGCACCGAGCCAATTGAGAATGCGATAGTAGAGATCTGCAGTGCCCCTTTTGAACCGGCTGTCGCTGGCGCGTAGCTTACGGACGGCGAATACAATCTCCGCCCCGTCGCTAAAACCGCCGATCATCTTTGCGACGACTGACATATCGTCTTGCAAGTCCGCATCGAGCGAGATCACCGCATCGGCTTTGCCAATCTGGGCGAGTAGTCCAGCTAGTAGCGCATTCTGATGCCCGACATTGCGCGACAGCTTGAGGCCGCGAACGCGTTTCACATGCGTCTGCGAAATCTTTTCAATGAGGGCCCAGGTTCGATCTGTGCTGCCATCATCGACTAGCAATACGTAACTTTTCGGCGAGATGGCCTTTGATTTTTCTAGCTTGTTGATGTCGGTGAACAGACACGAAAGCGTGTGCTGAATACCAGCCTGCTCGTTATAGCAAGGAATGACAAACGCGATGGTGGGTGGTTTGGCAACTGTCATGGGCAAGCATCAGTCTCGGGCGTTTGCTCGATGTAACGAACCGGGTTAAGGCGGCAGGACGTTCCAGAAGTTACGAACTGATGTCCCGTGGCCACGGTTGCCTGGAGTATGCCCTTTCAACGTTTACAAACCTTTTACTCAGGTCAGCGCCGTCCCACAGGCGCCGAAACTGGTCCAGTTCCACATTGTGGTGCACCGGGATTGATTGTCGTCCGCAGGCGTCCTAATCCTCAAGTGGGGCGAAGGTTTGAATGATAAAATGGTGGAGGAGACTTTGCGCCCCGCACAAAGCCCGGTCGTGCGCCTTATCCAGAACCTTGTGCGCAAGCGCGATTTTTACGCCGGCGGGTTGATCATATTTTTCGGTCTGGTGATGACCTTGAAGGGGCCGGGCTATCGGCTTGGCACCCTGATGCATATGGGCCCCGGGTTCCTCCCGACGGCGCTCGGCGTCATTTTGATCTGCCTCGGCATTGCAATTGCAGGAACGGGCCTTGCCGTACCCGAGGGCGAGGACGAAGACATCCTGCCCGAGCATCCCGAGTGGTTCGGCTGGGCCTGCATTCTAGCCGGGCCGTTGTGCTTCATCTTGTTCGGCAGCTACTTCGGTCTGATCCCCGCGATCTTCACTTGCGTGTTCGTTTCAGCGCACGGCGACCGCACGGCGACACTGAAGAACTCGGCTGTTCTTGCGACGGTCGTGACAGTATTCGGCGTCGGATTATTTTCGTACGTGCTGCAAGTTCCGATGCCGCTGCTGACGTGGAGAGGCCTGTGATTGAAACCGCACTAACGGATCTTTGGTACGGGTTCGGCGTCGCGCTGCAACCACATAACCTGATGTGGTGTTTCATCGGCGTGCTCGTCGGCAATATGGTCGGCGTGCTGCCAGGGATGGGGCCTCTCGCGACCATTTCAATTCTGCTGCCGCTCACGTTTGGCATCAAACCGGTGGGCGCGATTCTGATGCTCGCCGGTGTGATGTATGGCGCGCAATACGGCGGCGCCATCTGTTCGATCCTGTTGAACTTGCCTTGTCATCCACCGCATGCGGTGACGTGTCTCGACGGGTTCCCGATGACGAAGCAGGGCAGGGGCGGCGTCGCTCTTGGGTTGACTGTGATGGCGTCGTTCGTGGGTGCCTCTTGGGGTATCACGGAAATGATTTTTCTGTCGCCAATCCTGGTGCGCGTCGCACTCCAATTCGGTCCGGCCGAAATCTGTTCGCTCATGTTGCTTGGCTTGCTGGCGGGTTCAACGCTGGCGCGCGGCTCGCCAATCAAAGGTGTGGCGATGACGGTTCTCGGTCTTATGCTGGGGATCGTCGGTACCGATCTCGAGACCGGTGCGGAGCGTTTCACCTTTGGAATGACTCACCTTGATGATGGCATCGAACTGGTGGCGCTTGCGCTCGGTCTGTTTGGGGTCGCCGAATTTATGAACAGCATAAATCAGGTGGTGTCGATCAACGCGAAATACACGAATGTTCGCTTGCGCGACATGCGTCCGAGCAAAAGCGATGTGAAGCAGGCGATCGCACCAATGTTCCGCGGCACGCTGGTTGGGAGTCTGTGTGCGCTTATTCCGGGCACCGGGCCGACCATCGCATCGTTCGTTGCCTACGCAACGGAAAAGAAAATCTCGAGACACCCCGAAAAGTTCGGGACTGGGCTGATTGAAGGCGTGATCGCACCGGAGGCCTCGACCCATTCGTCCGTGCAGGGCGACTTTATCCCCACCATGAGCCTCGGAATCCCAGGCGACGCGGTGATGGCGCTGTTGCTCGGTGCGCTGATGATCCAAGGCATTGTGCCCGGCCCGCAGTTGATAAAAGAGCATCCGGATATCTTCTGGGGGTTGGTTGCCAGCTTTTGGATCGGCAACATCATGCTCGTCCTGCTGAACGTCCCCCTGATCGGAATCTGGGTGAAGCTGTTGACGATTCCGTACAAGTACCTCTATCCCAGCGCACTGTTCTTCGTCTGCATTGGCGTCTATGCCGCCAATAACGACATGTTTCAGGTCGGCGAGACGGTCGTCATCGGTATTCTCGGCTATGTTCTGCTGCGGCTCGGCTTTCATCCAGCGCCGATCCTGCTTGGTTTCGTACTCGGGCCGCGGTTTGAGGAGAATTTCCGCCGCGCCATGCTGATCTCGCGCGGCGATATCTTCGTGTTCGTCGAGCGGCCAATCAGCGCGGTGTTCATCGGCCTCTGCGTGCTGCTGATCGCGTTACAGATTTACGTGCGCATTCGCGGCGCAAAGCCACCGATCGAGATTCCAACAGCGTTGGAGGGTGCAGAATAACGGCCTAAAGGCCTGCCAGTTCGCGCATGATCCGGTAAAGCCTGGTTTGGCCCTCGAAGCCGATGCCGGGGCGCTTGGAGAGAGAGATCGTGCCGGTTTCGATCACGGCGTCGTCGGCAAATCCGCCGAAGTCGCCGAACACTCCGGGATAGGACTCAGCGCCACCGAGACCGAAGCCGGCGGCAATGGCGAGCGACATTTGATTGCCGCCATGAGGGAAAAGCGACGTGCGCGGCCAGCCACGGCGCGACAGCATCTCAATCGTCTTCGCATATTGGCCGATGCCGTAGGCCTGCGGCGGATCGATCTGGATCACGTCTCGCCCGGCGCGGAAGCCGCCAAATCGCACTAGGTTCTCCACATCTTGCGTCGAATAGAGGTTTTCGCCGGTGGCGAGTGGCGGCCCATAAATCTCCGCAAGCTCCGCGAGCAGCGCAAAATCAAGCGGGTCGCAGGGCTCCTCGAACCAGCGCAGTTTGTAAGGGGAGAGTGCCTTGGCATAACGCAAGGATTCGTCGTGATCGAATTTGCAATTGGCATCGACGGCGAGATGCTCGCCCGAGCCGACCACTTCGAGCACCGCCTCCAGCCGGCGCAGATCCTGGTCAAGTGGCAGCCCGCCAACCTTCATCTTCACCATGGTGTACCCAGCGCCGAGATGGCGGCGCATTTCGTCCTGTAGATCCTTGATTGTCTGCCCGGGCCAATACCAGCCGCCGCCGACATAACAGAACACCTTGTCAGCGATCTTTCCGCCACTGAAGCGCTCGGCGAGGAGGGTGTGCAGCGGTCTATCCGCGATCTTGGCGACGGCGTCCCATATCGCCACTTCAATGGTACCGATGGCGATCGAGCGTTCCGAATGTCCGCCGGCCTTTTCGCGCCGCATCATGCAGCCGAAAATTTTTGTGGGATCGAGATTGTTGCCGGTATCGTCAAGCAGCAAAGCGGGTTCGGCGGCGAGAATGCGCGGAATGAAACGTGCACGCATTTGCGCGCCGCAAGCGTAACGACCTGTGGAATTGAAAGCGAAACCACAGATAGGTTTCCCGTTACGAAAGACATCGGTGATCACAGCGACCACCGAGGTCGTCATTTCGGTGAAATCAAAACTCGAATTGGCAAGAGTCGATTTGAGAGGGATCGCCGTCTCACGAATGTCGATGATGCGCATCTTACTGAATTTGCGGGATATTGGCGTCTCTGATGACCTTGCCCCACTTGTCGACTTCTTTCTTGATATAGGCGGCGAACTCGTCCGGTTTGTTTGCAACAGGGTCAAAACCGAGTTGGGCGCATTTCTCTTTCACGTCCGGCATTGCCATTGCCTTGGCGATCTCGCGGTTAAGTAGATTGACGATGTCTTTCGGTGTCCCGGCCGGCAGGAAGATACCCTGCATCGTCTCTGATTCCTGGGCTGTGACGCCGGCTTCCGCCATGGTCGGAACATCCGGCAAGGCAGACGAACGCTTGTCCGAAGTTACAGCCAGCCCCCGCAACTTGCCGGCTTGCACCTGCGGTGCTGTCGGCGGCAGCGCGGTGAATGCGATCGGCGTGTGGCCGGCAACTGCCGATTGGATCGCGGGACCCGCGCCATTGAATGGCACGGTCGCGAGATCGAGTTTGAAGGTGAGCTTGAATAGCTCCCCAGCAAGATGGGGTGTCGTGCCGGTGCCTGGCATCGCGTAGTTGTATTTGCCGGGCTCTTTCTTGATGAGGTCGACAAGCTCCTTCACCGACTTTGCGGGAAAATCCGCGTTGACGACCAGAATGTTCGGCGACGCTGCTGCGAGAGTGACCGGCGTGAAATCCTTGAATGGATCGAAGGGATTTTTGGCGTAGAGGCTCGGGTTTACTACGTAGCTCGAGCTTGCGACCAGAATGGTGTAGCCGTCGGGCGCAGACTTCGCGACTTGTGTCATTCCGATGTTGCCGCCCGCCCCGGGATGATTCTCGACATAAAACTGCTGCTTCAGCGCCTCCGAAAGCTTCTGCGCGATCAAACGAGCCATTACGTCGGTTGGGCCCGCCGGCGCGAAGGGCACGACCACCTTGACGGGGTGATCGGGGTAGCCCGCGGCTTGGGCCGCGCCACTGGCGAGCAGGGCAGCGGCGAGTGCGAGTATTCGCGTTACGACTGTCATGGATTTCTCCCCATACCAACGTTTCGTCTATTTCACCTTTTCGATCTTGGCCGCTTCGATCACCTTCGCCCACTTCGGCACTTCTACCTTTATGCGCGCGGCGAACTGCTCTGGCGTGTCGGCGATGGCTTCGAAGCCAAGCGAATCGAGCTTCGCCTTGACGTCGGCTGCGGCCACCGCCTTGGCGACTTCCTTCTGCAACAGATCGATGACGGGCTTCGGCGTACCAGCCGGCGCAAACATGGCCTGCATGACGTCGGAAATCTGGTCGCCTGGCACTCCGGCCTCTGCCATCGTCGGCACATCGGGCGCCGCGGCCACGCGTTTTTCAGTTGTCAGGGCGAGGGCGCGCAACGTCCCGGCTTGCAAGTGCGGGGTGACCGGCGGCAACGCCATGAACCCGATCTGCACTTGCCCAGCGACTACGGCGTTAAGCGCTGGCCCAGCCCCGTTGAAGGGCACCGGTTGGATGTCGAGCTTGAGCGCGTATTTGAAGCTCTCCGCGGCAAGGCTAGCAGTGGTACCGAAACCAGGCGAAGCGAAACTCACTTTGCCTGGATTGGCCTGAACGTAGGCAATAAGTTCCTTGACGTTCTTCACCGGCACCGAAGGATGAACGACGAGAATATTCGGGCTCGAGCCGGCCAACGTCACCGGCGCGAGACTTTTGTAGACGTCATACGGCACCTTTTCATAGAGACTCGGGTTGACGACGACACTGGAGCTGACCATGAGCAGGGTATAACCATCGGGAGCCGCGTTAGCGACCAGCGCCATGCCGAGATTGCCGCCGGCGCCGGGGTGATTCTCGACATAGAACTGTTTGCCCAGGCTGTCGCTCAGCTTTTGTGCGATCAGGCGTGCCATCACGTCGGTGGGGCCGGCCGGCGCGAACGGCACGATGATCTTGACCGGACGAGCCGGGTAGCCCACTGCGTCCTGCGCTTGGGCGCCAACGCCGACGAACAACGCGGTACACAGCAGGGTGCCGACCGCCGAAAGGCGAAACAGCGGGTGCATCGGTTCCTCCCCTTTTTTTCATCGTAGCATTGCGCGGTTGTGTTGCCAGTGGGGCTTGCATCGTCCGCGTCCACAGGCTGTATTCCGGCGGCCAATGTCGTTTCATTTCGCTAGAGGAAATTCAATGCCGGCGCGAAAGATCACCCGTCAGGACATGCGTGAAGCCGCGGAGAAGTACAAAAATTGGGGCAAGTGGGGTCCAAATGACGAGGTTGGTACGCTCAACTACACGACACCCGAAGACATTGTCGCCGCTACGCGACTGGTGAAGAAGGGCAAGGTGATTTCGCTTGCGCTCGATTTCGACCACACCGGACCGCAGGGCGCAAAAAGCACATATCCGTCGATGGGCCGCACCAATCCAATCCACACCATGCTACGCACGGGCACCGATGCCTATTCCGGCGTACTCGATAAGCGCGGAATCCGCGCCGCCGACGATATTGTGACCATGCCGCTTCAATGCGGCACACAATGGGATGGGCTTGGTCACGTATTTTATGAGAACTACATGTGGAACGGTTACGACTGCCGCGAGGTCACGTCGGCTGGTGCCCAGAAATGCGGTATCGAGAAAACCAAAAACAGGATGGTTGGACGTGGAGTTTTTCTTGATGTGGCGCGCTACAAGAACGTCGAGTCACTCGATGATGGCTACGGGATCACGAACGGTGATCTTTACGGCACCGCGAAAAAACAGAAAGTCGAGCTTAGGCGCGGCGACTACGTGATCGTGCGAACCGGCATGATGGAGCGCTGCCAGAAGGCGCGAAGTTGGGATGGTTATCCGGGCGGTGACGCGCCGGGATTCTCGTTCGAGACCCTTGATTTCGTCAAGGACACTCAGCTTGCTGCGCTTGCAAGCGATACGTGGGGCTGTGAGGTGCGACCGAACGAGAGCGAAGAAGGCATCAACCAACCCTGGCACTGGATCACGATTCCCATCATGGGAATGACCATGGGCGAAATATTCAATTTGAAAGAGCTCGCTGACGATTGCGAGCATGACAAAATCTACGAATTCCTGTTTGTAGCACCGGCGATTCCGATTACCGGCGCGGTCGGTTCGCCAGTCAACCCGCTGGCGATCAAGTAGCGGCAATCGCGGGAGCACTGTTTATGACGAAGCAATATCCCGTTACCCATACCGAGGCCGAATGGCGCAAGATCCTCACTCCGGAGCAATACGAGATCATGCGAGAGCATGGCACCGAAGTGCCCGGAAGTTGCGCGTTATTGCATGAAAAGCGCGCCGGCACGTTTCGTTGCGCGGCCTGTGATCAACCACTGTTTGTTTCCAAAATGAAATTTGAAAGCGGGACTGGCTGGCCGAGTTTCAACGATCCCTTGCCAGGCGCGATCGAAAACGAGGCCGATCGCAGCCACGGCATGATTCGCGACGAGGTCCACTGTAGCCGCTGCGGGAGTCATCTCGGCCACGTATTCAATGACGGTCCTCCGCCGACACATCTGCGCTACTGCATCAACGGCATCGCGCTGAAATTTGGGCCCGCTTGAGCGCAGCATGACAACGGCTGGACATAATACCAGGCGAGTGGGCGCCGAAGTGCTCGCCGATATGTTGGCGGGCTATGGCGTCACCCATGTGTTCATGGTGCCTGCCGTTTTGCGGCGGACATTCGCCGAAATGGAGCGGCGAACGAAAATCGCACGTGTGCATTGCCACGGCGAGAAGTCCGCGGCGTATATGGCTGATGGCTATGCACGGGCTTCGGGGAGGCCTGGCATCTGCATGGCGCAGGTGATTGGTGCGCTTAATCTTGCCGCTGGGTTGCGTGATGCACATCTGGCGCATTCGCCGGTGATTGCGATGACCGGTGGGCGTGATCCGAAAACCAAGTTTCGCAAGGTCTATCAGGAGATCGATGATGTGCCGGCATTCGAGCCGGTGACCAAAATGAATGTCACCATCGACGACGTGGCGCGCATCCCGGATATGGTGCGGCAGGCTTTTCGGACGGCCACAACCGGTGCGCCTGGCCCCGTGCATCTGCAATTTCGTGGCAATGAAGGACAGGTCGATCTGGAAGAAGCCGAGATGGAGGCATTGGTCGAGACGCAGTTTGCTCGCGTTCCGCCGTTTCGTCCCGAGCCGGAGGCGGCGCATGTGAAGGCGGCGCTCGAACTACTACAAAAAGCTGAGCGGCCAATCATCGTCGCTGGCGGAGGTGCGCGCGCATCGGGTGCCGGGAAGGAACTCGTCGCACTTGCCGAAGCCCTGCAAATTCCGATCGCGACCTCGCTCAACGGCAAGGACATTATCCCCGGGATCCATCCGCTCTCGGTCGGTGTCGTCGGCAGCTATTCTCGCGAATGCGCCAATCGTGCGGTGAACCGTGCCGATCTGGTTTGTTTCATCGGCACTGAAACGGGTGGCATGACAACGCATTTCTGGGCTGTCCCGAAGATCGGCACGCCCGCGATTCAAATTGACATTGAGCCGGAATCGCTTGGCCGCAACTATCCATTGGTCGCGAGTGTGCTCGGCGACGCCAAGAGCGTGCTTGTGCGAATGCTGGGCCAGATTGACAAGTCGAGCGCGACAAAGCGCGTGGCCTGGATCAAGGAAATCTCAGATCTGCGTGGCGACTGGTACGCCAAGCATAAATCTATGCTCGAATCTGACGCCGTGCCGATCCACCCGGCGCGGATCTGTGGCGAGTTGACCAAACACGTGCCCGACGACGCCATTGTTGTCGTCGATACCGGCCATGCCGGCATGTGGATGGGTGGCATGTATGATGTACGCACTCCGGCACAAAGTTACATGCGCAGCGCCGGACATCTCGGCTGGGCATTCCCAGCAGGTATCGGCGCAAAGGCGGCGTGTCCTGAGCGACCGGTCGTGGTCTTCACCGGCGACGCCGGCTTCTGGTACCACCTCGCCGAAGTGGAGACGGCGGTGCGATGGAACCTTGCCTCGATCACTGTCGTCAACAATAACGGCGGTGGCAATCAATCCAAACGAGGTTTTGACCGCGCCTATGGCGGCGAGCAAACCGCCAAAGCGCGTGAATTGTGGACCTATAATCCGATGAATTTCGCCAAACTCGCGGAAGATATGGGCGCGCTTGGGATCCGAGTAGAGCACGCCCGCGAGTTTGCGCCCGCGCTTGCTCAGGCGCTTGCCGCCAAGCGCACGGCGATCATCGACGTAGCGACCGATATCGAGGCATTGGCGCCGACAGCGGTCGCGTAACAGCAATTATTTCAGCGGCGGTCCGACGTAGCGGAATTTCTGCGCGCGCTTTCCGGTGTCGACTTCCGTCGTGTAAATATTGCCTTTGCTGTCCACTGCGAGATTGTGGACCCAGTGGAACTCGCCGGCGTTGCGCCCGTTGCGCCCGAATGTCCCGATGACTTCTCCGGTCTCTCGCACCAGCGTACGAACTTCGTTGTTGGCGCCGTCGGCGTTCATCAGGAACGTCTGTTTGGCGTCCGGCCAGAAGTCGAGATCCCACATCGATCCTTGCTGCAGCGTGTTTTTGGCGACAAAAAACTCCTTCACAAAAGTGCCGTCCTTGCGAAAGACCTGAATGCGATCATTCGTGCGGTCGCAAATATAAACGAGCCCGTCTTTGGCAATTTTTACGCAGTGGACGGGATTGGCAAACTGCTCGGGTGCGGGTCCTGTCGGATCGTAAGCCGATTGCTTGGCGTCGCTTGGTGGCTTGCCATAGGCGCCCCAATGCCGCCTGTAAGCGCCAGTGTCGGCGTCGAATACGATCACGCGGTGATTGCCGTAGCCGTCGGCGATGAACACTTCGTTAGTTGCGGGATCGACTTCAGTGTCGGCCGGCCGCCCCAGCCGCGTGGTATCCGCGCTACCGGTCTGCGGGCCGGGCTTGCCAATCTGCAGCACGAACTTGCCGTCCTGAGTGAATTTCAGCACCTGGCCATCGTTGTTGCCATTGCCGCCGACCCAGACGAAACCTTTGTGGTCGATATTGATGCCATGCTCGTTCTCGAACCAGTCATAACCCTGTCCTGGCCCGCCCCAGGATCTGAGAAGATTGCCCTCCTGATCGAACTCCAGCACCGGTGGCGCCGGCGCGCAGCATTTGGTGCGTGGCGGATTGAAGGTCGCAGCCTTTTCATCGTCGGTGAGCGTGCGGGGACGCTGGATCACCCAGATGTGGTCCTGCGCATCGACCGCGACCCCGGCGGCCTGTCCCATGATCCAGTTGTTCGGCAGAGTTTTCGGCCAGGATGCGTCAACCTGGAACTTCGGCAAGTCATTGGCGAAAGCGGGCGCAATCGCCAACGCGCTCGAGATCG
>Ga0209583_10000305_pt1 | contig 15566 bp, 12 predicted proteins | sample Str014_FD_187201 | JGI IMG/M metagenome (GOLD analysis project Ga0209583, IMG submission 187201) | Freshwater sediment microbial communities in response to fracking from Pennsylvania, USA - Straight Creek_MetaG_SC_2014 (SPAdes) (version 2) | ecosystem: Environmental > Aquatic > Freshwater >... | reverse complement strand
GGCTTGGAAGGGCGCTTTTGCGCCTGAGGCCAAGGCCGCTGTCGTTGGCGCGCGGGGGCTTTCGGCGCTGGCAGGCACGCAATATGCCACCAAGACGATTTATGCAGATCGGCACCAGAAGAGCATGCACCTGGGGCTCGATGCCTTTATGCGACTGCGTGGCGCGCAAGGGATTGTTTCGCGGGGAAAGGCGATGAAGGCTCAGAATGCGGTGCTGTTTTCTTCGCTCGAAGCACGATACGGTGTGCCCCCCGGCCCGATCATCGCGATCTGGGGCATGGAGACGGGCTTTGGCGCGGTGACGGGCAATCAGAACACCATCTCTGCCGTGGCCTCGCTGGCTTATGATTGCCGCCGCCATGATTTTTTTACTGAGCAACTGGTAGCAGCTTTGCGGCTTGTAGATCGCGGTACGCTTTCGGCTGGCAGCATTGGCGCGATGCATGGTGAAGTTGGCCAAACGCAGTTCATGCCCAAAAATATTTTTGCCTATGGCGTGGGTTCAAATTTGAACAGCAAAGGCGATGCGCTGGCTTCGACCGCCAATTTCCTCAAAGGCCATGGCTGGAAGCGTGGCGCGGGCTATCAGCCGGGCGAAGCTAATTTCGCTGCCATCCAACAATGGAATGCCGCCAGCGTTTATGAACAGGCGCTGGCCATTATCGGCAAGAAGATTGATGAGTGAGCAGTCAGGCTTTCACTTTCATATTTTGCGGATCATAAAGCGGAGCAAAATGAATTTGGGCCTGCACCTTTTCTTGCGCCACAACGAGTTCATATGAACCTTCCCGGGCCCAATCTTCTGTGACACTTTCGGGGTTGCGCAGGTAACCATAGCCAACGGGCTTGCCCACCGTGTAGCCATAACCGCCACTGGTGAGATAGCCAGCAAACTGGCCATCACGCAAAATGGTTTCGCGGCCCAAGAGCACAACATCTTCGCGCAGTGTGGTGAAACCCGCCATCAGTTTCTTCAGGGGTTCGGCCCGCTTGGCCTCCAGCGCCTTGCGGCCAATGAAGTCTTCATCTGATTTGAGTTTCACAGCCCAGCCGAGGCCTGCTTCCAGTGGCGTGTCATTGGGCGTGATGTCGGCACCCCAGGCACGGTAGCCTTTTTCGAGACGCAAGCTTTCAATAGCGCGATAGCCGCAGTTCACCGCGCCCCAGCCGATCAGTGCATCATAGATGGCGGGCAGGGCGGAGATAGGTGCGTGGAGTTCATAGCCCAATTCGCCCACATAGGTGACGCGAAGGGCGCGGACTGCATAGCCCTTGACCGAAATGGTTTTGACATCACCGAATTTGAAGTTCTCGGACGAAACTTCACTATGCGTGACATTTGCAAGAATTTTCCGTGCCTCTGGCCCCATCAGTGAAAGCGTGCCCCAAGCTTCGGTGATGTCGCTGAGCTTGGCGTCCATGCCCGCCGGAATGTGATCTTCGATCCAATGATAATCATGGGTGCGAAAGCCTGTGCCGGTAACAATATAGAAATGATCGCCCGCAAGGCGCGCTACGGTGAGATCACATTCGATTCCGCCGCGCGTGTTCAAGAGCTGCGTGTAAGCCAAACGGCCGTCGGATTTTGGCATATGATTGGCGCAGATGACTTGCAGGGTGGCGAAAGCATCGCGGCCTTTTAGTTCAAATTTGGCGAAGGAGGATTGGTCGAACAGGCCGGCTTTCTCTCGCGTGGCCTTGTGTTCTTCTCCCACGGTAGAAAACCAATTCTGGCGGCCCATGGAATAAATATCCTTGGCCTCAGTGCCTTTGGGGGCGAACCAGTTGGGGCGTTCCCAGCCGAGCTTTGAGCCGAAACAGGCACCTGCATCTTTCAGCCGATCATAGAGTGGTGAGACAAGCTTGGGCCGCCCGGTTTGATATTCCTCATGCGGGAAGCCCACCGTATAATGCTTGCCGTAGGCTTCAAGCGTGCGCTCATTCACAAAGGCGCGGTCGCGGTGCAAGGCAGAGAAGCGGCGAATGTCCACGCTCCACAAATCAGTGGGTGCTTCGTCCTTCATCACCCAGTCGGCAAGAACCCAGCCTGCACCACCGCCTGAAGCGATGCCGAAAGCGTTGAAGCCGCAACCCAAATAGAAGTTCTTCAATTCCGGGGCGCGACCCAGAATGAAATTGCCGTCGGGTGTGAAACTCTCCGGCCCGTTGATCATCTTCTTTATGCCGGTTGAACCCAATGCAGGCACGCGGGCGAGGGCTTGATCGAGATGTTGTTCAAAATGATCCCAATCATCATCGAAGAGCTGGAATTCGAAGGTGGGTGGCGGTTCATTCACGTCCCATGACATGGGGTTTGGCTCATAACCACCAAAAACCACCCCCCCCACCTCTTCCTTGAAATAGGTGCGGCGGTCCGGATCGCGGATGGTTGGCGCATCTTTGGCGAGGCCTTCGATCTTTTCGGTGATGACATATTGGTGCTTCACGGGTTGAAGTGGCACGGAGACGCCAGCCATGGCCCCAATCTGCCGCGCCCACATGCCGGCGCAATTGACTACGCGTTCGCATCTCACGGTGCCCTGACTGGTGATGACAGCGACAACCCGGCCTTCCACACTCTCAAAGCCTTCGACGCGTACGCCTTCAAAAATCTTGGCACCATGCATCCGGGCACCCTTGGCCAAGGCTTGGGTGATGTCCGTAGGTGAGGCTTGGCCATCGGTCGGCAGGAAAGTGGAGCCGACGAGATCGGAAACATCCAGCAAAGGCCAGAGCTTTTTGGTTTCGTCGGGTGAGAGGAGGTTCATCTCCATGCCAAAGCTTTGGGCCGTGGTGGCGAGGCGTTTGAATTCGGTCCACCTGTCTTGATTGGACGCAAGGCGGAGACAGCCCGTCATTTTCCAACCGGTCTGTAATCCCGTCTCTGCTTCGAGACTCTTGTAGAGATCAACCGAATATTTCAGAACTTGTGTGATCGAGGCCGATGAGCGCAGTTGACCCACAAGTCCTGCTGCATGCCATGTGGAACCACTGGTGAGTTTGTTCTGCTCCAATAAAATCACATTGGCCTTGTGGTCGCGCGCTAGATGATAGGCGGTGGAGCAGCCGATGATACCACCGCCGATGACGATGACTTCGGCTTCAGTCGGTAAAGTGCTGGTCATTGTTTTCCAAACTTGGTTTCGTGGGAATTGAGAATGGTTTCGAAGCGCGAGAGATATTCGACAGCATAGGCAATATAGTCCGCACCGGGCGCGTTGAGAAACAATTCAGAGATCATGCCCCAGACGGCTTCACGCAACGCGGCGGCCACTTTCATGGCGGAGAAAGCGCGTAAGAGCGTCTCCTCAGGCTTTCGCTCAAAATAATGTTCGAGCATTTTCGCTTCCAAAGTGGAGTCGAATGAATTGGCGGCGGCGAGATTGGCGAGATCAAACATTGGTGTTCCGAAGGCACCATATTCCCAGTCAATCAGCCAAAGACGGTTGCCGTCGTCGAGGAAATTGGATGGCAATAAATCGTGATGACCAAAAACGATGGGCAAGGGGATTTGTTCGGATTCTAGCCGATCTACAATCTTCAGCCAGCCTAGCACGTCTGAGGCCCGAGTATGTCTTTTTGCCACAAGCGTTGCGCCATAGTCGCGGATGATCTGGAAGACCCAGAAGATTGCGCCTTGGCCAATGATCTGGCGCGGCATGGCGTGGTGACAAATTTTGATCATGTCCACGCAAGCCTGCCAGCTCTGACGCACGTCGGCTTCGCCATAAGTGCGCGCATTGATGTAGCGCAGCACCATCACACCATCTTCGTTGTAGAGGACCTCTGGCGATAGTCCCGCTGCAAAGGCGGCGCGGGCCGCCATGGCTTCTCGCGCTCGTGATACTTGGTGAAATGGATAGTCCGCGCCCACGCGGGCCACGTAGATGCCGGACTGGTCTATCACCTTAAAACCGGCGTTGGATACGCCGCCTTTTAGGATTTCGAGTTGCACTGGCCCTTTCCACAGGGGCAAATTTAGCACGCGCTGTTCGGCCGCAGTCATGGTTGCCTCTTTGCCGTTCTGGTTGCGGCGTTGCTTTGAAAAAATGGCGGTTCTGGCGGTTCCTGTCAACGCAGTGACACCAGAATTTGGCGCATGTTGCCATGTCCTGTCGTAAAGGTTTGGCATGTTGACCGGGTGATGCGCTATGACTTAATCTTAGATGATCTCAAATAGGGTGGAATCGATGCGCTATATGCAGCCGTCAACGGCGAAAGAGGCAGCAACGCTGCTGAATAAGGAAAAGGGCAAAGCCTTTGTGCTGGCCGGGGGGACTGACCTCTTGGTCAAGATGAAAGCTGGCATGGTGGAGCCGGATTTGGTGGTGGATATTAAAGCCATCAAGGGGATCAAAGAGATCAAGAAAACGGCCTCGGGTTTTACCATCGGTGCCGCCGTGCCTTGTGCAGCACTCAGCGAGAACAAGGATTTGGTCAAGACTTGGCCGGGCGTGGTTGAAGCGGCCGGGTTGATAGGTTCAAAGCAAGTACAAGGCCGCTGCACCATGGCTGGCAATTTGTGCAATGCGTCACCTGCCGCAGACAGCGTTCCGGCTTTGATGGCTGCGGGTGCTAAAGTTGTGGTGACTGGGCCTAAGGCTTCGCGGAAACTGGCGGTTGAAGATGTGCCTGCTGGTGTGGGCCGCACCCATTTGAAAAAGGGCGAATTCATCACCGCGATTGAGCTGCCCAAGAAGGCGGCGCGTTCGGGAGATGCTTATCTGCGGTTTATTCCGCGCACCGAAATGGATATTGCCGTTGTGTCTTGCGGCGTGAACCTGACGCTAGACACCAAGGGTGTGATCACCCACGCGCGAGTTGCGCTTGGCGCGGTGGCTGTGACAGCCCTGATGGTGAAAGAGGCTGCGATAGCTATCATCGGCACCAAGCTGGATGATGCCGCCAAAGCCAAATTGGCGGCGGCCTGTTCTGCCGCCTGCAAACCAATTGATGATAAACGCGGCACAGTTGCGTTCCGCACCGAAGTGGCGGGCGTGCTCGCACGCCGCGCTGCTGAAACCGCTTATGCCCGCGCTGGAGGAAAATAATGGGAGTTCTTGTTCAAACCACTGTGAATAGTGATCCGGTGGAATTCACCTGCTCCGAGGATGAATCGCTGCTTGATGTGCTGCGCAACCGCATGGGATTGACCGGGGCCAAAGAAGGCTGCGGCACGGGCGATTGCGGGGCCTGTTCGGTGATACTTGATGGTCGCCTGGTCTGCTCTTGCCTGGTGCTAGGTGCGGAGATGAATGGTAAAAGAGTTGAAACCATTGAAGGCATGGCGGAAGGCGCGAAGCTGCATCCGTTGCAACAGCATTTTATTGACGGTGCGGCCTTGCAATGTGGCGTGTGCACGCCGGGTTTCTTGATGGCAGCTAAAGCTTTGCTGGCCAGGAACCCTAATCCATCAGAAGAAGAAATCCGTTTTGGTCTGGCGGGCAATCTTTGTCGCTGCACGGGCTATGATAAGATTGTGCGGGCCGTTCAGTCCGCCGCCAAAGAAATGAGAGGCTGACATGTCGATTGATTCCATGACTCCTGATCTGGTCAAAAAACACTTCAAAGTGATCGGCAACCGAGTGCGCCGCCCTGATGGGGTGGATAAGGTGACAGGCCGGGCGCGCTATGGCGCGGATTATAATTTGCCGGGCCAGTTGGTGGCACTGGTCTTGCGCTCGCCACATGCCCATGCGTTGATTGAAAAGATCGACACGTCCAAGGCTGAAAAGCTGGCGGGTGTTAAGGCTGTGATCACATCGAAGGATTTACCAGACCATACGCAAGGAGATCGTGGGCTTCTGGACATTCTCGAAAACTGTATGGCGCGCAAGAAGGCTTTGTATGATGGCCATGCCGTTGCGGCGGTTGCGGCCATTGATGCGGCAACAGCGCGCAAAGCGCTGAAGCTGATCAACGTGACTTATAAAATTCTGCCACATGTGACGGATGTGGACGAGGCGCTGAAACATGGCGCACCAGTGATCCATGATCATGTCTACACTGAAGGGCTTTCGGAAAAGCCAACTAGGCCTTCCAATCATTGCAAATATGCTGAATATGGCCATGGTGACGTGGAAGCAGGTTTCCGTGATGCGGATGTGGTGATTTCGCGGTCGTTCAAAACTGAGCAGACGCATCAAGGCTATATCGAGCCACATTCTGTCACGGCTTCGGTTTCCCCTGATGGTACTGCAGAAATGTTCGTCTGCACACAAGGCCATTTTGTCTACCGCAATCAATGCGCGGCCCTTCTGGGCTTGGATGCCAACAAGCTGCGCGTTACGGCCTCTGAAATCGGTGGAGGCTTTGGCGGCAAGACACACATCTGGGCTGAACCTTTGGCACTGGCGCTGTCGCGCAAGGCCAATCGCCCAGTGAAATTGACGATGACGCGGGATGAAGTGTTTCGCGCCACGGGGCCGACCTCGTCTACATCGGTTGATGTGAAAATTGGGGCCAAGAAAGACGGCACAATCACCGCAGCTTTTGCAGAGCTGCGCTATCACGGCGGTTGTTTCCCTGGCAATTGGGCTGAGTTAGGCGCAATGACATCCTTTGCTTGCTATGATTTGAAGAACGTTAAATCGGTTGCGAAAGATGCGATTGTCAATCGCCCGAAAACGGCGGCTTACCGCGCACCTTCTGCCCCCATGGCGGCCTTTGCCGTGGAAAGCGTTGTTGATGAAGTGGCCAAGGCCATTGGCATGGACCCCTTGGATTTTCGCATCAAGAACGCGGCCAAAGAAGGCACCAAATCTTCTTATGGGCCGGTCTATGGCCCTATCGGCATTGGCCCCACTTTGCAGGCCGCAAAGAACCATCCGCATATGAAAGCGCCTTTGGGCAAAAACATGGGGCGTGGTGTGGCTTGTGGCTTCTGGTTCAATTTCGGCGGCCAGACTTGTGTTGATGTGAACATTGCCGCTGATGGCACGGTAACCGTTGCGCAGGGCACGATCGATGTGGGCGGTTCGCGCGCATCGATTGCCATGGCCGTGGCTGAAGAATTGGGCATCAGTTACGAAAACGTGCGTTCCATCGTGGCAGATACTTCCTCGCTCGGCCATAACGATATGACCGACGGCAGCCGCGGTACATTCTCCAGTTCCATGGCGGCGATTTTTGCTTCGCGCAATGCCGTTAAAGTTCTGCGTGAACGCGCCGCCAAGATGTGGGAAATTTCTATTGGTGAAGTGGAATGGAAAGATGGTGCGGCCCATGCTGTGGGCGCACATCATGGCAACCGTTCGCCCTTGTCGCTGAAAGAAATCGCAGCGCAGGCTGGGACGACAGGTGGGCCGGTGGCGGGCCATGCCGAAATCACGGCGGATGGTGCGGGCGTTTCATTCGGCACGCATATTGCTGACGTTGAAGTGGACCTGGAAACGGGACGCAGTACGGTGAAACGCTACACGGTCATTCAAGACGCGGGCAAAGCTTTGCATCCATCTTATGTCGAAGGCCAATATCAAGGCGGTGCTGCGCAAGGCATCGGCTGGGCTTTGAACGAGGAATATGTTTACGGCAAGGATGGTCGTTTGCAAAACGCGGGCTTCCTGGATTATCGCATTCCCGTCTGTTCCGACCTGCCGATGATCGACACGCAGATTTTGGAAATCGCCAATCCGCATCATCCATATGGTGTGCGCGGTGTAGGAGAGACCCCCATCGTACCGCCGCTGGCCACGCTGGGCATTGCGGTCACCAATGCGACAGGTGTCCGCCAGACACATATTCCAATGTCTCCACCAAGGGTTCTGCTGTCGCTCATGTCTAAGATGAAGTGAGTAATAGGCACACAATTCTACTCTGGGGAGCGCTGCGGCCACATGCCGATGGTGCCTTTTCAATTTCGGTCGAAGCGGCAACGATCCGTGAATTGTTCCGTATTTTGAGTGAAAAATACCCCGGCATGGAAGCGCATATTAAGCGCGGCGTGGCGGTTTCAATCAATGGCAAAATCTACCGCGACCAGTGGGACACTGCCTTGCCGCAAGATGCGGAAATATATTTGCTGCCGCGTGTGCCGGGGGGATAACCATGTGGCTGGTTCGCAACGAGAAATATTCAGATCACGTTGCAATTGCTAAACTTGCCCGACGGGCTTTCGCCTCAATGACATTCAGTGATCATACCGAGCAAGACATGATCGACCGTTTGCGTCGGCGTGGACGGTTGTCGCTGTCCAAGGTCGTTGAACATGAGGGACTGCTTGTTGGCTACGTCGCATTTTCTAAAATGTTGTACAATAAATTAGAAGCAAACTGGTCTGCGTTGGGGCCCATAGCTGTTGAACCCGCTCATCAGCGCAAGGGCATCGGGGCGGCCTTGATCAAGGCCTGCATTGATGAACTCAGTCGTGGTAGCGCTGAAGGCATCGCACTGGTTGGCGATCTGGTCTATTATTCGCGCTTCGGGTTTGTGGTGTCACCAGCGCATGCTCCAAAAGGTGAACCTGCCGAATATTTCCAGTTATTGGCGCTTAAGGGCCGAGTGCCACAACGTGCGCTTGTCTTTGATTCTGCATTTTATGGCGAGATATGAATCTGAATTTGCCTGAACATGCAGCTCCTCTTGATGGAGGCCATGGCCTCAATATATGACGCTGCCGAAAATGACGCAAATTCCCGTTAATGTGATTGTCGCAATCGGACAGTCTATTGCATAAATCTCCAAATGGAGATTGTATAGTGGCAATGGACTTCAAGCAAATCTTCCAAGGTCGGTTCTCGGCCTTAATCTTGGCTATTGCCGCAAGCATTTTGCTGTGGCCAGCGCAGAGCATGATGCCCAATTATCCCAAGCTTTTGACCTTGGCTCTGACCATTGCGATTTGCCTCAGCCTGCTGGGTATTTATGATCTGTTCCAGGTCCGGCATGCAATTTTGCGCAACTATCCTATCATCGGCCACTTGCGTTTCTTCTTCGAAAAAATACGCCCTGAAATGCGGCAATATTTCTTTGAGGGCGACACGGATGGCAGGCCCTTTCCGCGTGAGCGCCGCGCCATCGTGTATCAGCGGGCCAAACGCCAGCTCGATAAGCGGCCCTTTGGCACGCAAGGCGATGTTTATGCCGAAGGGCAGGAATGGATGCTGCATTCCTTGATCCCAAAGCCGCAAGCCGAGGAATCTTTCCGCGTGGTGATCGGCGGACCAAAATGCACCCAGCCCTACAATGCCTCAGTTCTCAACATTTCTGCGATGAGCTATGGCGCGCTTTCGGCCAATGCCATTAGAGCTTTGAATGCCGGCGCCAAGCGTGGTGGCTTTGCGCATGATACGGGCGAGGGCTCAGTCAGCCCCTATCACCGCGAAGGTGGGGGCGATTTGATTTGGGAAATCGGCTCCGGCTATTTTGGCTGCCGCACTGAGGACGGTGCGTTTTCGCCTGAGCGTTTTGCCGCGACTGCGCAAGACTCGCAGATCAAAATGATTGAGATCAAACTGAGCCAAGGGGCCAAACCTGGACATGGTGGCGTTTTACCTGCGGCCAAAGTGACAGAAGAGATTGCGCAGATCCGCGGCGTTGTAATGGGAAAGGACTGCGTTTCACCGCCTTCGCATTCAGCCTTTGCTACGCCGTTGGAGTTGATTCAGTTTGTGGTCCGCTTGCGCCAGTTATCGGGTGGCAAGCCGGTGGGTTTCAAGCTGTGCATTGGCCAACGCCATGAGTTCTTGGCGATTGTTAAAGCGATGATCAAACTGAAAGAAACGCCGGACTTCATTGTGGTCGACGGTAAAGAAGGCGGCACAGGAGCGGCACCGGCAGAATTTATCGATAATATCGGCATGCCGCTGCGCGATGGATTGGCATTTGTCCATTCCGCTTTGGTGGGGGCGGGCCTGCGTGAACAGATCAAGCTTGGCTGTGCTGGTAAAATCATCACAGGTTTTGACATGGCGCGTTGCTTCGCGCTGGGTGCGGATTGGTGCAATGTGGCCCGGGGCTTCATGTTTGCAGTGGGCTGTATTCAAGCACAAACTTGCCACACGGGCCATTGCCCCACTGGTGTTACGACGCAAGACCCGCTGCGCCAACGCGCCATTGTTGTGCCTAGCAAAGCTGAACGCGTGGCAAATTTTCAACGGGAGACAGTCAAGAGCCTTGCCGAAATGCTGGCCGCTGCCGGGTTGGAAAGCCCGCAGCAACTAAAGCCTTCGCAGATATTCAGGCGCGTGGGTGATGGGCGCATTCTCACTTTGGCCGATCAATTCGTCTTCTTGGAACCCGGCGCCCTGCGCAAACCCAAAGTGGCTTCTGCCTTTGCAGCAGATTGGGCGCGAGCGCGGGCAGAAAGTTTTTGAGTAAGACGCCTATTTCATAGCCATGCACTTGTTGTAACGTTTGTCGACGCTTGCGGCATAACTTGCCGTTGTCATTTTATGCGATAATTTTGGGCTGGTCAGATCGATGCCTGGCAGTTGCGCGTAGGGTGCGGGCTTTCCGGTTTTACTGAAATTGAAGCCTTTTATGGCGATAAAAGTTTGTGTTGTGGCAAAGCTATCTTCCTTTTCGTGGAGCAGATCATTTCTGATTTGTTTGTCTGACAGGCCGAGATGATTGGCGCTGACCATTGCGCGCAAAGCTTTTTCACTGCCACTCACTTGGCCCAAAGGTTTGCCGTCTTTGCCATAAAGCAAAAGATCGCCATCGGTCGCCAGCTTCTGGTTTGTCAGTATACTGATGATATGTTGAAAGGCGGCGTTGCGGCTGGAATAGCGCCCGGCATTGAAGTCGGCGAAGCGAAAGATTTTTCGATTGTAGCCTGTGTCATAGTCGAGCAATTGTTTGACGCCGTAAAACATGCCGCCGCGCCTTGTATAGAGTTCGTCGCGCACCGCGTAATCATCGCTTAATGTCATTGGCAGATAGCGGTGCCTACGGGCTTCATCCAGGGCGAAGCGGACAGACACTTGCATCGAACCAACGGTTGAAATGTTGTTGCGTTCTTCGATCATGCGGTTGAGCAGGCCGCTTTGCACGACGAGGGACATGTTAGAGGCGGTTCCAAAGTCATTCACCATCGCCCGGTAGGTGAGATCGAGGTCGCGTTCGGTGCGCGCAATGCGAATGCGCTGCAAATAACTTTTCTCGCCCTTGGGATGGTTGTCGAGCCAATCCATCGCCATGCCGCTCAGAAAGGGCACATGGCCAAATTTCTCGCGCAGGGCCTTCTCGGCAAGTTGACCAAGGCTGGGCACGGCGGGGTTGGCGATAAAGTTCGACTCTTGATCAATCACTGCAATCGCCGCGCAGACATTCTCACGTGTCTGTGGAATGGACTGCACTTTGAGCACATCAAGCAAATCACTGGCCCAACCGTCAGCTTCTTTGACATTGGGTCTGGCATGTTTGATGAGGAGATAGGCCTCGCCCGGCGTTACGTCGGCGGCTCAAGCCGACGCCCCCGCAAAAAGAAACGCAAAAACACCTAAGAAGAGTCGCCGCATGGCTTGCAGAATAGCGTGGTTTGTGGCGAATTTGTATCAGGAGAAAAGCATGAGCCGCAAAGACGCAATCGCCCTCGACCGCAAGGATCCCTTCGCCAAGAAGCGCAAGGAATTCAGCATTCCAAAAGGCATGATCTATCTTGATGGCAATTCGCTGGGCGTTTTGCCCAAGGCGGCGGGGCCGCGCGTCAAACATGCCGTGGAAGTGGAGTGGGGGCGGGATCTCATCACCTCGTGGAACAAGAATGGGTGGTGGAATTTGCCACGCAAGGTGGGCGACAAGATCGCCAAAGTGATTGGCGCTGTGCCCGGCAGCGTGATCGTGGCCGACACGATTTCCGTGAATCTCTTCAAGGTGTTGAGTGCGGCTGTTCAGAAACGGCATGAACGCAAAATCATCCTGTCTGATTCAGGTAATTTCCCCTCTGATCTTTATGTCGCCCAAGGCCTGACGCAGTTCATGGCTGATGGGCATTACCTGAAAGTGGTGGAGCCGGAAGATGTTCTGGGTGCGATCACTGAAGAGGTGGGCGTGGTGATGGTGACGGAGGTAGATTACCGCTCCGCCCGCCGCCATGACATGAAGGCCATCACCGACAAGGCCCATGCCAAGGGCGCGCTGGTGGTGTGGGACCTGGCGCATTCGGCAGGCGCCGTGGCGGGGCGGTTGATGGAAGTCGATGCCGATTTTGCCATCGGCTGCACTTATAAATATTTGAACGGCGGGCCGGGAGCACCCGCCTTCGTGTTTGTGCATCCGCGCTTGCAGAATGAAGTGATGCCTGCACTTGTGGGCTGGTGGGGCCATGCGCGGCCTTTCGCATTCTCGGAAGCCTATGCGCCAGCACCCGGCGTTACGCGCTTTCAATGTGGCACACAGCCTATGCTCAACCTGGTGGCGCTGGATGCCGCGATGGATGTTTACAAAGGCGTCAACATGGAAAGGCTACACGGCAAGGGCAAGAAGCTGTGCGCGCTCTTTGCCAAGCTGGCGGAAGAACGTTGCGGCAAGTTTGGCATTTCCGTTCATGGCGAACAGAATTGGGACGGGCGCGGAAGCCACGTGTGCCTTGCGCATGATGAGGCCTATGCCGTGATGCAGGCGCTGATCTCACGCAAAGTGGTGGGCGACTTCCGCGCGCCAAATCTCATGCGCTTCGGCTTCACGCCGCTTTATGTGAGTTATGCCGATGTTTATGATGCGGTGGAACACCTGCACGAAGTGCTGAGCAAGAAGCTGTGGAACAAGTCCAAGTTCAAGGCGAAAGCGGCGGTGACTTGAGGGTCCCCTCCATCTCTCCATGGCCGGGCTTAACCCGGCCACCCAGGTTCTCTTTCTCGAGGCGTCACTTCCCAAAATAGGTGGAACGATCTAGCCTATTCAGATGCGCGAACGAATCTTGGCAGAAATCAAGCGGATTGCTTTGACCGATGGAGGAAAAGCACCAGGTATGGGGAAGTTTGAGGACGAGACAGGCATTCGCCCTCAAGATTGGAAAGGTAAATTTTGGGCTCGATGGGGCGACGCCGTTAGGGAGGCCGGATTTGAAGCACAGGAGCTCCAGAAGAAGTGGAGTGCTGATTATATTTACCCGAAGCTGACTGAGGCGTTTAGGCACTATAGTCGCCCACCTACTAAGGACGAGTTTCTGCTTTTTAGGCAAGTGAAACCGGATTTTCCTTGGTATTCGAGTTTGACCAACCACTTCGGCACTAAATCAAATATGATCGAAGGGCTTCGTGAATGGGCATCAGAGAAGGGCGAATTTGCTGATATTGTTGCAATGCTGCCAAAGGGTGCGATTGCCCCAACTAACCCTACTTCAAATTCAGATGGTCATGTCTACCTCATAAAGTCAGGGGCTTTCTACAAAATCGGACGAGGCGATGAACTTGAGAAGCGGGTGAAGCAGATTCGTACCGCACTTCCAGATGCTTCTACGCTCGAACACTCCATTCGAACTGACGACCCCGCAGGTATCGAAGCTTATTGGCACAGGCGATTTGCAGACAAGCGAGCAAATGGAGAATGGTTCAAACTTTCTCCGCAAGATGTCATAGCGTTTAAGAAACGCAAATTTCAGTGATCAATGGCCATAGGTCTGGGTGGCCGGGTCAAGCCCGGCCATGGAGAGATGAGGGCCACAACACCGGAAACTCTTCCGTCTCCATCTTCGCCCCGGCCGGCAGTCTTTCTTCCAGCCCCGTGAATGGTGGGGAGGTGCGCCATTTTCGTGGGGCGTGGGTGATGTCGTCTCCAATGAAACGCACGGAGAGCACGCGCCTTCGGTTGCCGCCTGCCACGCCGCCTGCGCCGTGGAGTGTGAGCATGTGGAAGAAGACCGCATCGCCTGGCTCAAGCGCCCAGCCGAGGATTTTAAATTTTTCGGGGTTGCCATCGATATCAGGTAGCTCCTTCAAGCTGCCTTCAGGGAACCATTTTGCTTCGTTGCTCATGAAGGTGCGCGGCATCAGCCAGCCACCGGTGTGCGAACCTGCCACGAATTTCAGTGTTGCGCCTTCAGACACGGGATCAACCGGCAGCCACATGGAACAGTTCATCGCGCCATCGATATTGTAATAGGGCTGATCTTGATGCCATGGGGTTTTGGCCGTGGTTTTGGGCTCTTTCACCAGTAGGTGATCATGATAGAGGCGCACTTCTTGTGAGCCCATCAATTGCCCGGCGATTTCCGCGGCAGGGCTGTCAAAGATAAACTGTTTGAATTCGGGAATGCGCTGCCAGTTGCAAAAGTCTTCGATGAAATAGCCGGGGTCTTCCGGCTTGCTGGCCACGATGGCGAGGGCTGAGGGCTCGGCCATGTTGCGTTCTATGCCTGCTTCCAGCAGTTTCATTTGTGCTGGCGTGAAGGCACCGCGCACTACGGTGGCGCCATCCGTATGATATTGCGCGATGTGTTCGGCTGTGAGTTTCATGTTACTACTCCGGCTTTTCTGTCGGCATCACGCAGCTCTTGCTTGCGCTTGGCTGGGTCACCAAAGCCACCGCCGCCGGGCAGATCAACAATCAGCGAGTCACCCACCGGCACGAGATGGATGCCCTTGTCGGGCAGAGCCGCGCCGGAGCCCAAGCGTGCCAGCCCGCGTGCGCCGGGCTTGCCGCCGTCGCGGCCTTGGGCAGCATTTTTGATGCGGTCAAAGGTGGCGGCTGAAATGGTGAAAGGTGTGGCCTCGCGGTTCTTCACCACGAAGCGCTGCGACAGGCCGCCGCGCCACTCGCCTTCACCGCCGGAATTGGGCAGGAATTGCTTTTCTTCAAACCACAGCGGGCATTGGCCTTCGATGATTTCAATGGGAATGCCGCCAATGCCGGAAGGGAAGGCCATGCAGGCCAGACCGTCTTTGCCGGGCCGCCCACCAATGCCGCCAAGGCCGATGGCGAGAACCGCATATTCCGCAGCACCCTTGAGCTCCTTAGGCGAAACGCGGCCATGAGCGGAGTTGAACATCAACATCCAAATGGAGCCAGCACTTTCAGCTTGCACCTGGCCGGGCAGGGCCTGGCACAAACAGCCGAACACGGCATCGGCCAGCATTTGCCCGGTGACATGGCGCGAGGTGACGGGCGATGGGCGGATGGGATCAACAACGGTGTGCGGATCAGTTTCAATGTCAAAACACGAGAGCGAGCCGATGTTATTGGGCACATGGGGTGCGATAATCGCCTTCAGCGCGAAAACGGTATAGGCCTCAGTATAAGTGCGCGGGCTGTTGATGCCGAAGATTGAAACGCCAGAGGTGCCACGATAATCCACTGTGACCTTGCCGCCGCGGATTTTCAGTTTGGCGCGGATAGTGATGGGCTTTTCATAACCATCGAGCGGCAGTTCATAAGACCATTCGCCTTCCGGAAGCGTTTTGATGGCATCGCGCGCGCCCTTTTCAGACTTCGTGAGAATGTGTTTGGCCAGCTTGTCGAGCGAGGTGAGCTTGAATTCCGTCATCATCTCAATCAAGCGGCGCACACCCGTATCATTGGCGGAAACAAGCGAGAGGAGATCGCCTTTCACTTCAACCGGGTTGCGCGTGTTGCCAAGGATCACCTTCATCAAATCATCATTCAGCACGCCCTGTTTGCGCAACATC
>Ga0209583_10000304_pt1 | contig 15569 bp, 16 predicted proteins | sample Str014_FD_187201 | JGI IMG/M metagenome (GOLD analysis project Ga0209583, IMG submission 187201) | Freshwater sediment microbial communities in response to fracking from Pennsylvania, USA - Straight Creek_MetaG_SC_2014 (SPAdes) (version 2) | ecosystem: Environmental > Aquatic > Freshwater >... | reverse complement strand
GGAAATTCGCGTATTCCTATTGGCATCTTTGCCAAGTTCTGGACTCACCTGCACCTGCGGACGCCAATCTTGCACTGTGCTGCGCGTCACTTGCGCAACGCTCTGGGCGGACATTATTATAATTATAGGTATTCCCGGGAGTCACCCATGGCCACGCTCAAACTGACTGCAGTCGGCACCTCGACCGGTGTGGTGATCCCCAAGGAAATGCTCACGCGGATGAAGGTCGCCCGCGGCGACAAGCTCCATGTCGTGGAGACGCCCGACGGCTATCTGCTAACGCCCTACGATCCCGCCGTAGCCGAGCAGGTCGAGGCTGGTCGCGAATTCATTAAGGAATACCGGGAGACCTTCAAGGTCCTGGCAAAGTGAAGCGCCAACCGGCGTGGATCGACAAACGCGCTCTGCTCCTGTTGCACGAAGAGAGCCTGGCCACGTTCGGTGGCGCCACCGGCCTTCGGGATGAAGGGTTGCTCGATTCAGCGCTTGGGCGCGCCCCGAACCGTCGGCAATACGACACGGCGGCCGACCTCGCCGATCTGGCAGCTGCCTATGGATTTGGCCTGGCGAAAAATCACGCCTTCGTTGACGGCAACAAGCGAGTGGCATTCCTTGCGATCGGCTTGTTCCTCGACATCAATGGCAAGGGGCTGCGCGCTGAGCAAACCGACGCTATCCGCACGATACTGAACCTTGCAGCTGGCTCCCTTGATGAGGCAGGACTCGCCTCCTGGATCCGCGCGAACATCGCCTAGTAGGCACATCCCGGGTCGAGGTGAGGCTCTAGACTCAACTGCTACTAAACGGCGGGGGGACGTCGCGGACTTCGGTGTCTCTGAATCCGGCATCAGTCCAGTTTGCCCGGCATGAAATACTCCGCGAAGCGATGAGCGCTGGGGTTGGATTACAAGGTAAAGATGGGGGCAATCAAAGTGATTGCCCCATGGGCGGCGTTGGGCACACATAAGGGAGTCTGTGTACCCAACTTTTCGCAATTGTTCGCACCACTTTTCGCGCGACCAGGGCTCGCAATAAGTGTCGCGAGCCCTGGCGCGCGGAATCCTAGAACGTCGTGCGAATTCCTAGCGTTGTTACCCTGCCAAGGTTGTAGAACGCTGCACCGAAGGCGTTGGTCGAGCGGTACGGGGGATCCTTGTCCAGGACGTTGTCTGTCTTGTAGAACGTCGTATGGCCTATATTCTTCCGGCAGGATTGCGACTGGACACACATTTCTTCATATCATGACCGCGCGAGCGGAAGAAACAACCCCATGTCCACGTTCAGGCTATGTAGATGACCGGAATCCCGCTGAGCATGCGCCAGCGATTGATCGATCTGCTGCCACGGTTGAGGCGCTTTGCGCGCACCCTGGTCCGGCACGATGCCGATGCCGACGACGTGGTGCAGATCGCGCTGGAGCGGGCGCTGGAACGGTTCGAGCAATGGCAACCTGACACAAGACTGGACTGCTGGATGTACGCGATTATCCGCAACGCCTGGATTGACGAGCTGCGCGCACGCAAACGCCGTGGCGCCCAGGTCGACATCGACGACTTTCGCGAGCTGATACCCGCCAAAGGCACAGAAACCGCCACAGAGCTTGAAGCGGTTCGATATGCCATGGCGCAACTCCCGGAAGAGCAGCGCACAGCAGTCAGCCTGGTGTTGATCGAAGGACTCTCGTACAAGGAGGCAGCGGCAACCATGCAGATTCCGATTGGCACGCTGACCAGCCGTCTGGCGCGCGGCCGCGAGGCTCTGCAGAAGCTGCTGGGCGAACCTGCGCAGGCCGCGTCATGAACGTGTCGGACGAACTCTTGACGGCGTATGCCGATGGCGAACTTGATGAGCGGCAACGCGCCGCCATCGATGCCGCCCTGGTGCAGGATGCGAGCCTAGCCGCGCGCGTTGCGCAACTCCGATCACTGCGCACCCGACTGCAATCCGTGTACGAACCCATTCTCGAAGAGCCAGTGCCACCACGACTGCTGGCGTTGTTACAGACCAGTGGGGCTGGCGAGCGCAAAGCACAAATGCTGCCGTTCGAACCGCGGGCGGTAAAGACCATCACGCCCCATGTTTCGGCGAGCCGCCGATGGGTATATGGGAGTGCACTGGCCGCCAGCATACTGGTAGGGTTCATGGCGGGAGTGCTGGCAACGCGCGGCAGCAACCGAGCGCAACTGGAGTTGGTCGCAGGCGTTATGGTGGCACGCGGTGCCCTGGCTAAGGCGCTGAACTCACAGCTGGCCGCCACGCAAAGCGCCACGGCGGCGGTGCGCATGAATATCAGTTACCGAGATCGCGCTGGCAATTATTGCCGTGTGTTCAGTGGCCGCCCAGGAGCAGGGCTAGCTGGCGTGGCATGCCGACGAGGAAACGACTGGCAGCTGCAAGAACTGGCCGCCGGCCCTGGCGATGGCGGCAACACAGGTGCGTACAGGCAGGCCAGCAGCGAGATTCCGACTGCTGTGTTGACTTTCGTGCAATCGCAGATTAAAGGCGATCCACTGGATGCCGAGGCAGAAGCCAGGGCGGCCAGTTCCGGGTGGCGTAAGTCGAGTCCTTAAGTGATTGATTGGTGGCTAGGGTGGCCACCGCTAAGTTGAAGCTTCACGGCCTCCTGCTTGAAGTCCCCAGTAAATACTGGTGCGGTCCATTGAGCATTTCACGTAGTCACCGTATTGGACTTCTGAGTGGCCGACAGCGTGATCTCAAGTGGCAAACTGCCAAACACTACGCCCAAAACTGCGCCGTATATCCAGTGCAGCACGAGCGTCGCAAACGGTGTCACCATCCCGAGCTCCATACCAAAGAGTCCTGCCCCCACGACAGGCATAATTAGGAGCATCACTCCAAAGCACACGCCGGTTCCAAACATCATGCCGATGAACCAATGGGGATAGGACGACTTGGGATCAATCCAAGCGTACAGCGGGCCCCACAAGAGTACACCCACCACAAAGTGTAAGAGCCAACCGGCGGCGATGGAGTGGAAGCCGAGCGCCTGCGCCAGCACCCGAACAGTACTGAGCTGCGGTAGTATGCCCAGCGCCTGTTGCAGAACGATCACCAGGGAAACAGCGACAGTTGCGGCAAGGCCCGCCACAAGGCCGCGGCCAATCAAGACCCTTCGATGTGTCATGGCGAGTCCTCCGGTTGTTGCAACGCGATTGGCGGACTCCTTAGAGCACCGCAGCCGTTGAACTTACATCCACGCTACTCCTGCGCGCTTGCTACGCAAGGCGTACAACACTGTACAAAGCATGGTAGTTCAGTGGGGTAGCCGAGATGCTCCAGCAACTGCCAATGCGGTCGACCTGACACCCCTCTTAGTCCCGACCCGACTTAGAGCCCGCGGTTAAGGAGGACCCGACACGACACCAGCGTTTAGTTCCGCGAATGGAGCCGCACCAGTTACCCGGTCTGAAATGCTCACTTTGGGGGTATCTGATAGATCTGAAGGGTGATACCCCACCCAGATACCCCAGGACCCGCGTCAGCCGCACGGGGATGTCCGTGGACGATATTGGAATTTGTCGGGATTGAGGGTCAGTGAACTTCCGCTCCGAAATGCGGAGTTGCACCAAGAACTGGCGGCCAGTGGATATCACTAGCGGTTCCTGGACGTCCGTGGATGGCGCCCCCAGCCGGAGTGGAAAACCTCGAAATCGCTCGGGTAAATCGCTACTTCTCGAGCCCAATATCGACAAATCCCCTAGTCGAGTCCCCGGCAAATTGGCGGATGTCTGTAGACGCTGCAGCCGGGATTCCACAATGCCTTGGGAACCCCGGTTCAACGTTTCAGTGCCCCCAGGTGCGTCTCCCAATTGACCCTGTCATTGTGCGAATGCGTAAAGCCAATCGAGCGCTCATACGCGACACACGCAGCAGTACGGAACGCGGCAATATAGGTTCGGCGCCAGCGACTCGATGACAGGTTGCCTCCGGAACCGTGGATGATCATTTCATCGTGAACCGTCATATCGCCTCGCTTGAGCGGCAATTCCACTACCCGGTCTGATTCGCTGAGCTCAATGCTGAGTACGTGCGAAGCTTCTCGATCGGTACCATGCAGGGGCCGATGTGGGCGCAGCTGGCCCTTCTGGGAGCCCGGCACGACGCGCAGGCAACCGTTCTCACTGTCGGCATCATCCAGCGCCAGCGAACACGTCGCCGTAATCTGTTGCTGTACGCCTGTCGGCCAATAGCCCAGGTCCTGGTGCCAGCTGAAAGAAGCCGACGGCTTGTTGGGCCGTTTGGCGAGAAACTGGTCATAGTCGAGGGTCGCAGTCTTCCCAATCAGCTGGCGCGCCACCGACGCGGCCCGGCGCTCGAAGAGATTGTCCCGCAGTGCGGGGTTGTAGACCCTGGGCAGCATGGCATTGACCAGAGCGAAGTCTTCGAATTTCCGGCCATAGGGGCCCGACATGTCGCAAAAGTCGCGACCCATCGCCGGCACCTCACCGCCAATGAACTTCCTGAACTCGGGTTCGATGGCCTCCAGTTCCTCCGCGCTCATCACCCCGCGCAGGGTGACATAGCCGTCCCGATGAAACTTTTCTATCAGTTCGCCCGGGACAAGGTATTCATCCCCACTCCGCCCTGGCTGATCATTCATGTCCATCACCTGGATTCCTGCAATATCCCAAACACTGCCACGGCGTTAGTGGACAGCGCCATCGGCAACGATCTCGATTTGATTGCCTTCGCAATCGAACAGCTGGAAGACCTTGACGATCGGAGGCTTCGGACCATGGGTCGCGAGCCTCACCCCCTTGCTCTCGAGCAGTCGATAGGCGGTGTCCGGATCCGCTACGGAGAACACCGGGTGGACCCAGTGAGGAATCGGCGCAGGTCCCGAGGAGACGCCGCGTTCCGGGTCATCGAACTCCACGAAGCTGATGGAATACCCCGGCAACCCCAGCACGGCGTATTTCATCCTGCCGCCCAAGAGTTCGCCCCTCTCGATCAGCTGCAGGTCGAGGATGTCCATGTACCACGTGACCACGGCGTTGATGTCGCATACGCGACCCGTGATGTGGTGTGCCTTCAATCCCAGCGTGTTAGCCATTTGATTCTCCCGAACCACGAAGCAGTCGAATCGAAGCCTTTCAGGGTGCCACCCACTCGCCTTGCGAAGCCATGGAACGGTGCAGCGCACCGACCACCTTCGCCTGCGAGTGGGCATCCGTGCGCCCCAGCAACGGCTGCCCGTCGCCGCGAATGGCGCGCGACAGATTGTCGACCTGCAGAACGTAGGGGTTCACGTCCGTGAGGGGAAACAACCGGCTCTCGAGGCCGATACGGATCTCAACCTTCGGCGGGTCGACGTGCGGGAAGAACGGCCGGAAGAAGGGCCATTCCGCGCGCAGGATGCCCTTGCTGCCGATCACCTCAAGACAGTTCTGGCCGGGCAAGTCCATGCCACAGTTGAACGTCGCCGTAGCCCCTTTCTGGCACTCCATGAACGCGGTGGCGCGCATGTCGACACCAGTCGACGCGCGCTGCGCGAGCCCGCTGACGCGCCGAGGTTCGCCCGCCAGGATCCGGAGGGCGCTGATCGCGTAGCAGCCCAGGTCCATGAGGGCGCCCCCATGCAAGTCCGGATCGAGCCGGATGTTACCCGCGAGCGGCATGGAGAAGCTCAGCGCGGCGCGCGCGTGGTAGACATCGCCGATCTCACCGTTGGCCACGCTCGCGAAAAGCGCCTGCGTATCGGGGTGATGGCGGTACATGAACGCTTCCATCACCAACCTGCCCGCACGCTCTGCAGCATCGTACAGGCGCGCGACTTCGGCTGGATCGCGGTGCATCGGCTTCTCGCACAGTACATGCTTGCCGGCCTCAACCGCGCGGATCGCCCACGTCACGTGTTCGCTGTTGGGGAGCGAGACGTAGACGGCCTCCACCTCCCGGTCGGCGAGCAGCGCCTCATAGCTGCCATGGGAATGCGCGATGGCGTGCATTGCGGCGAACGCGTCAGCCTTCGAGCGGTCGCGGCTCGCCACCGCCACGAGTCGGCCGACGCCGGAGGCGGTAATCGCCGGCGCCAGGGCCCGGTTGGCGATGCCGGAGGCACCGAGCAATCCCCAGCCTACCTTTGCATGAGTATTTCTTTCCATGGATCCTCTTCCTGCCATCTCCGTGCCTCCCGTTGATTTAATCACTGTTTAGATTAAAGTCAATCAGGATGGGGACTTTGCGGCTACAATAGCGGCGGTCAGGCACAAGTGGGCGGGGGCGCGATGACCAAGAGCAAGTCATACCACAAGGAAAATCTCCGCCAGGACCTCGTGGACGCGGGACGCGCCTACGTGGAGGCGCACGGCCACCAGTCCCTGTCCGTGCGCACGCTGGCGCAGAAAGTTGGCGTCTCGCCGGGCGCCCCGTACCACCATTTCGGCGACCGGCGACTGCTGTTGCTGGCGATTGCCTCGGACGGGTTCAGGATCCTCACCCTCGGAGCCACCGGGATCGGTGAATCCGGCCTCGGCGGTCGCGACAAGCTGATCGCCCTGGGCCTGCATTTCATCGAGTTCGCCGACAAGTCCCCGCGCCTGTTCGAGTTGATGTACGAAAGCGAACTGTCTACGCCCAGGCAGCCGCCGGAACTCCGTAAGTACCAGAAAATGGGCCAGGAACTGATCCAGGCCGCCGTCGCGTCGGGAATGCGGCGGGCGTCGGCCAGGAGCATCGAGATACGGGCCATGGCCTTCTGGGCCTTCGTCTACGGGTTCGCGGCACTGCGGCGTATCTACGACCTGCACTCCTTCGACCGGTTCGGAATGTCCCGCAAGACGGTGGCACGCTCCATCGTGGCCCAGGCGGCCGCTGCAGCCCTCGCGAAATAGTCGGCCCGGGCGACGCGGCCCGGAAACGCTTGCAAGTCATCTAATCATCGCTTAGATTCGGGCCAGGCAGCGCGCGAGGGCAACATGGCCGGCTCATTCAAGTATGGCGTGTCGACGTACAGCTACGTCAACGACTATGGTTCCGTCATGACTCTCGAGGATGCCTTCGACCACATCGCCGACACCGGGGCCACGGGCATCGAAATCATGGGCGAGGCCCAGATCGAGGGCTACCCGGACCCGACCACTGCCTGGCTCGATGAATGGTTCCGCCTGCTCGAGGTCTACAAGCTCGAGCCGACGAACATGTGCTCGTGGATCGAAAGTCGGACGACGCTCAAGCGGTCCCTGACCGTCGCGGAAGGTGCCGCCGAACTGGCCCGCGACCTGCACCTCGCCCATCGGCTGGGCTTCAGGTTCCTGCGGCCGAAATTCGGCGTCCTGTCGCATGACCTGATCCCCGAGCCGAACTGGACGGCGTACACGGAGCGCAACCTGGAGCTGGCCCACAAGTACGGCATCGTGATCTGCCCGGAGATCCATGCCCCGACGCCGATCAGGCATTCCGTCGTGGATGGTTACATCGAGTTCATCGAACGAACCGGTACCAGGAATTTCGGCCTGATGATCGATACCGGCATTTTCCAGGATCGCCCCCTGCAACACTGGGGCTCGCACCAGATCACCGAAGAGATGCGCAACAACAAGCACATGGCGTTCCTGAACGGGATCCGCGTCAACCCCGAGGAATTTCTCGACATCGTCAAGTACGTCGTCTTCATCCAGGCCAAGTTTCACGACATCAACGACGAACTGGAAGACCAGCAGATCCCCTGGCGGCCGGTGATCTCGGCACTCAAACGTTCGGGATACTCCGGCTACCTTTCCAGTGAATATGAAGGCCTGCGCTCTCCCTGGCGATCGATCGACCAGGTGCGCAGACAACACGTGCTGCTTCGCCAGCTTGAGCGGGAGTACGACGAAGGGCGCGCGTCCTGAATCGCCAGCAGGGGCAGCCAGCAGCACCACAGTCACGGAGCATAACGATGCTTGAACACCAGTTGATCCAGAGCACCGGGTTCAGGAACCTGGGGCCCGTGGGCGCGCGAACGGGATTCTGCTTTCGTATTCGCGTTCCCAACTACCACGGCACACGGCTTTCGCATTACGACGGCGCCGACGTGACGGTGGATGGCGAATTCTTCAGCCATGAACGAAACCGCTTCGCCATCCGCGACGAGGTGTACACACTCGAGGAGCTTCGCGAGGAAACCAAGGCACGGTGGGGGATGTTCGAGTGGGGCGCCGTGATCGTGGACAAGCCCGGTGGACTGGCCCCCGGCATCCACAGGATCGAAGTCACCACCCGCACCCGCTATTCCTATTTCCCGCCGGACGTGCATATTTTCCCGATGCATGCCGAACGTCTTGCGACCCTTATTCTGCCTTGACCGCGGGTTGACACAGAGTCCATAGCAAGCAATACGTCATTATTGCAACCAGCAATGCGCACGCCAGCAGCGCCAGAAACCAGCAGTCTCGTTGCAGCGGTCGAGCGCGTCGCGCAGAGCAAGCCACTCCATCCGCACGCTCGTGGCGCTTGCGGCTGGCTCAACAACCCGACGGAGTTCAGCTCATCGATATCAAATGGGCAAGGCGTTGGCGTCGGCAGATGCATAGTCAAACCGTGGATCATCCTGTGCGTTAGTGAACAGACTTTGCCGCGCGCGTCGGGAATAAGTGGACATCCGGCGGGAAGTACGAGTAGCGACTACGGAGTTGCACAGAAACTGGCGGTCCGTGGATATAACTGGACGTGCTTGGACGTCTTTGGATGGCGCCCCCGCCGGAGCGAAAAACCCCGGAATCCCTCGGGGAAATCTCTACCTTTCGAGCCCACTATCGGCAGATACCCCAGTCGAGTCCCTCGCTGTTGGCCGGATGCCTCCGGAAGCAGGCGGATCATGCGGGTGGGTCGATCACGGCTGCAACGATTGCCGCAAGTTTCGAGACAGTCTCCAACATAGTCCTGAAATGCAGGAACGCCAGCCGGATGTAGGTATGACCTTCGAGTGTAGTACTCGAAACCTGGAATTCTCCCGACTGATTGATTGCGTGGAGGATGCGATCGGTCTGCGCGTCTCCGCGCATTGCCCTGAATGCGACAATGCTCAATTCAGGCTCGGTCAGGACGACGAGCCCGCGGATCGATCGCATGCGTTTCGCCGCCTCAACGGCCAGGTCCAGGCATCGATTCAAGGCGCTGCGAAACTCGCCCACACCGTGCAGCTGAAGTGGCAACCAGACGAGCAGTCCACGAAACGGCCGGGTCAGCTCGGGCCCGCGCTCAAGGTAGTGAGGAAGCCCCGGCACAGGGGCGACGTCACGCATGTAGTTACCAGAGCCGGAATGCGCTTCGGCAAGTACCCCGGGGCGACGTACCAGTAGCGCGCCGACGCCATAGGGGAGCATGAGACCCTTGTGGGCATCGACTGCAATCGAGTCTGCCAACGCAATCCCGTTTAGCCGGGAGGCGCCGCGCTCCGTCAGTACAAACATGCCTCCATACGCAGCGTCGACATGGAACCAGGCATCATGCTGCCGACACAATGCGGCCAGCGCCTGCAGATCATCGATCGAACCCGTGTCAGTACTGCCCGCGACTCCTACTACCATCCACGGTTGCAGTCCGGACGCCACATCGCTCTGCAGCTGCGCCGCAAGCGTCCCTATGTCGATGCGTTGCCCTTGCACACTCGGAACGGACACTACGCAGTGCTCGGGAACTCCACTGAGGTAAAGCGCTTTGTGCAGCGAGTGGTGCGCGCGATCGGACAGGTAGACGCGACTGCGCGCGGCATCGAATGCCCGACGCCGCGCGCACGCCACGGCGGTCTGGTTGGCCATTGACCCGCCCGACAGCAACACGCCCTCCGCCACCGGCGGCAGGCCGAACAGCCCCGCCAGCCAGCGCAGCACACCCTCCTCTAACCCCACAAGGGCCGGGGATTCGAATGCGGCACCTGTAAACGGGTTGATGCCGGCCGCCAGCAGCGCCGCTAGCGCACCGCTGAAGAGACCGCCGTTGGGTATGAACGCGAGGCTGCCGCCGTGAGCCTTGCTCCAGCCGGCACTTGCCGCGTCCCGCAGGCGGTCAAGAACCAGGGCAACAGGGACAGCAGCCTCGGGCGGCGGTAGCGTGATTCGCTCCAGGAGTTCGGGCGAGGTTTCCGAGAATATCGGACTCGTGTCCACCCTCTCGCGCAGTTGATCAAGCAGGGCCCCAGCAGCGTCGAGTAGCTTGTGCCGCTCGGCCGCAGGCATGTCGAGCGCCAGACCAATGGAGCGGTTCTTTGGGTCGTCTTTCCCTTTCATGTATCGTCCCCATTCGACTACCGTTTACCGCGTCGATATCCATCAGCTTGTGGTGTCTCCCATGTCGAAAACACGTGCCATCGGCCGATGGGCTCTGACCGGGCTGATGATCAACACTATCATCGGGAGTGGCATCTTCGGAGTGCCTTCCGAACTCATACGGCTTGTGGGCACTTTCAGCCCATGGGTGTTCATCATTTCAGGATTGGTCGTAGCGGCCATTGTCGCGTGCTTTGCGGAGGTAGCATCGCAATTCAGCGAAGGCGGCGGGCCATACCTGTACGTGCGCACGGCGTTCGGGCGCCTGACAGGCCTGCAGATCGGATGGTTCACCGCCTTGGCGCCCATCGCGGCGGCGGCCGCACAAGCCAATCTCTTCGTGAACTACCTGGCGGGATTCAGCTCCAACCTTGGTGTGGGGGCCAACCGTGCCCTGGTGATTCTGGCCCTTATTGGTCTCCCGCTGGCCGCAAACGGCCTGGGCGCACGCGTGGGCAAAGGCCTCAGCAGTCTGCTGGTCATCGCGAAACTGCTGCCCATCGCCTTGCTGATTCTGGTTGGACTTTTGCATGCAGGCCGTAACGTACCGGTGCCCACTGTACCGGCCGGCTCTGCATACAGCGCTGGCGCCTGGTTCGGCGCGATTCTGCTTGGTGTATTCAGCTTTGGCGGTTTCGAAGATCCGCTGGCAGCAACGGGTGACGTAGACAAGCCGCGAACCAGCATTGCCTTTGCACTGGCGATGAGTTTGCTGGCCTGCGTCCTCGTGTACACCCTCGTGCAGTGGGTCGTCGTAGCTGCATTGGGCAACGCCGTGAGCGAGCGGCCACTGGCGGCGGCTGCGACTGTGTGGCTCGGCCCCAGCGGTGGCGCATTTGTTGCGGTGACAGCGATGCTCTCTACAGCGGGCTCTATATCGGCCATTCTGCTGGCCGCGCCGCGAATTCTCTCGGCGCTTGCCCAGAATGGCGACGCGCCACGCCTGCTGGGACGGGCGAGCAATACCACGGGGGCACCCGTCGTCGCGTCGATCGCCGTTGCACTGGTCATTGTGGCGCTCGCGATTACCGGCACATTTCCCATGGCGCTGGCGCTCACGGCGGGCTCCATGATGGTCATGATCATCGGCGTCTGCGCGGCGCTTCCTCGACTGCGCGCCCTACACCCGTCAGCAGACGCCATGAGGATGCCTTTTGGCCGCGTGCTCGCAGCAATTTGCATTGGAGTGTCTATAGTGCTTCTGCTTCAGCTGAACGCTCGGGAGGCAGCGCTGATTGCCGTCACAGCGTTCGCAGCGGTGCTGAACTGGCTGCTAGTGCGAAACCGCGCCCAATCAAGCTGAATTGATTGTCGACACACCCGATTCATGGCGAGATTTCACATCAGATAACTTTTATAATAAATTGATTTTATTGGCGCCCCCGGCCGGAGTTGAACCGACGACCTACCGCTTAGGAGGCGGTCGCTCTATCCACTGAGCTACGGGGGCGTTGTTGAATTATATGGCTTTTCCGGGCGGGCGCTTAGCGCCCCGGTGTTACCAAGGTGGTTTGGCCCCGGGTCTTGGGTGCGGCCGTGCTGGCGGCACTTGTCGTGGCCTTCTCGGTCCAATTTCGCCAGAATCGCCTCATTCTGCTGCCCTCCATGACAACGCCTGTCCCGCTCGCGCGTTGACGGTCAGGGAACACCCACTCTCATGCCAGATAACCATTCCGCGCTGGAGGCCTGCTAATGCTGGATCACCGGAAGCGCAATGCCATCGTCGCACTGCTGGGCCTGCTGACAGGCTGCGCGGCGGCGCCGCCGATCAGCGCTCCGCACTCCACTTCCAGCGACGTGGCCTGGCTCAACCGCGTGACCTTTGGCATCAGCGCACAGAGCGCGGCGGATCTGCAGCGTGAAGGTCGCGCGGGCTACCTGGAACAGCAGCTCGCGGCACGCGAGGACCCGCTGCCAACGCCCATCGCGGCGCAGATCGACGCCCTCGAAATCACCGATGCCGATCCGGTGACACTGCTCCATGAACTGGCGGCCGAAAATCAGCACATCAACGCCCTGCCGGAGGGAGCCGAGCGCGAACAGGCGCGCAAGACCCTCAACGAACACGGCAACAGGCTCGCCTATGAAGCCCAGCGGCGCGAGATACTGCGCGCCCTGTACTGTCCGGCACAGCTGCGCGAACAGATGGTGGCCTTCTGGCTCAACCACTTCAGTGTGTACCAGTACAAGGCCAATGTGCGCTGGCTGGCCGGGGACTATGTCGAGCGCGCCATCCGTCCGCACGCGCTGGGGCACTTCCGTGATCTGGTGCTGGCAACACTCGAACATCCCGCGATGCTGCAATACCTCGATAATGCGCAGAACGCGGTCGGTCACATCAACGAGAACTACGCGCGCGAGCTGATGGAGCTGCACACGCTAGGCGTCCAGGGCGGCTACAGCCAGCAGGACGTGCAGGCCCTGGCCCGCATTCTCACTGGCGCCGGCGTCTATTCGGGCGGTGCTCAACCACACCTGAAGCCGGAGTGGCAATCCCTCTATCGACGTGAAGGCGCCTTCGAGTTTAACCCCGCGCGCCACGACTTCAGCGACAAGCAGTTCCTGGGCGAAACCATCCACGGCGCCGGATTCCGCGAAATCGAGCAGGCCGTGGACCGGCTGACTGCCAGCGCAGCCTGCGCGCGCTTTATCGCGCGCCAGCTTAGCTCAGCCTTCGTGGCGGACAATCCGCCTGACGGCCTGGTGCAACGCCTGACCGGGATTTTCCAGGACACGCACGGCGACATCGCCGCGGTAATGCGCGCGCTGCTGACTGCCCCGGAGTTCAACGCGGCGCTCGGCCAGAAGTTCAAGGATCCCTTGCACTACGTGGTTTCGGCCGTGCGGCTGGCCTACGACACACGGCCCATCGCGAATGCACACCCGTTGCTCAACTGGCTCAACGGCCTGGGGGAAGCCCCGTTCAACCGCCAGACACCGGACGGCTATCCCCTGACTGAGTCGGGCTGGGCCAGCTCCGGCCAGATGAGCCGGCGCTTCGAGATCGCGCGTGCGATCGGCTCCGGCAATGCCGGTCTGTTCGAGCCGGAGGATGGCAAGCCCGGAGCGGCGGCCGGATTTCCGCGGCTGGCCAGCGCGCTGTATTACAGCCAGATCGAGACCACCCTGTCGGCCAGCACCCGCGCCGTGCTGGACGCGGCCACCTCCCAGCAGGAATGGAATCTGCTGCTGCTGGCTTCACCCGAACTGAATACTCGTTGAGGCTTTACCATGAGAATCACCCGCCGACACTTGCTCCAAACAGGTATGGCCGGCCTTACGGCTCCCATCGCCGCACGACTGTATGCCGCACCGAAATCCGCGCCGCGTTTCCTGCTGGTGTTCCTCAGGGGCGGGTACGACTGCGCCAATCTGCTCATTCCCTACGCCAGCGCGGACTACTACGCCGTGCGCCCGCGCATCGCGATTGCCAGACCCGATCCGCAAAAAGACTCAGGCGCCCTGGCGCTCGATGCACAGTGGGCGCTGGCGCCGGCAGTGCGCGACACGCTTGCGCTACTCTATACCCAACGGCAACTCGCCTTCATTCCCTTTGCCGGCACCGAGGATCTCTCGCGCAGTCACTTCGAAACGCAGGACAGCATCGAGCTCGGACAGCCAGTCAATGACGCGCGCGACCTCCGTTCCGGTTTCCTCGCGCGCCTCGTCGGCGTGCTGAAGGGCGGCACGCCCATAGCGTTCACCGACTCCTTGCCCCTCGCCCTGCAGGGACACGGGGACATTCCCAATATTTCTCTGCGCTCGGTGGGCAAGCCCACCTTTGACGCACGCCAATCGGCTCTGCTGGCCTCGCTCTATGCCAACCATCCGCTGCACGCCGCGGTGGAGGACGGACTGGAGCTGCGCGCCGAGGTGTCCCGGGCGATGGCCGATGAGATGAGCGCCGCCAATCGCAACGCGGTCACCACCAAGGGTTTCGAACTGGAAGCCGAACGCATGGCGCGCCTGATGCGCGAGCAGTACCGCGTCGGCTTTGTCGACATTGGCGGCTGGGATACGCACGTCAATGAAGGTGCCGCCAATGGGTCACTGGCTACGGGACTCGAGAGTCTGGCGCGCGGTCTGCGCAGCTACGCGCAGGCGCTCGGCAGCGAATGGTCCAACACCGTGGTAGTCGTGCTATCCGAGTTCGGCCGCACGTTCCGCGAGAACGGCAATCAGGGCACAGACCACGGCCACGGGTCGGTCTACTGGGTCTTGAGCGGTAGCCTGAACGGTGGACGCATCTGCGGTGAGCAGGTGCCCGTCGGCCTTGCCACCCTGTTCCAGGGTCGCGACTATCCGGTGCTCAACGACTATCGCGCGATCCTCGGCGGCCTGTTCACAACGCTCTGGGGACTATCCGCCTCGCAACTCGAGCGGATCTTCCCCACGGTCTCCGCCGTGGACCTGCACCTCGTCTGACAGGCCGCGTCAGCGGCCTTCGCGCGTCAGGGGGCAACCCTCACTGCGGCCGGTCGCGATTATCCCGGTCTTGGTGCTTGGGTTTCGGCTTCGGCTTTGGCTTCGGCTGCTCATGCCGACGAGCGTCGCGAGCCGCCGGCTGCGGCGTCGCCGCGACCGGCGGGCGATCGTCTACCACCGGACGATGGACCTCGGGCGAGGGCCGATCCTCTCCTCCTGTGCGCCCGAGCCCACGATGCATCTGCTCCGTGCGGCGAGGTTCCTCCGAAACGGCCGCGATGGGTAAGTGCGCACTAGTCACCTCCGGCGCGGAAAACGCGCCTGGCCGCGGCGTCGCTGCAATCGGCGGGCGTCCGTGGTTCTGGCTTACCGACAGCGCCGGATTGGTGGCCGCGTCGCGTTCATGGTGCAGCTGCAAGTCCGTGGGCCGCAGGTGAGGCAGCCGCTCGGCATTTCGCTCGTCCTCGGTCCGCTCGCTGCGCGCACCGCCTTGGCCGCCGCTGTAACTCACGCGCGGGACGTTATTGATGGTCACATTGTTGATCACATTATTGATCACGGTCTCGTGATACACGTTGTGCACGTTGACCACGTTGGTGACCGCCGCGTTGTAACGATAGGCGTTGCCTTCCCACCTGCCGCCGACAAATCCGGCGCCGAAATAGCCTCCGCCATAGTTAATGCCGCCGTAGAACCCCACCCGCTCACCCCAGTAGCCGGCGTGGAACTCATAGCGGCCACCGGCCACAAAGCCCCAGGAGCCTGGGGTCCAGAACACACCGACGCGCGGTGGCATTACCCAGGTGCCCGGCACCCAGTAGTAGCCCGTTCCCCAGGCCCAGTAACCCGGCACCCAGTGGTAGCCTTCGTAAGGGC